>Ga0058701_10004686_pt1 | contig 11152 bp, 10 predicted proteins | sample AgamicOrMae_FD_97039 | JGI IMG/M metagenome (GOLD analysis project Ga0058701, IMG submission 97039) | Agave microbial communities from Guanajuato, Mexico - Or.Ma.e | ecosystem: Host-associated > Plants > Phyllosphere > Phylloplane/Leaf | place: Guanajuato, Mexico | collected 2012-06-04 | reverse complement strand
TTAAGGGCCCCAGCAAGAGTCGATATAAGATGAAAATATGCACAGAAATATTCGGTTATTTTGGTAAAGAACGAGGAATTTTCGCGGGGGCGTAGCCCTCGCTTCTTTGCGTCTTGTTTCTTTCGTAAAAAAAAAAACATTTTCTGCTGTATTATTTGTTTGAAACACAGCCACCATAGAATATAGCGTGGCTCATACAGCCAAAAACAAAAAACACATCGTCCTAAATAAAGTAGAATATTCTTGCCCGCGACAAAACTCGATACCAAGACCCTCCAATTCAAACGCATCGGGCGAAATAGAGCAATAGACCACGCGTACATTGACAAACATGAAACCTGTATTTCTGCGCGCACTTGTTTAGCGCGATTCTACTTTTTTTGGCAAGCATCCTTGCCTTCATTACAACGCATTGAAAACAGACATTGGAAACTCGAAATACAATAAGCGCAAAAGTTGCTTCCTGTGAATAAAAATACAGTTCAACAGGTTTCAATATTTAGACTTTGCGCATCGAAGTCCAAACTTGAAAATTCAAATCAATGTTGCCAATTTTCAGTCTGGAAATTATTGTTAAGGCGAACTTTTTTTTGGGTGATTTATGCAATGTGTTTAGAACACAAGGAATTGCAACAGCAATGATATTTTAAAGAATATGACGGGGGCCAGGTCAAGAAATCATACCTTATTTAATTTATTCCTAAGTTAACACTGAAATAAAAGCACCGTGTTACAAGTTCGTTTTAAGATACTACACTTTGCTGTCTGCGCTTTTCCCGAATGCAAAGAAAAGATGTCAGGTACTGTACTTTTTCAGTCCTATTACCAATCCCTCCAATTAAAAAAAAGGCAACAAGGCGGAGCGTATAAACACTAAAAATCGTCTCATCGTAAGGTGCGGAGAGAAAAACGATATGTATCGCCACACTGTGTATTTTGTATATATGCCGGTAGGTACCAAAAGAACGGGGTAAGTTGATAATTGTCCCTTGAGTCAACTCCCCGGTCATACTCATCATAACATCATGTTATGTATATACAATACCGGTACATCGTTGATTTAATCACGAATATAGTCATTGATCGACGATACAATCATGCAAACACTACAAAAATTGATAAGAGAGATCATGATTTTCAAATTTTAGCTTCGATACGCAATGGCCGGTGGTGAACCATTTTTTAAATATATTTTAACTGCGTTTGTATCGAGATTGAGGAGCTTTTGCGCATTACCTCGTTTCGACAGTAATCTATTTTCCACGGTGAAAACGGAGGTAATAGGACACGCAATATGTTCAAAGCTGTACGGTATTCAAGTGTTGTTGGTACAGGTGATTTATCAAAACAGAGCTTTAACAGGGTTGCAAGATTTTGACATTTGGTAAATTTCAATCCCAATTAACTCGAGGCATTAAAAATAATCGCATATGCCGGGTATGTTCTGGATTGCTCTTGCAACAATGCAACATTACTCTAATTAATCACAAGTTTGGCTTTGCCGAAAGAGGCCGGACACTTAATTTATCGGTTGCAAGGGTACAGCTTTAAAAGATGACCGAATCACGAAAGCTGGTGACACCAGGGTTTGACAAGCTAATCATTGGGTACCTGAACAAGTTATTGGAGGTTACTCAATTTTAGAAGGCGATATCGGCCCCTGTAATTATTTTCAATCCACCCAACTTTTTGAAAAACGTTTTAATGGAAAAAAAAAACATTTTCTCGTTGAAGTTTCCTTGGTTCACGGATAAATTGGCGTTGTTGTGGGATTGAACAACCAACAGGAAACACTTCCAGCTTACAGGTGTTGTAAGAACACAAGTCTGGGATAATAAATATCACGTGAATATGTTGTTAATAACACATTTAAAATTTATTGGTTCCCACTTTTTGCACTAACATTGTCGCGATGTATATGACTTGTGAGCTAACCGGAGACGAGAGTTCCGCAAAACTGGTGTGTGTGTGCGTCTGCATAACTTTGTCAATATTCACCTTGGTCGCTTTACGCTCATAAAAGTACATGTAATAACTCTATCTTACAATCGTGAGGGTAATTTGTGTTAAATATTAGCAAGAAGCGTCCATTGAAATTCCAACTATTAACTCTTAAAGCTTTCCCATTATCCCACTGAAATCTTCTGAACAAGTAAATAGTGTTATAATGTAGCCTATTCAATGCTGTATAAGCTGGAGTATGTCCTGATTTCATTGTTTTTACGGGTGAAATTAAGTTATGTTTTTGGCTTCCAGGAAAAAAAACAAGGCAAAGTAGAAAATATTTTTATTTTGTTTACTTTATCACAGATATGACACAATAAAACAACTCGCGACTTCATTCCTGCCGTAAGCTCTTTCAAGTGATCTAAGCATATACCGCGGTTTTTCGAAAGTTCGAAACTCAAGATTGCGACTATTTGTGAACTAAGGAGCTAGCAGTCTTTCGGTCTTTTCGAGTCTTTGGAGAAGTCCTTCTGATGTGAAATAAACATTTTAAAGTCAACATCAATCAACGATTTTATTAACCATAGCTTGAAGAACAAACTTAGTCTTAATACCCCCGAAGTACTTGTCCTAAAGGTACCATCCTGAATCCACCCGATGGTCTAGCGCCTGAGGGCCGACTGCCTCCGAATCGTCCACCACCTCCCATTCCGAGCATAGCTCCCAATGGTCTGAATGTTAAACTGTATCCTGGTTGTCGAGGTTGACCTCCTGGGCGGCCTCCTCCTGCCATTCCACCTCCTCCCATTGCACCACCTCCCATGCCACCTCCAATACCACCTCCCATTCCAGTACCTCCAATACCACCACCTCCCACGGCACCTTGTATGCCTGCACTCTGCGCTTGAGCGTTCGCAAACTGTTGCTGTAACAACTGTTCCTGCAATAACTGTTGTTGACGCAACAACTCCTGCTGTTGTAACAATTGCTGCTGCTGTAACAACTGCTGTTGTTGTAACTGTTGCTGCTGCAATTGCTGTTGAAACTGTTGCTGCGCTAATAGAGCCATGTCGGCTTGGAACTGTTGGAATGCAAATGGGTCTGGGAGGAACCCAGGACCAGCCCCATTTCCACTCTGCTGTCTACCGTTCCTGTTGGGTACTCTTCCTCCGTTGCCAGCCCGGCCTCCTGAATTAGCATTGCCCCCAGCACTTCCTGGTCTACGTCCAGAATTCCCTCCCGATGTTCCTTGGCCGTTCCCTCCAGTATTTCTTCCTGATGATGCTCTGCCACTGTTTCCAGTATTGCTCAATGATCCTGTTCCCTGAGCCTCGAAACTCTCTTCCAAACTGTCCTCCTCGGAGGCTTCCAACTGTCCGTTGTTAGAAGCATTACTGCTTGATGCAGCAGAAGCGCCAGAAGCTCCTCCTGTGAGACCACCGACAGATCCTGCACTTCCACCAGCTCCTCCCCCTCCACCGGTTCCACCACCACCGAGGGCTTCTATTCCGCTAGCAAGACCGTCCGCTAGACCAGTCGCGAGACCAGCTCCTGAACCTACGCCGTTCAGGCCACTGGCAGCTCCAACGGCGTTGCCCAACGCGGCCCCACTTCCCGCCAGTGCGTCACTTAATCCACTACCAGAAGCACCACTGCCTATACCGGCCCCCAGACTTCCTGCTGCTTGTCCAAGAGCGTTTCCAAGACCAGTTGCTGCTCCTGGACCACCAGCACCACCGAGAGCACTTCCTGCCGCTGAGAGAGCGCTGCCTAGACCACTTCCGGCTCCGAGAGCTTGCCCAATGGCGCCGAATCCAGTACCATCTGCGAAACCCGAAGCTCCTCCAAGAAGCTCACTAGCAGATTGTCCAAACCCACCGAAACCACCAAAACCGAAATCTTCTTCATCGTCGTCTGAGAAACCTCCTCCACCTCCTCCTTCGCTGGATCCTCCTCCAGGAGGTTCTTCTTGTGCCTGAGGAAGAACGATCATCGTAGTGTTTATAAGTGAGTCCTAGTCCACTGGACACAAGTTTTCATGATGCTTACCTTTACTAAAATACCCAAAGCGAAGAGCACTACCCCCAATGACATCCACTTCATTTTCGTGACCGGAGATCAGCAAGTAGGCCAATAATAATACGCGCAGCAGCTTTATATACTCGACGAAGCGGTGAATGAGTTCATTAGCACGCCGAACACCTTATTGACGTAACCGGAAGTTTAGTTCTTGTCTGAGAAAGGTTCCAAGGGCAAGTACTCTTCAATGGCACCGCAAATGAGTCAAAGAGTAGGAGGCGCCATCTACCGTTGGATACCACAACCTCCGCGACGCACTCAAATGTTCATGAACTAACAAATGCTATCGTGTAACAATAAACTATCTGCATACATGACCTCATTACTGTTCATTGTTCATTGCCTTTTCTTCGCATCACCAACTATGCGAAAACCTTTCATGATGGCGCCAGTAAAATACAGTTGATCTTTTTATGAGGAATATTTCTCTCAAAACAAGAACATTAAAGGTCGGAAGAAAAGGTACACCGTAAACAACATTTTGTGATAAATTATTGCGACTGAAGATTGGCAAGTAATACGAAGTACAAAACATACAACGGGTCACAATGAAATAAAACACCATCACGCAGCATTAATTTATTCAGTTTCGTCACAAAACGACTGCAATCAAAAGAGGACATTTTTAGTTTATCACAACTGGAAGCTTGATGAGTCTTCCGGATTTGTATATGAAATAAATAAGGATGTAGGTAGGCCTACTTGACTTGAACAAATGATAAGTGCAACACTTCAACATTTTATAATTGTGCGACAAGAGATTCAGAGAAAGCGTAGTACAACAATTTGGTACTTAAAACCAACACATAAATGACTCGTTCCGCGTCCGAAAAGAAACATCGAAGATTCCGGTCGATGTGCATATTTTTAACCTTCCCCAAAAAACGCTTTAAAATTTGGAAGGCCTTCCCCGGATAAACGCGGATTTCTCGAAGCATGGCGAACAACTGGAACCATCGGGAACCGGAAGTTGCTCATTCCCTCGACGCCAGCATGGAGTCCACGCAATCTTTGAACATTGTTGTGCCCTCTTGTTCAATCTCTTCATATCCCTCGATCGTCTCTCGAGCGCTTTCCAACCAACGGGAGACATTCGAGTAACGGCTCACATCAAAACCCATGATCTACGAAGAAGGAGAAAAATATCGAAAAGAATGTTCCTGAGAGCATGTGTTCCTCGTTGACTCTCCGCATAACATACCTGGCAGGTGTTGACGCTGCAGATGATGGCGAGATCAGCAATGGTTAGATTGTCACCAGCAACCCACTGAGACGCTTCTAAAAACTTGTCCAGAAATGTAAATGCCTCTTCAAGAGGCTCCAATTTGGACACGTCAAGTTCGGCACCATGCCATATGTGCGGATACTGGAACAGAAAAAATACAACGCAACGCTTCAAGTGATTCCATATAATATCTGGAGGATTAAATGACGAAATTACAAGATAAAAAAACAAGGAAAGTGCAATGAATGGTCCGGTGCGATAACGTTCCGCCTTACGTGCGATCTTAACGAAAATTGACAAAGTGTTCAGATATATTACAGTGACACGAATAACGAAAGGTTTCGTGAAATATACTCACGTAGTAATTGATAAAACGTTGAGCAAGAGTACCCATATCAAAAAACAGTCTTTGGTGGATCAAAGCTCTCTTCTGAGCATCGCCAGGGTACAAGGTATCGTCATCTTCTTTGGGATATTTGTCCGCAAGGTAGCAGATGATGGCTCGGCTAAAAATGGAAGTCAACATTCACCTCAACAAACAAAGGTCCTGGAGGACAACTATACTTAGGCAACCCTCATCGCGTGCGTGTAATGTGGGCTGCCGAACGTTTTTTTTTTCCCTCAGCGATGGATATACGTATTTACTCATGTTATCGTACTCTAGTCTTTGTAATTATCGTGCAATGTTTCAATCACCTTTCGTTTATGATGAAACCATCGTCGTCCAAGACAGGAATGTTGTGTTGAGGGTTTATCTAAAAAGAGGAGGGAAGTCGTTTCAGTACAGAGTATTCTCCTTACGGTGGCGACACCTTGTGACAGCTGAGGGCAATGCCCATTCGCTCTGGGCATACCTCGAGAAATTCGGGGGTTTTGTTTTCGCCATTGAACAAATCAACTTTTTCCAACTCCAGTTCTATTCCTAGTGCTTTGGCAGCAAGCATCACGGACCGACAAGGCGGTGACATCGGCATGTAGTATAATTTCACCATCCTGAAAACAATAAAACGGTACATGTAACAAGTGGCCCTACTGTAATTTCAAAAGAATATCAGAGATCAGAATAAGCGGTTTCGGTTGGCAAACCATCTTTAGTCATCTCAAAACGTATTTTTAATCAGTGCAATGAGTTAAGTGTCGGGGACTGGAAATCGATCAGAGCAATTATTGCGTTGACCTTGCACTGACCTCGGTTTACCAACTTGTCAAACTCTAATTGGAGTATTAGCAGCCCTGTGCCCATTACGGAATCCGAGTTTGACAATTCTTTTGTCTATCGACTATGGCTTAACTTACAACCGAAAATATGTTATCACGTCATATACGGCAATAATGTTAAAGAGAATTGAACAAGGATGTTTGCTGGCGCGAATTCTGTGCACAACTAGCGTTAACGCGAATCCAACAGGATATCCAACTGACCTAGATCAGCTAGCTCATATCAGCCGAGCGCTCAAAACAATAACGATCTTATTGAAACAATCCTGACTCCTCCTCACTCAACCTTTCGGATCTTATACTAAAGGTTAGCTGTGTTACTATTCACCCGACATGCATTTACATTGGAGACATCAACGCTCGGCAAATGACACGCGTTTATATGGGTGAGACTTGAACGCAAGTAAAAAGGTTTGTATGTATTTTAAATGGACCGTCGGGTAAATAGACAGTCCGTAAATACGTGGCTGAATCAGGAATAACTTTGCTCAAGGTGGCTTATGAAGTAAAATAATTTGTGACAAGTCATACCTATTCAAGTTTTGAAAGCTACTTATGGCTGGATTAACTAAGAAGATTAATTTATGCTAAATTATAATGGTAAGTTGATTTTGGTTCTACTGGACTATTGCGCATGGGAAGCTTTAAGTTACTTGCAACTGAAGCTAACAAAGATCTGGAATGTTCCTATAGACGTATAAGTACCAAGTGTCTAATACGTTGCTACGTGAACAGAAAATACTCCTCAAACGAGAAAGTATCTTCTCTTTCACGGGGAGAAAGAGAGTCAAGACGTTTTGGAAGAAAATCGTTCAAGTAGCGCAGTTAAAAACACGCAAATAAAATTCCTGAAAAAAGTCACTTTCAGCTTATGAGGAGGTTAAAGAATGACTGAAAGGCAGGCTCAGCTGGAAATATAGTCCTGTTGACCCTGTCTCGCGACCGTCGGTAAATAGACAAGTTTATATTCCTGCTAAGGCTGTGGTATTTGACACCGTAACTACCCGTGCTGTTTCCACAATGATGACTATTTGCTGTTGCTCTTCCTCGTCAAACAGTCCGTCCCTCAACTTGTGTGAAGAACGGGAAAACGCGTAAAACATCAGCAACATTTTCTGGCAATTATTTACAGGCTGGAAAAAAATCGTGGCGACGTCAAAGAGAAAGTAGAAAATAGGAACGCTTTCCTCTTATATTCTATCAATTTCTATTCGTCCCTTAACTCATACTTAACCCTTTACCGCCCAGCGATGCCGTTCGGCAACAGAACAAAATATTTTTGAGGATCTTTTCAGTTCAGTATTGTTTTAATTAAAAAAATATTACCTTTCTGAAAACCTTGGATTTTATAATTTAGGCATTTTAAAACGCTTAAAACTGCGTATTTTAGTGAAAAATATCCTTCCAATTTCTCTTAAGCTAAATTTCACTCCAAATACTTTGGGCTGTAAAGGGTTAAATCTGTTTCTTGTAATATCGGAAATGGAGCCAATGTGGTCCTGGTAAACGGCAAAATAGCAGCGTTCGGATATATAAATAGTACAATTACAGTAAGTAAGTGTAAACCCCTTGGGGGTTTGCGTAATACTGCCGGACTGCTGGCTTCGACGGGAGTCGATATTTTCATGTTTAGAAGATTGCGTGTGGTGCAATTCAGCCCACAGCTGAGCCGCGCAAAGCGGCGCAAAAGCCAATTTTACCAAATCGAAAATCCTTTTCCCTTAGTTTCATACTTATTCTCCTCGAGTCGGTACCACAAGCATTGATCATTGGCACTCATTGAGCACCATGTACCCGTTCTAAAATCAGACCTAAAAAAAATCGTGGACTGAAGAAAATGCGTATTAATTTCCTCTCACTTGTTGATACATCTACTCGTGACGAAGTTATCCCTTTCCAAACTGTCCGTGCGGATATGCGCTTATATCAGAAAAATTACTGATATGTATCCAATTATCCGTGCAGCCACGGATATCCATAGTAAACCGCGCTCCTATCCGAACCGTATCAGCACCGTAACCGGTGCTACTCCGAAGCACCGATATCTGCACGGATATCCGCGTGAATATCGGTGTAACGAATATCCGAGGGCGAAGTGTACTTTGGATATCCGTGGTTGTACGGATAATTCGACAAGGACATCCATAATTTTACTGATATCAAATCGGATATCCGCACGGACAGTAGTCAGACATCATCCTGACATTTCAACTTTACGTTGTCTTTATGCCCGCATTTCGAAGGCATCACGTATAGTGTCAATAATTATCGGAAACAGCGGAGCAACAGAGCGCAATGTGTCGGTCTTTTTTTTGTTAATGGTAATTTTGCGTGCGCAAGTGGTAATTACAACTTTTTCAGTTCTTCCACGGATATCCACTAAGTTAAATGTGGATAATACCTCTCTATCTGATTCTAGTCTAATATAGGAAATCAATCTGTGATAAATCATGTATTTCAAAGACCCTAGTTTTTCCCACGAAGAAAAGTTATACATGTAAAGTAATTAAATACTAACGCTCTCTTTCCAAACAGCGGTTTCCGACCCCCAGAGCCTTAGAATAATCTAACTTTTTCAAGGCTGATCAGGAGGAAAGCTGGTTGAAATATTTTAGCTTATTGTCACCCTGACCCCGACGCGTGTTACCCACTCATAGGCTGCCGTTTGGGTTGCTATTGATCAGTAAGTACACTCTCGAATAAAAATTGGTAGGCATTCTCTTCGTGCAATATAAACATCGATCCGTACTAATGCACACTCGAAATTTCGATACCGCAGATAAGGAAAATGATTCATGAAGCAAGCGGTACTAGCTCCAGCCCACCGAGGTAGCGTAAAAAAACGCATTATGCGTACTATTTGGAGAACTAAATTAATATATCGATAACCGTGATATAGTATTACCTGTGATAGAGATTAAGACCTCATAAATTATAAGTAATTCTTTAAAAAAGGCTTCAGGAGATTGGAGCGACGGTAAAGCCCACAAGTAAGACTATTAGCGTAAAATAGTCACAGCGTTTGATTGATAAGGAAAATTTTCAATTCCTACTTTTATATTTCTTTTTTAAAGGCTTGATTTCTTCTCAAAAAGAGTAGCCCAAGTGCGAGCCCAAGTGTCATTTTATACATGTTAATTTTTGCCGACACTTGAATATTGCCTTTTTTTTCGACGCCAATTTTTTGGGTATTTGAACGATTCCGGCGCTATCCAAGATCTCGAAGATTGCCATATAAAGCGATTACCTTTAAGCAAAAGTTGGATTGGTAGACGGACTTTCCCGTGCTCTTCTCCAAGGCATTCTACGCGAGTGGAATTATACGCAAGATTTTTTTTTTCGGTTTTTGTTTTAACAGAGGAATATTATTTATCGCTGAAGAATGCAGTTTCAAGCACTAGAAGGTTTCATAGAATGAGGGAGTCATTATTGCTATAATTTTCATTATAATCACTTTGATAGATGCGACTATTTAAGGGCCGCACACCCGAATTATCCACATGGGCTATTCTTGACCCTGACCATATGCTTAACGACCGCCCAGCGGTGCCATTCGGAAACAGAAAAAAATATTTAAGAGGATCTTTTCAGTTCAGTATTGTCACAATTCAAAAAAATATCACCCCCCTAGAAACCTGAAATTTGATTATTTAGACACATTCCAAGGCTGAAATTGCGAGTTTCAATGAAAAAAATGCTTTCAATTTCTCTTTAGCTAAATTTCACTCCAAATACTTTGGGCTGTCAAGGGCTAAGTCAAAAATTCTGTCTCTCTGTAAGAGAGTAAGTTTCGGAGTAAATCAAGTATCTCAAATAAAAATACGATTTAAACTTCCAATCAAAATTCAAATCAGTTCCAAATCATCCTTCTTCAAAATTTTCAACAACAAAAAATTAGGTCACAAAATTTTCAAAACAGTTAATAAAATAGAACAAATACTTAAAAAAGTGTAGTCTCCCGATTCGAACTGGATATCAGGTGAGAATGGAACTTACTCGCCTGTTGGCTGCTGCGCAGACTGGTTGGAGACTTCAATCCCTGAAGCAGCTGATCTTCGGGCGAGGCTTGGTGGAGTTCTGCTCCGGGTCGCGGTTGTGGTCTCCGCAGCCCCGAAGGCTTCCTAGAAATCGATGGTCCGGCGGCGCCGCTTCGCGCCGCCTCCACCCGCGATACACGCGATATGACCGAATAACGCGCGGCCGATCGGATTCAAGGTTGTTTCAAGGCACCGAAATGGTTACAATTAGTCGACGCAGTCCGCGGATGGGACTTCAAGAAGGGAGCTTCGCCGAATCAGTTCGTCTTAGCGGCGCAGGTGCTGCAGGCGATGAGGACCAACAGCGCCACTTTAACCGTAAAGGTGACTTTAGGCGCCACTTGAACGATTCGCATTAAAAACGAAACAGAGTAGAAATGGCGGTCCGCGCGGCTTTATTATACGAATAGGCCTCACTGCAAAGTGACCACTGGGTGAAAATTGCAATATCCGTTGATCACAGTGAGAACAAAACACCCGTTTCAGGGAGTTCTATAACTGTTTTGGGTGTGAAACTAAAACGGGGGTAGTACGTACTTTGGTTATTTTCCAAGATAGATAAATGTTCAGCCACATCAATGGAAAGCTCTCGCTGAGACCTTTTAAATGATGTGGCTGAACATAGGTCTATCTTCAAAAATAACCA
>Ga0058701_10004685_pt1 | contig 11152 bp, 6 predicted proteins | sample AgamicOrMae_FD_97039 | JGI IMG/M metagenome (GOLD analysis project Ga0058701, IMG submission 97039) | Agave microbial communities from Guanajuato, Mexico - Or.Ma.e | ecosystem: Host-associated > Plants > Phyllosphere > Phylloplane/Leaf | place: Guanajuato, Mexico | collected 2012-06-04 | reverse complement strand
ATCGCAGCGGGATTTGGGATCGCGTATACATGTACTTGTGCCTCGCTCCGCTGGCGCTTCGCTCGGCTTTAATATGAAAGGTAGAACACTAGAGGTATAAAGAGCAACCTTTCAAAATTACAGTGTAGCAGTGGCAGAGCCGCTGCCTTAGCGCTGATCCCATCCCGCTGCGATCCATCAGACTACGCTCCATCGAGGATAGCTTCATCGATAACTTCAAAAATTGATTTTCATTATTTTCACGAAATACTCGTGGAAGAATTGAAAGGTCGAAAGCTCTGAATATGGCTCAGCTCCGAAGAAATGTGTTCTTTGCGAATACATTCCGTGCAATATTCCCTCTAAATTTGAATCAGTGAAAGTCTCTGAGATTCAGTGAAAATTCACTGAATTTCAGTCGATATGGCACCACTGAAAAAATTCAGAGGTGCTATATTGTCAAATCCAGTGATTTTCACTGAATCTTGAGACTATAACTGATTCAAATTTAGAGTGTGAATTTAGAGCGGGTGCACAGATCTTATGCAGTTTCTGTTTCGCCCAGATTTGATGCTTCACAAAGCAAAAACAAAATGACATATTTTGCAAAGTCTGTGAGACAAGATTGTGCTGAAGGTGGATCGAGTTGAACCGGCAGACGAGGCGCATTCCGGTGGCGAGACGGGCTTCCTTATTTTAGGCAAAGCAAAAAGGCGGAGGCAAAGGCGAAAGGGGTAGCGGTGGCGGTGGCGGCAGTCGCGACAAGCTTTTCTTCCCAAGAGAATCCGCGCCAAGGTGGGATTGAGTTAGACAGAGACGGACGCATGCCTCGACTCGCAAGCCAGGCCTCCTCACAACGCCTGGTCCAGATCGATGGGCTGATTGTGAGGCGAGCCAAGGTGAGGAGATGCGGACGACACATGCTGACTCACATTTACAACAACAACGCGGAATGGCAACCCTTGATGCAACTGTCCGCAAAATATGCTTTTCTGGGAGGAAGGGGGACCCGCATTCTCTCAAATATTTTAAGCATGTTTTACTGGCTTATCTAGTCAAATTCACAAACAAGTTGTACAATAAATGACAAAGCTGTGTTTAAAAATCTAATGAGCTCGAAAAACGGTTTCATTTGACTAAAAAAGAAAAGCAATCAAGATTAGTTGGCAGCCAATAATTATGGTTATTTTAATTTTTCAAAATTGTCACCACTGCTGATTTGACTAATTTTTCTCTAAATAATGTGCTGTTTTTAGAGGTTTTTAAAAAATATTTTTCTTAAACGATACGGTAAGATACTGATTTTTTGGTCTCAATTTGTTCATCTTAACTTGATCAATCATGTGAAACGTTTATAAAACAAACTTATATAGCTAATTTTCTCGTAAAATATAAAAAACTTGAATATTATAGTACACGTCCGTATAACGCCACATAATTCTTGCAATCTTTGAATGCCTAAAGCTCAAAATTTCGGACGGTCACAAGTCGATTTTAGAGGTCAGGTGTGTGTAATAACATCCTAGCTGTATTCCTGAATGATAAAAAGAGCCACTCATGGGCATTGGGCATTGGGCACCTTTAAGCTCGATGAAACATCCTTAGAGGTGGACTTTTCCTCCTTTCGGTTTCTACTTTTCGGGGCTGAGAGGTCGAACAGGGGCACCCGGCGCGCGACCTAACTTACAAGTTTCCCTACGTCATAACAGTTAAAACACCCGTTTTAGGGAATGCCACACCTGCTTTGTGTGTGAAACTAAAACGGGGTAGTGCGTACCTTGGTCATTTTTCAAGATAGACCCATGATCAGCCATATCATTCAAAGGGTCCTGTCGAGAGCTTTCCATTGATGTTGCTGAACATATCTATGTTGTATAGTACAAAATTACCAAAAACGTACTAAACACCGTTTTAAAGTCACATTTAAACCATAAGTTTATCATTCCCTAAAACGGATATTTCGTTTTTACTGTGATGTCTACACCACAAAAACAAACAACTGTGTCGTTTTTGAAGGTAGACCTATATGTTCAGCCAAATATTTCAAATGGTCGCGGTGAGAGTTTCCATTTATAAACCTAGATCTCTTCAAAAGTCACCAAAGTACGTTACCCCATTTTATTTTCACTCCCAAAACAGGCAAAATGTTTCGTGTTTACTGCGTAAAGCTAACTAAAGAGCATTTTATGTGTGTTCTGTGACGACGTTTTCCATTTTCAAGTGCTCGTTTTCACGTCGAAACCGACTTTTCTCCGAAAGGGAAAGCCTTGATTTTTTGGGGGAAGTAGCAGCGATTCTGTGATTAGCGTCAGTGGCTAAAGGAACATGAGGCAAGGACGAGTGAAACTCACAGAGCGCCTGCTGATCACTGCATAGGCAACCTTCACAGGACCCATGTCGGGCGGGTTGCCAATGCCGGACACGGTGCACGGTGGCCGTTCAGCAGGGGCTCTCAAAAGAGTCCGCCGTAAAAACGTTCGGGCAAGCAGTTGCGGTCTTCGCTTAGGTTTTGGTGCATCCCTCGGACACTGCCGTAACGTAAAAAAATGAGAACTACCTACTTTGATTAGTTTTTTTTCCCCTATTTTCGGTAAAAAGGTTGAGCACCCATTTTCAATTACGCCAAAAAAAATAGCTCAGAAAGTAATACCTGTGACAATGTCAATCGCGCTTTGTTCCTATACAGACAACCATATCTATTGAAATAGCAATCATTTTTTGTCGCGTTTCCTATTTCCTTGTCATTATCACATTTTTTTAGTAACTATAAAAATTGTCTAAAAACTGTAATTGACAGTCATTTTGTTGTTTACTTTTCTAGAATATCAATAGGCATACCAAACGAAAGGGCACGGCGAGAGCTTTCCATTACTTCTGGTCATTGATACTTTCCATTACATTGGCCAAAATAGACACCCATTTTACCTTGATAACCAAAACAGGAATGACTTTTATCAGTGCGTAGCAACGGAGATTCCACGCCGGAACGCGATAGATGCCATACAGTAAGAATGAATGTGTAGCCTTCCATTTGGCCGCCATTTCAGCGGCGGCCCTGAAGCACCGACCTTATCCTCGTTGGCGTGCCACTTCGCCCGCTCCGTCGCGCCCCGTCCCACCTCGCCCCGCAATGGGGTCCTACCGGAATGGCTTCTCATTTTCCCCTTAATTCGCCCCTCCCTGCTCCCGCCCCCGGAATAAACGCCTTGATATCTGTTCCGCGAGGCGGACGCCAAGTATTATTGCAAAAGTGAGAAATAAATGTCGAGGCGCGGCGGTCGCGGATACGAGACTTGGACTGATGCATCTTCGCCGCTATGGAAGGCGGAGGAGAAGGCTATGCACTGATAAATAGCCGCTCTGACTACGCTGTAAATTTTAGAGGCTGCATTTTCTTACTCAGGTATTGCACCTTTCTTCACCGAGCGCTGCTCTAAGCAGAGGGTGCCTAACCTAAGAATCGCTTGTCATTGTAAGCCAGATGCCGCTAAGCGATAGCCGATCGGAACGGCGCATCGGGCACTTAACCCACACGGATTTATGCCCTTCATTTTCGTTACACAACAAAAGGTAAGGCTGGTTAGGTTAGGTGAAATAAGGTTAGGTTAAGTTAGGTTATACTTGTGCATAATAATTTTTTTAAGAAAAGCAAACATTGCAACTCATTAAAAAAATTATACCAAAAATGTAAAGTTGATAAAAAGAAATAGAGGGGTGAAGCGTAATCCTTGTTAGTGTAATAAGACGCTGCACTGAAGGAATGTTTCATTCCGGTTGTAGTTACTCTGATTGAGTCATTTGTCTGCGTGGAAAAGGCAAACAAGTTGGGGCCGCTTTAAAGAGCTGTATGCGTGTTTGAGGGTAGTAAGTAGGTCTCGTTCCTTCGAGCTGGATGGCGGTTCCGAGTGCAGCAACATTTCAACTATCACCGCGCGAGGTGAGGCGGCGCAACGCGAGCGGCATTAGTGAATTTAGAGAGTGCTCGCAACACTAAGACTTAATAAAAAGCGAGATTTAAGGAGCGTGCGCTTGAGCATATACATGGATTGCTATCTTAAGGAAATCCAGAGACTGAATAATCAGCGAGTTTGAATGATGGCGATTTTATAGAGGCTAGATGTTTCCCCGGACAACAATTGAGAGACATGCAATTTAGCGATGTAATCAAAATTCGCGTCGCTTGAGATGGCAGCCCGGCCCGGTCACTGTGCCACTGGGGGAATACGGGACACTTCATCCACTCTCGGATAAATCATTACTGGGACACACGCACGCACCGCACGCTGCAGTATTTCAACCTTTTTTCGGGCCCCGTTTTCGTGTACACTAGCTAATAATCTTCTTACGGTCTCCACATGAATCAGGCGATTGGAAGGATGAAAATCGAATTAAAACGATGTGTCTGAATAATGGAACAACGCGGAATGTACGAGGCGAGGCGATCCAGTTGAGCCCCGAAAGAATGATCGCCCAAGTTTTGTTTCGCTTATCGCTGGAACTCGCATCGCTGCAGGCTGGAAGGCTTGGCGCCGGCGCCAGCTGTCCGAAACGGCGGCTTTCGCTGATTTGATCGGCGGCTCGACTGGCCGTTGCTTTACTTTATGGCAACGCCGCTTGTTTTCGGCTGTTGCTTGGGTCTGGTGCTCCGCAACCGGAAAACCTCAAACACCTGGAAAAATCGGCGAAGTTCTTTCGACGGAAAAATTATGTTGTTCACTTTTTTCAAGCAATTTTTTTCAACTAAAGGTAATTTTTGCGAGGAATAAAGGTTGGCTCAAGATAAAACAATATACGTCATTTTAATTATTTGCAATTTTAGCTAATTTTTTTATTGTTGAATTAAACAAGTCATATTTTTTTCTGCATCGCGTATTTTTTGTTTTTGTTTTTGTTTTTTTCTTTTTCTCAAAGTGACTATTCACACGTTGCGCCATTTAAAATGTATAAGTTGATTTCCGTGCGTTCAAGTCACCTCGCATTTAAAATACATTAGTTTAGCTCGAATAGAGGCATGAACAAGCTGTCAGAACAGCATAGCGGTCAAATGGGCCTTAAACAATAATACTACTACTACTAATCATAATAGCAGTAGGTGCAGCTCCCGTGAGACGAGAGCAGCAAACTATGATTTTGAGTGCGTGCAAGTATTATTCTTCAGCATTAATATGTAAGTAGTATGAAAATTAACGTATACAGAAAACTTATTTCAGAAGGATGTGTTCGCAATATTGGATCCAATACTGCGAATCACCACCATCACAATCACACCAGCTCATTCGAATGAGCTGGTGTTTGTAAGTGCATTTTAGACGGTAATCAGCATTAAGTGCTGTTCTTGAACTTATCTCCATTGATGTGTACGGAACGCATGTTCGCAGCGAGTCGGAAAACGTTCCGTCTGTCGCTCTGCTCCATCCCATCCGGGCAACCGCTTCTCGCGGTCCGGTGCGGTCTGGGATAGGCTACCGTCACCACACCCGTGTGCCGGCAGTTGCAGGGGAGGGGGGAATTCTTCTGTCGCTGTGAATACTTCTCAAATTATCCTTTAGCATTCGAGATATACCTTATCAAAAATATAACCTAAGCATTTTGAAACTGATGCGTGTTTATTCCAGATGAGTAAAACTCAACAGTTCATTCTCAAGAAAGTTGAACTTCGTTTTTCTGGTAAATACTTTACTTAACTAGCGTCTCGATCATCTTCTTTCAAAAATCGCGCTTTCAAAAAATAAACAAAAAAACAGGTTTGCAGTGTGGCACGCCGAAAGAGTAATCTACCCTCATTGATTTGCTGGTCGAAACGAATTAATTTTATTTCCATTATCTCTACAACGACAGCATTCTTATCCTGCTGTTTTTTGTCGGGGCACTGATAAAGAGTTTGGGTATCCTTCAATTCATGGTCATCTCAACGAGAGCAAAACTGCATTTCTTTCAAGTACCGCTTAACTTTCGTTTCCGTCTCTAGAGACCGGCACGAGCTTCTGCCCTTTTCTTTTGTTCCTTGGTTTTTTACGTACTCCCCCCCCCAAGAATGACAGAATTGTGAAAAGCATCGATTTGGTTATTCGGCTCACCTGGACCGTCTCAAGAGCAGAAAATTTCCTTGCAGTGTGGTGACAGTCCGCAGCTTGGGTCATGGCTCAGGCATTTTGCCCAAAAGGCCCTGAAACAAAACATTTATGGGTTACGCCAATAGTTCTCTCGATGTCCGAGAATCAAGTGAAGCGTCACCATTCGAAAATAAAAGACGCTCAGCAAAGACTGAGCTCCTGAACTCGTGTACGGATAACTCATGAGCTTGTATTGCTCAGAAGATCCCGTATACCTCAAACAGTTCTTTCGATTAGGCCGCTTTGCAATCCCAGAGAAAAATTAAAACCAAAGACTACTCTGCAAAAAAAGAGTGGGAAATCGGCTTTTTAAAAGATAGAATTAACCACTTTTTAACGATTCCTAAAATACGTGGCCTCTGGATATTACATAATTATATTTTCAAACTGTTCAAAGTTTTTCAAATAATTTGTTTGAAGCAAGGCGTGACAACTCATGATATCCGATGAACAAGAGGCACTGATATCCAGCTGATATCCTTAATATCTGGCTATAAGATTCGATTGAAACAGCCGTTTTCAGCGGTGTTTTAAGTTCATTACTTTCTGGCCACACTCCTTTGGTATCTGAACTAATATCCAGGTATAACCAGAAGATATTTTTGATATTTTGCTAAAATCTTTCAGATACTTAATTGAAATCTGGTCTCTCTTGCCATCCGTTTAATAAACCGTTGATATCCGACTGATAACATTGAAATCCTAATATCCGGTGTACAGGTTTCCATCAAGATGTTACCTCTTGGTTTTAAGCATTTTCAAGACGTCCCTTTCCTGGAGGTGAATTCCAAAACTCGTTGCTCGCATATCGAACGTATAAAAGCAGGTGAACAAGAGGCTCAAAATTTATATTTTGCAAATAAATTTTGTGAGATTTGGTATATCAAAAGATTTTTTCTCACGTAGGATTCTCCTGCAGAATCCTGATCTTCCTCCGGCACTGCTCTTTCGACGTTCGCCTTCCCACAGCAGTAAAAACGCCTCATGGCGAATACCTCATCTGCAGAGACCAGCAAACTTCATCAAGAAACATGTTTGTTTCACCGAGCCGGAGCTATGACATGAGATTCGTAATTTCCCAAAACACGAGTTGGCCTGCCTGTCCTCCCTGCGTCTCTTGAAAACATAACGCTCAAAAAAAAGCAGCAACGAAAAAGAGTCTGGTTTGCCCATCAGTGGTTCGTTCCATGCAGTCAGTAGATAATTGAAAATACGCGCGATGTAAAATACGCGGCTAGACTGAAGTTTAACAGGAACTGCAACATCTTGTGCTCTACTTACTGTTGCCTAGCTAACAGGTAAGTGGAGCTGTACAAGAGCGAGCCACAGGGCACTAAGATCTTAACGTAATCCTCCCAACGAAAAAACTATCTCCTGTTTTATGTACGGTACTCCCTTAGGAAAGTAAAACAGGGGAGGAGCGTGATTTGGTTGCATTAAAACCCTGGTCCGAGAATCCATAGCAAGTCCATGCATGGATTACCGAAAATCGACGGATATCAAAATGGATATCCATGTTTTTTGGATGTCAGTCTTCAATTATCCATTCAAGCGTGGATATCTACATGGATATCCAAGCACTGATATCCTTGCAATGACATTCCGCAATGGATATCCGTAAACAATAAATATCCATAAATTGATATCCATGTTGTTATGGATATCAGTCTTCAATTATCCATGCTTCTATGGACATCCATGTGGATATCCATGGATTTCTATGGATATCCACGCATTGACTTGCTATGGATTTTCGATCCAGGGAAACCTATCAACAATTACATCAATGAAAAGGCATTGTCGAGAGCTGCCCATTGATAGGGAGAGCTCTCTTTTTCATCCCATCCATTCTCCATCTTATTGTTGTAGGGATATCTTCAAAAGTAATTTAATTTTGCTCTTTCCTTTTTTTACCTTCTTACCTAAAACAGGTATGCCCGGATTACCTAGTACCTAGGCATGGGTTATTTTTTAGTGTGCATCTCCACGCCTAATGCTGCTTATTTCTCGGCTGCAGATGCTGCCGATGAATTGGGAGCGATGTGAAGGTCAGGCTAGGCGACAGTAACGTTAGCTGAAGTTCTGTGTATCCCACTCCTACTAGGATTTCAGGATTTCAGGGATTTCAATGATTTCAGCATAGACTTCAGTGATTCCAGGGATTTCAAGGATTTTAAGTAGGCTATATATAAGGATTTTTGGCCGGATTTCAAGGCATTTTGGTCAGGTTTCATGAATTTCAGGCCAGATTTTCGGGATTTAAGGTCGGATTTCAAGGTTTCCAGACCAGATTTTAGGCATTTCATGTCGGATTTCAAGGGATTCAAGAATTTTAGGAATTCTAAGCCGATATAAGATATTTTATATCGGATTTCAAAGAACAGGGGAATTTCAGCTAGTACAGGGATTTTAGGAATTTCAGGTCGGATTTCATTTGTTCACAGGATTTCAGGAGTAGTTTGCCCCTCGTCTTACTCCGCTGTCGGTATGCTCGAAGTAGCTTGGAGAAAAAAGAGTGCAACTTTAAGAATTTCAGGTGAATAGTGTGGATTGCCGCACTCTAAATTTGAAGTAGTCATTATTGACTAATGGACTTACAATTAGTCACTTTTGTTTGACTATTTAATTTAGTCATTTTTAAGTTCAGGGTAAAATTGTCGAAATTGACATATATAGCGGTTAAAACATTTCTACTATTTTTAGTTTAATATTTTCTAGTACCAATATTTTTTTGTCTCTGAGTCTAAAGTAAGTCATTTTTTTATACTCTTACTATTCAGCGAGTTCATTTTTCACTATTAAAACAATCATTTTTGACTAAAAAATAGGCAAAAATGACTCATTGAAATATTAAAATTTTAACTATTAAACTTAAGTCAAAGTTGACTATTTCTAATAGTAAGCTGTAAATGACTAATTGAAAAGTTAAGAGTGACCAAACAACAGTCATTTGTGGCTAAAAAATAGTCAAAATTGACTAATCTAAGTATTAAATTTTTAGATACTATTTTTTTAGTGAACTTTGGCCATTTCAAATTTACAGTGTGTGGAGCAGTGCTGCGCCTGATGATTTTGGCTGTCCGTATCGCGGCATCCGAGGAAGGGTTGAATTGGTGCTAAACCTTGGTGCGACAAACTTGGGACTTTCGGGATTGCGGCAACTGAGTTCCTCTCCCCCCTGGGTAAGCAAAGCGCTCTGAGATGGCCCATAGCGGGAACCACCCGAATGGCGGCCGGGGCGAGGAACACCGAGTACTGCGGGATGCCCAACGCGCAGTTTACTTATTGCCAACATTAGCAAAATGAGTTGTTGACGCTCGAGCGAAGTGCTTATCTCGTTGTCCCGCCGGAAATGCGGCGATAAACTACGTCATTTCTTCACAGTACGTTTTAAAGTTGCATATTTAACTGTTGCGTTTATCCTTTTGTCACGAGGACAAGCGAATCAATTGAAAGTTGAGGCACTGGGCACCTTAACGGCTAACCTACGTGATTGTGAGTCGTTAATGATTATAATGCAATTGAAGGATGATCAAGCGTAGAACACAACAGTTTGAAAATGCAACCCTCAGTGTGAAGGGGCACGCCTCATAACATACGGAATAGCTACACTTCAATTATCTCGATATCGTGATGGACGTATTTCTTAGAATACCCTCCTCTCCTGCATTGGAAATCCTCCACGACTGAAATACTCTTCTGATGATGCCGCAAGATCAACCAACTTCTTATAGCTAAAATTTTGTTGTTTCCAAAAATTCGTTAAGAAATACAACAAAAGTTTCCAAACGTTCCTTTTAGATCTACCCAAGAAGCTATTTCAAAACAAAAATCTAATTCTGTTGGCCTGAAATTTCCCAGAAGTAATTTAAGTTTTAAAGTCACTTTCAGTTAATGTTTGCATGACGCACATTCAAACATGTAATAGATTCAAGATGGGATATAAACCTGAAAGTTATCTTGGATATGTTCAAAATGTATCTTTGTTACGTTGTTAGCTGATTATCATACCAACTAGCAAGGTCACAACATTCTTCAAACTTTGTTTTTCCAACACATTGATCTACCGACAGCGCCTGACAAACCCGGCATAGGCAACCACCTGTACACACGTGTGTAGGTGGTTGCCTATAGTGTTATTGTCAGGCGCTCTGTTGCGTGGCTGTTGAAGTACCTCGTTTCCTGGCTCCAAATAACGAAATTTAGGTTCGTTTAACCTTCGGAAACTCTTAGAAATATGACTTTAAGATGAATCCACGCGAGACGGGAGAGGTTTTTCTCGAAATGGCTGTTTCTTGGGGAGAGCGAGGCTCTGCGGCTATTACAAGCAGTCTATGGCGTCTAGCTGAAATAGGTCTGCGCGGAGTCGAGGCGGCGGGCCGAAGCGGGCCGAAGCGGGCTGGCTATCAAAACAGAGGGGTGTGGAGTAATAGCATCTGGGGAAAAAGATTTAAACATACATGACGCACTTTTATTCTGTATTCACGACTTTTTTCCACTTACTGTATGTATGAGAAACCAATGCCACCCATAGCTCCTTTATGATCAAGCGAAACCTTCAAACACTGTAAACATGAAGGGTAGACTTTTTTTCATATATTATGTCCCATATCTCGACGGATTGCCCAGCAGATTGATAACGGACCTAAACACAAGCCACCTGAACTAACCTAACTCCAAGCCTGATGCCGCTTATTTCTCGGCGGCGGCAGCTTTCCTTCCAAAAAGAAAGCGGCGTCAGGCTTGGAGACATCCTGCGGGCGATCAAGAAGCGAGGCACAAGACTCGTGAGTAACTCTAATCTAGCTTAACCTAAGCTACCTGGTTGTACAATGTTAATGTTGGCAAAATCAATAGATTTGTTTTAATTCTGAATGTGAAAGCAAAGTTCACAATCAGAATTGAAAACAAAATATCACTTTTTCATACGAAATTTTATATTGCAACAGTAATTTTTAAATCGAGAATAGAAAAATAAATTTATATATATATATATATATATATATATATATATATATATATATATATATATATATATATATATATATATATATATATAT
>Ga0058701_10004684_pt1 | contig 11153 bp, 3 predicted proteins | sample AgamicOrMae_FD_97039 | JGI IMG/M metagenome (GOLD analysis project Ga0058701, IMG submission 97039) | Agave microbial communities from Guanajuato, Mexico - Or.Ma.e | ecosystem: Host-associated > Plants > Phyllosphere > Phylloplane/Leaf | place: Guanajuato, Mexico | collected 2012-06-04 | reverse complement strand
TTGTCGGTGAACTTTAGCGTCACTTTAAGTAAGAAACTGTTGGAAGCGCCAATATATTGCGAATAATTACGATTTGACGGGACCTGGGGCCGACGAGACCTAGTACAAGGGAAACAATTTATAAGTAATTTACTAACGTAAGTCAAGATTACCGGATATTCGGGTGAAATTTAACTGTTTTAAGGGTGCATCACTTCACTTTTCTTTGGGGTATTTTTCCACCGACGCGCGCTTCGGGTGAATTTTCACCCGAGCTAGGGTAACTTGAAGCAGATTCACTTCAAAAATAGTGAAATTTAACCCTAAAACAGTGAAATGCTGTTACAGACGGTTCACCCGGTAAATTAGTGAAATTTTACCCCGTCTTTGCTAAGAGTGTAGGTGGTCATTTTTGTTTGGTGCTACATAAAACGAACGAGGGATTACAAACGTGGTAATCTTTTAATATTCAGTCTATTTAATTAGTCTTTAGTCTATTTGTTTTAGTAGTAATTAGTCTTAGTATAATATTGTCTATTAATATTCGAGAAAATTCAACTGCTGGGAGTCAAGAATTCAATAAAATATTGTAATCACGTGTAGAGTCTCCAATTTTTCGTGTATTTAGAAACAAAAAGGTTGCTTTTTTTGAGAGGTTGCTAATAGAGGGTTGAGACGGTTCTTGGAGGTGTTTCAAATTCACGGAAAAGAGTTTCAGCTAATCCATAACTCCATCCGATAGGAAAAGATCGATTTGTTTTACCAATTAGTCCTATTGAAACATTGGGAAGTCCATCAAGTAAAGGTCTCCTAATGAATGGGTTCGGTAAATGAATAAGTGTATTCGATTCGATGGTGTGACGAGTGTGAACTCGAAATATTTAATACTTCTTATTTGCAGTTATCTGAATCGATGTATGTATAATGTGAAAAGATCAATATGGGCATCCAAATCCGACTAGTGATCTCCGAGGTGTAAAAAGGATTCCTTGATGCCTCTCAGTCTTTTTCTAACACTACACCTACGCCGAAAGTATAAGTGTCAACAAACGTCAGAAAAAGTTAGTGCTTGCTTAAGGATATAGCTATGAAAGCGTACATAGGACCGATTCAATAGTCGTTTCCGCTAGGCGGAATCAATCAAGTGATAATCCGTAAATATACGAATGTAAAACTGTTCAAATTAAAAACACTCAATCATTGAAGCGAACTGACAGCTGACAGAGCCGCTTGTCAACAAAGATCTCATTCCATTTCAGCGTTAATGATATGGAACAACGGCGTGATCTAGTTGTAGCTAAAGCGTTTAAGAACTGTTTTCAAAACTTAACCGAAATATTGTCTCATTTCGATAGGTTAAGAAGGATGGTGTTCATTTTATAGTATAAATTGAATTTTCAACATGATGTGTTCCAACTTTCGTCATTGAACCCGAGTAGGCCGACATTGGCGCGAGGCACCAAGGCAAGTTACCTAACCTACACTAATCCAGGTTCACATATCGTAGGGGGCCGTCCATGAACCACTTTGACATCAATTCGGGGAAGGGGGTTCTGTCAATAAATGCCAATAGTTATCAATGGGGTAAAAGAGTAATTGAAAAGCCCACTTTGACGAATTATAACATATTTTAAGGGCTCAAAACCTTAACGATTGAAAGAAAAAAAAGCGTGCGTTGAACGAAAAAATTTAAGGGCTTTTCGCTCGTCTTTTGGCTCTTCTCTGGCATTGCTTAGAGCATGCATTTATTAGTCAAATTACGTATCTCTCATGTTATTTATCATTTTTAAGTTTTTCGTAGAAGTACTTAACTTTTTTTAATTTTTTCGGAAAACTTCACATCATTGGGCTAAAACACGAATGCAGTGCGATCTCGCAAAATGTCAAAGTTTGGAAACAGGGCGAGGGATGGGGGAGGCAAATGTCAACGATTTGTGAACCGAGGAAGAGGGGCAAAAATGGTCAAAAAATGTCAACGTGGATTATGGACGGCCCCTAACGATCGCCAATCCTGATGTGCCGCTTACTTCCCGGGGGGAATACATAGCAACCGTCTTTAAGCGGCACCAGACTTGGCGACAGCCGAGCAGATCAGTAGCAAAGCGTGGAAAAAGACGTCGCCTAACGTCATCAAGACTAACCTAACCAACGCAGTTTCATATCCTCAAAATTGAACCAAGGACTAAAGATGGAACATAAGGGGTAAAAAATACTACTTATCATTCACAGTTCACTTTTAAGTTTAGGTTATTGGTTACGATAAAATTGGTTATCTCACGAGTGAGGAGGAAATGAAGGTCGGGAAGGATACCCTGCTACAACAATGTCTCTTGGTCAAATTAGGCCTACAGCTATTAGAGGGATTCGCAGCTTTTTGTAACGGATGTTAAAAAAACTGTCCACCCTTTCATTTTGACAAAGTTACCGTTTTGGCAGCAAGACTACTGTCATGATGACAAACATGGTGATGCCACCAGCATTGTAAGACGAGTTCCCGGCAACCCACAATCTTCACCGATTCAAAAATCAAAGCGTCACACATCACCGAAGTCGGTCGTCGAACATAAAAAAGCAAGTGCTGGCCTAGGCTAGACAGAAAGCGAAAAAATGTCCGCAGCCGCCTTGACCCCGAGCCTTGCATTCTATTGTAACGCTCGTTAAACTGAGGCTGTCCTACTTAAATGGCAAAGTGAGCGCGGCAGAACCCTTGTTTTTTACTTTTTATTTTCATGTTGCGCTTTTAACTACGTGTTCTTGGAGCGATGATTACAGCAGAAATTAAAAAGCTTGCCAAAAGGTGAAATCAGTAGCTTTGAGACAAATACTTTCGCACTCCAAGTAACAGTTAACATGGCGGCGAATCTGCCATTGATTTTTTACACATTGTAGACGCTTAACTATTACTCAAAATAAGCTATAAAATATACCTGTTGCAAAAGACTGTGTGTGCGAAAAAAAGGGTTTAAAAAGAAAATTAAGTTTCAAAAAAGTATGCGGTGAAGATTCCTCAATGTAATGATTGACGCTGGCGCTCCAAGAGTAAAAGGTATGTTTATAAATGATTTGCAAAAATTAGGTTTAGTCCAGTAATTTTACTGCTATCAAGTCAGTAGAAATTGAAATCATTTATTTAACTTTTTTGTGCTCAATAGGTGGTATTCACAAATCTTGTATTCTTGTCTTGCAAGACGCTCTCTCTCTCTCTTGAGCACTTCGCAGCCGCCATGTTGGATCTTCTCCTTCTTTTCACTAGAAAAAAAGGCTACATTTCGCTTCGTTTTTGCTCAAAACGCTCTCGTGAGCTTATTTTCATGGTTTAACTGCTTATGTTCGGGAGCGACAAGAATGGGGAAGTAAAGGATAGGGTTAGATGATGGCTGCAAAGTACTCTATGCGAGAGAGAACATGTTGCAAGATACGGGAGTTTGTGAATAACATCTATTGGTTTTGTCACGTTCGTGAACGTTAGGTTCAGTGATGGTGAGATTAATATAGATAAGGTGAGATGAGTTCAGAGAAGGGGACATTGGGTGAAGTAAATTTTAGGGACTTGTCGTCAACATTTTTTTAGGTGGGTCTACGTCTACACGGGAAAAGCTTAATTAAATTAGGCTAGATTACGAAAACCATAAGAGTGACAGCGATGATGATGTTGACCATCACCGCACCACTGTTAAAAATCTCAACTATTGACAACTCTAATTTTTGGTGGCGAAAACAGCACCGATCTAATTGCAAAAATAACATTCGTATTCATACTGACTATATCGCGATTACGAACAATACCGAAGATCACAGGTTCTTTGAGTATGCTCGCTAACGAAATTCATCAAACTTTGATGAGCCGATCGATGCAGCACCGATTCTCCGATATAATTTCCTTTGCCATGCCAAAGGAAATAATTGCCACTTTTGTTTCTTCAGAGACAAAAGTGATGCATACTGGATTTTTTTCTTTATATTGCATTTCGATGGCTCCCGACAAGAAACTGGTGGGTGCGCGCGTTCTACTTTTATCGCTGTATAGCTGCCGCTCCGCAAAAAATAACGATGTAAAACCAAAGACACACAATTAGTTTTATATCGTTATGTTTCGCTGCGTGGCAACTACAGCGTTTTTGATAGAACGCGCGCACTTACCAGCTTCTTGATGGCAGCCGTTGATTTTTTTATCCCCGGTGCACAGTAAAAACGAACGCCTGTTTTAGGAATAGTTCCATATCTGTTTAAGATACGAGGGTAAATATGAAAAGATGTTATATTTTGGTTATTTTTGTAGACGTCGACCTGGGTATATAAATAAACATATCAAATGAGATCTTTTGACGAGAGCTTTTCATTGATCTAGTTGTTGATAGGTTTATTCAAACATGGCCGAAGTACGCTGCTCTCCCCCTGTTTTTTTCCGTAATCCTCAAAACGAAGGTTTAGGACTAACTATAAAACAGCGTTTTTTGTTTGTTTGTTTTTCCCCTGCACGTTCAACCTTTCGTCGTTAAACCAAGAGGAAAAAATCCCAATGGTTAATGTAACACAACAGGTAGAAATTATATCCCGAAAACGTTACTGTGTACAGCGCAACACAAACGCAAGTCGCAACACAAAGTTGCAAATTCTTGTAGGAAAACTTGTTCACTGTTGATTCCAATCTCGCCAGCTAAATACCCATCTCTACCTACACAAATAAAGAACAAAATGTTTGCTCATTAATACGCCGTTTATTGGTACCTCAAACCGTATCAGAAATATATAGAGAGATTTTAGCAGCTCCCACGAAACCCGATCTTAAACACGTATTTGTTGATTCGCGATAAATCACCACTGGAATCTGGTTAGCCGTTACATACTCGCTGAGAACACCAAGTAGCGTTTCATCGTGGCCAGACTATCAAGTTACCTCACTAATAATCATCCCAGTAAATGTTATTTGATGAACCTGTCAGAAAATTACCGTGCAAAATCCTCTAAATAAAAAAATACCAGCTTAACGTAGCATTATTACAAAAATTCAGGCCAGTGCAATTTTCTTTGGCTGTTATTGCATGCACAACCTCAACAATGCAATTCTTTTTGTACAATCCTCAAAACAAACATGGCATCTGAAGGTTACTTTCAAATTGTAGAAATCACTCAAGCAAATGTTAATGTTAAAAAACTTGAATTGAGATAGGGGACCCCGTAAAGTACAGTTCACAAAATTCATGACCTTTGCTTCCATAAGAAATACATGGAAGCAGGGGTCATGACTTTTGTGACCCACTGTACACCTCTGCGCTTTGTTGTAAATTTACTTATACTTAAATTGCTGCGCTTATACTTAAATTATTCCTTAGGTCATCAAAATCAAACTGTGTTAAAATCATATAATTTTTTGTCATATTTTTAGCTCTAGCAAATTTGATTATTTACAACCACAACCGTAGAATGTTGATGTGAAGTTCCCAGGAATTTCAAAACTCTTGTAAAAACAAGAAATTATTTTGTGCACATTATCACAGCAATTGACAATAAAAAACCGCATTACACGTACATTCGTTGAGTTTTATACCACCTTTACACAAACCGCCGCTTAACACGCAGGTCCAAAACATTCTTTGGAAATGTTTCGTGTACAGAGGAAGAATTTTTCCCGAAGTTTGCCTCGCAAGATACCATTACTTGGAAATAAACCTCTGTGAAGTGCATCAAATATTATAACGATCCCCCGCCCAGGAGGATGCAGTCCATTTCTTTGACATTGTTCGAGGAACCCTTTTGCCTCCCTTCATCGCTCGTTTTATTAGATTTATGATTACCGCAGTAGGAGTTTCCCTTGCACTACCTTAGGGCGAAGACGATGTTTAAGAATTCCGTAAGATGTCTCTTTTTGTAATCATGAAATACGGACAAGCCCCCGCCAAGATGAACCCTTGGTTCCTCTAAGGCGGGTTGGACCGATTCAAATGCAATAAATCCCCCCCCAATAAAATGACTAAAGGTTCTCCAAGGGTAATCGGAGTTGAGACCTGATTAGCACGAAGCAAGTGTGAAACTATTCGGTCAGGAGAACGAACCATTCTGACTTAATTTGTGCTTCTCATACTGAGCAAAAATCTTCCAGCATATTCGGTTCGTTCCAAGAAGTCGATTACTACTGTTAACTTGCGTTTACATTTGGTGGCGCATTTAAAATATTTTTTTTCGAGGAGCATAAAGGGTGGTCGGCGATCGGCTATATAATAGGACAGGGCCTGTCGGAGCGACAAAACAGGTCCAGACGGAGCGGACGTTGTACTCGGTGTCCCAGCAAAGAAAAGTGAGCTGACAGGGACCATGATGGATCATGGAACCGTGATGGATTTGTTAATAAGGACTACGCCACATCAAACCGGCCGGGCCAACATTAAAGTCGCTGGGCCTCGCAAACCTAAGCGAACTTCTTCCGAAATCTGTTCCTACGCTCTTCCAATGAATCTCATTCAGAACAGGTGATTGCTGCTGAAAAATAATCGCCACAATTGTTGGAGAATTTCGGATTTTAATCGAACGGCGAAGGCGTTTGCAAATGACCCGAAATCTATACGCACTTTCAATAAACAGTTGCAGAGTTTATCCTACTTGACAACGAATTGATGGTATCTCAGACAAAATGACAAACTGATTTTAATAAACTTCGCCTACTCGAACCGATATTGTAATTAGAAAGAAATGAAATGAAGCTATATTTAATATGCACTTTAATGAAGAGGTAAATTAATCGAAAAGTGAATTGATCTAATTCAGTTTTTGCGGAAGATCATTTATCATTGGCTTGCCCCCTTTTCAACAGATGATAATTTTATTAATAACCGATGGCTGTGCATCGATAAAATAGCGTGCTACTCGCGACTTGAAGTAATTACTCTGTCTCATTATGGATTCCACTTGAATGCTGTTTTGATTGCGGTTGACAATGCAAGCGGATAAATCGACCTGAAGGAGAGCGACAAGTCCTGGGACTTAGCGGCCGCTGCTTCCACTTGCTAAGTCTGAGGCACACTCTCAGTTTTAAAGATTGCATTTCCTACATCTTGTGCTCCACCTCTCGTCGCCAAGGTCGAGCTCACAATCAGAGGCAGCACAGTCAGGCGAACGGCACCGACCTAATCCGTCATTGCCATGCTTGATGCCACTTGCTTCGATCGGATGCCACTGCAGTTAAGTTAAAGTGAATGCCGCTTGCCTCGCTCCGCTGTCGTTACGCTCGATTTGATGACGAAAGATTGAACCAAAAGCTTAAAATTGCTACCTTAAAAAAATAGAGTGCATAAGAAGATATCAGACAAGACCTGAGGCTTGCGGTTTTCTTCAGTAAAATAGTATTTTCTGGCCCGATACCATACTAGATTTGCCTCTTAGTGAGTTACTGGACATTCGTTAAATAATATATCTATATATATATATTCTGAATTGCGATTCTTTTGGTTATATCTAATCAACCGAAAACGTCAATTTGTTTCGACCAAGTGATCTGGAAGCGAGGCAACGTCAGTAACCCCCAGGGGGTTACATAAAAGGCTAGCCCCAGAAGCTCCGAAGGCGTTAAGCCGACCTCCACCCCGGGTAGCCACGTCCCATACGACCGCGGTAGGTAATTCTCATACCGCAAACATCCGCATGAGAAATTGGTCCCTTTCGTGGATCTGCGCAGCTTCTAGTCCGGGCACGGCCTTGTGGACCACGTTTCGTAGCGCCTTTTCGGTTAGGATAGATCGATGGCAGGTCGTCGTGAGCTGGATCACCGGCTGCAGCTTTTCCAACGTGAATTGGGCTCGGACGAGATGGATGGTGACTTTTTCAGCGCTGAATCAAAGTGCCCAGCCCGGCCCAGCCTTTCCTGGAATTCCTTATAAAAGATTTTCTACCGAGCAGTGGACTGGTTCAAAGACCCACACACACGAACGTTTTGCTAAAACGACTAATGCGGATCAACTCGGAGTTCTTGCACCCCATACGAAGCATCCAGCTACTGTTACGAAAATGGCATCGTGGGAGTTGCCCGTGATTGAGAGCATGCCAGGTTAATTAAATCAAGCTCCGCGCCTAGATGAGGATTTCGAAATTATTTTTATAGGGCCAGAAGTAAACACAGCAGTTCATTTAGAGTCACGAGACGACTTCTAATGGTGTTATATTGACATCGAGGCGACTAATAAGGCTGTAGTAAACCGATCTGACTCATTACCTTCAAGCAAACCCACGAATTCTTTATCAATGGTTTTATAAAAGTGTGGAAGTTTTTACAAAGTAATAAATAAAAAAAGAGCACTGGGGAAGCTTGCAGGTTTTAACACCACTATGTTACAACCATTCAGCAGTGTCTTTTGGCGACTCGATACAACAGTAGGAATATGAAACTTCGACGACTATTGAAGACAACACCAGCAACGTCTTTAAATGTAAGTCATGTGCCTGGACACCCACCGTCTTGCAGGGAGATATAGCGTAGTCCATACGGAAGAAGCTTCTTGAAATTGTACTTGTGCTGATGACGCTGCAAAAAAGAAAGAAAGAGTATGCCCGGATCGGAGACATGTGCGGTTGGTCTCCAGGGGTCAAATCCAGTCCGGAAAGGCATATGAGACCTCTGGAGTTTGTTACCATGCATTATATGCACAGTCTAATTGAAACCATTGTAAAGCATTTATCTACAGTCAAAGATTTGTCGCTTGACACATTAGAGTCCATTCCGCCTTACCCACCAAAGCTTAAATTACGAAAAATATGACTAGAGAGTCGCGGCGTTAAAGGTTGGGTCAAGAATAATTATCCCGCTAAATTTCACAGCATTTGGCTACTTACTAGCAAACTTAAAGCTCAGGAAAAGATTCACCACAAATTTTACACGTACACACCAGAGGGTACATTCATCCGAGGAAGAGTAAACGAGTAAACCTCTCTGGGCACAGGGTGGGTTCCTCGTATCCAAGGATATGTTTTCCTCCCGTAACACAGAAGGGGATCCAGCACATTCTTTACTTATCCTAGCATGATTGTACCGGGGATACAATCATCCCAGGATATTTGTACCGCATGAGGCAATCATTTTGGGGAACCCATATCCGGTCTCACCAGGTTAGGTGTGAACGGGATTACAAATCGTGACTAGATCACAGGTTTCTGTGTTGCCATTGATAGTCTTGACATGGGGGGGGGGATAGTGTTTTTGTGGCGAATTTTGGGGATACAGCTAGGGCGGATGTTATGTAAAGGTTTGAATGTGGCATGGGAGGTATTTGACGTTAGTTTTCGCAAACTTACTAGTTTCCACTATAGCGCACTGAGTTGCAAAAGCATTTGCATATTTAACACAAATTTTGCTCTGGCGCACATCTAATAAGCTCACAGAGTCGATTCCACGAAGGGCGCTGTCAGACAACCCCTAGCTTGTATGAAATCCTACGCGAAAGCTACCTAGCTAAAGTTAATTTGAAACCCTATAAATAACCCAGCCATAGAAAATCCACGATAGCAAATGACGTCGACCTTGATATCCCCTGATCAGCAACTTTTTTCCCGTCTTTGCAGAGTACATTTTAGGTTATTTTGAGCCAAAGTTTGCTTAGCGAAAAGCACAGGATTGTCCGTTTGGTTTCTCAGCTGGCGAGGGTTTAGCGGCGATGAAGCATCAACAAAGATAGCTCACAGTCAGCGTGCTCTCTAAATACCCCATCAATTACCAAATAGCGTGGCAATAGTGTTTTAATGTACAGATGATAGATACGCGAAAATAAGCATTTAGACTTGGACAATCATTTTACTACGGATAATTTAGGACGTCTGGGACACGTCATGATCAGCCCAATACACTCGCCACCGTCATTAAAGCTTTACGAAATTAACAATAAACTGTTGTACCAATATGAGAGCTAGGTCAGCAGGCTCCCCCTATATCTGCATTCAGATATTCATAGAGAAAAAAAATGTTAACACTTTTTTTATTGTCAATCCTACAAAGAACTTGTTACCGTTTTACTACCCGTATTTTTAAGAATCAAAACGCATAGTTGATTATAAATTGAATTTATGAGGGTACCCATATACAATTGTCTACGCTGTAAATGCTTGTTCTGACTCTAAGATTTGGACTTGCAACTGACGATGTGAGGACTTTATAAATGAGAGTGATTGCCCACGTTACTCCATAAAATCTATAAGGGAGTACTTAAAATTTTTGGACTGACATATAACAGTGGATGTGACAGAGTTCTCCAACTGAGAGACTTAAAATTGAGACTATAATTTGCTATACATAGTTTATATATATACGTTAAAAGGCTGTTCGATCTATTTAAAGGCCGTCTTAAGCGAATGTGTTACACACGACTTTGGAGTGAAAATCTCATTGAGGCATAATAATCTCGCTGAAAAGACATTCATTGAGGAAACATCAAAACAGATTAGATTTTGGTATCTCTGTCCGAGCATCTCTACCCCAGGAAAAGGTATTGGGGAAACGGCTTTCAAATTTTATCCTGTGTACACAAAACTTCGGCGGAGAGAATGGAGGGCAAGCAATCTAAGGTTACAAAGAGAGCAATAAGTGACGGGTGACACATCCCCTCTCCCTCCCACCTATTTATCCCTAATCTAGCGGAGGAAGAAAGACGATCATGTAATAACAGTCTCACTTACCTGTGACCTCGATTGGAGTATTTCCCCACCATTTCCGACAATAGATCTGCGACAGTGTGAATGCGTCTGTAAGGGACCATTTATGTGCGAAAAGGGAGGGCTTTGTGTGATTTTGCGTTGCACTACTGCATTTTGGGAGTTGATCTAGATGGGCGGCTGACAGGAAAGATGTCAATCACAAACACAAGGGTACCTGGAAACACAGTGAACATCCGGATCGTGCGACTATGAGGCAATGGCAGCACAGCGTTTGCTTGAAAGGCGATTGATTCTGCGTATCGTGCTGTGATGATGCGTGGTCATCACGGATACCGTCGATTTTCTCCGATACAAGGACATAAGAGCTAGGGGGTACGGTTAGACAAGGATAAGTTCTTACGTTAATGTAGATATGTTGAGATTAGGTAGTTTAGTTAACCCTGGAACGCTAGCGATATTTTATAGGCGCATTTTACTAGCGATACGTAAATTTGAATCCTTTGATAGTTTTTATTGTTAACGGTGTGAGCACAGGGTGAGTT
>Ga0058701_10004683_pt1 | contig 11153 bp, 12 predicted proteins | sample AgamicOrMae_FD_97039 | JGI IMG/M metagenome (GOLD analysis project Ga0058701, IMG submission 97039) | Agave microbial communities from Guanajuato, Mexico - Or.Ma.e | ecosystem: Host-associated > Plants > Phyllosphere > Phylloplane/Leaf | place: Guanajuato, Mexico | collected 2012-06-04 | reverse complement strand
TAAATTTTGTCAATTTTCAAAATCGATTTTGAGCAACTCAAAAAACTTTTTTGCCGGATTTGAAGTGACCGAAAATCATTCTAGGCCAAGTACTAATAGCCCAGATAGTTTTCATTGAAAAATCAGTGTTCGGCCTCGGGTGGTTCCCTTGTAAGCCTAACCTTTCGTCAACGTTTCGCCTAATACGGCTTATTGAGATCAGGTTATGAGACTTGTGCTTCGTTTCGCTACCACTCTGCTCATAAGCCTGATGCCGCACATTTTTCGGCGACAATAAAGGTCGCCGAGAAGTAAGCAGTTTCAAGTTTAGAAACCGTTCATATTTTGTGTTTTGGTCTTCAGCCTCGCTCCGTTCGACTTGGCGACGGAGGGTGGAACACGAGATGTGGAAGATCAACCTTTCATATTTACTGATCGAAACTAACCTGTCCCACAGTACTGTAAAGTTCCTCATATAGCTTGTCAAGTTCTGTTTGCAACGGTGTCAGCGCTTCTCTCCAGGGCCCCTCCGCCTTGAAGAGCTCACTAAAAGAACCGCATTAACATAATTAAGAAGTTCCAACTCTTATAAATAGAATAAGGAAGAAAACACTAACTTTCTTTTTCCGGCTAGCTCCTTTTCCTTGTGTATGCTTTCGTTATACATTTTCAGGCTAGCACTAAAACTGACTGACAGCTCTTTCATCTCTTCAGTGAGCGCCTGAAAACCAGAAATAATAAAAATAAATATTCCATACAACTTAAAACTTTGAACATAATTTGGAGCTTACTTCAATTTCTTCCCGAAGCTCAATAATTCTTTCCTCAAGCTCATTTATATATTCGGTCGTCCCCGTAATTTCAGTTGAACACTCTCGAATCTTTCTTCCGATTAGCCTGAAAACAATGAGACTAGGGCTTTTAATCTCAAACTGAAAACCTACCCCATTCACCATTGTTTCACACACCCTTTACAGAAAACTTCTCAAGTCAGCAAACGTAACTGTTTTTGGAGAGGAAGATTGTGAAAGTACATGTTCTTCATCTACCAGAAAAAAAAAAACTCGGGTGACATATTGTTTTGTTTTACATTACCCATAGCTAGAGAAAATAATTGTCCTTCTCATGAGACATTTATTCATCTCTCGAAACCAGAACCTTTCAAAATAATTTAGGTAGTATTTATACTCGATATACTCATCACATTTTTGCTACCGGAACGTACTCGAGATACTCGTTCAGAACCGTATCCCGCTCTTCCTTCGAACGGAAATCTCCACTTCTTCCATCCTTTGACTTCAACTCCTCAATCTTATCCCTCATCTGGGCCATTCTGAAAAACCAACCATATACTCATCAAATATACGCAGAAAAAAAAAGGCAATAAAGACAGGAAAAACCTTACTCAGCATGAAGGGTATCTAGTCTTCCGCTTTCCTCCTCATAGATAGGCATCTCCTTTTCCAACTCTCTCTCCTTCACCTCTAGTTTCTCATTCAATTCTTCAAGTTCTTCGGATTTTTCTGTCTATAATAAAAAAGCACCCGGTAGTTAATATTCACGTCTGAGCCAAAATATGTCAGGAGTATCCTACCTTCAAGACTTCGTAAAGAATGATTTTTTGTTTCAGATCTTTGAGGCGTAATTTTATTTTTTCAGCTTTCAGTTCAAGGGTTTGTCGACTTCTGAGAAGAGCTTCGCAGCACGATTTCGCACTGGTGATTGACTTCTTACAGTCCGTAACGCGATTTGAAGCATTTTGTTCGTTTTTCTTCGCCTCGGCGTAACCATCCTCATGCTTTTCTTTCATCGCATCCTCCACCTGAAAAATCCGAAACGCGATCTTCAATCGGGGATACCCATAAGGACCCTCAGCGAATGTGCCGCCGCCCTTGTTCGATCACTAGTGGCGAGAGGCGTTACGAAAAATTTTGGTCTGCGGACTGATCTTAATATCATCATGTTTAAAAATTACTTTTGGATAGGGAACAAGCACAACGCCTCGCTAGATGAGGTCCGCTGCCGCCGCCAGAATCACCGCTTGTCTTGTTGCCAATTTACAGAGCGACTGAGTGGACTCACCTCAGTGATTTGTTCCTCCATCTCCTCCAATTCGTGATGCAGAGTGATATATTCGAGAGAAAGTCGTTTTCTGGTCCGTTTTTGATATTCTTTCGTTCTCATTTGCTCTTCTTCTAGATAGGCGATCTTATCCTCTATATCGTTCAGCATTTTATCATAGTACTCCGTTTCGTCCTGGATTTCTGCGAGGCAAACGGAAAGGTGACAAAAAATCGAGAAATCACAGCAATCTCAGGTCTAGAGAACCGCAAGTTAAAAAGTACGGTTATTTAGCACCTCAAAAAATTCCGGATATCCGCAGATTTTCTGCGGATACTCAATAATTTTCTGACGATTCCCAAAATTATTTTGCTGATCGTTACAAAAAAAAAAAAACGAGGATCCGCAGAAAGCTTACGTTTATCAGCGAATTTTGGGGTGCACAAAAACCGCTCTTTTTTCCATTTCGCGTTTTTTTTTCAGAAATGGGTTAAGCTAGTGTAAGTTATGTCTAGAAGGGCATCATGACAACCGGTATGATCTTGAGTGTATCGCATGAGTGTGCATTTTACTATAACACGACCCTTGTCTTACCACGGAATTTCCTAAATTTCCCCAAACTGAAAATCTTGAGATTTGATTTTCTTGCATTAAAGTGACGTTCTTCAACAAGAACTAAATACTATACCTTGGAAAACGCGTTCTTGAGCGTCTTTTCTGTATCCGACGAGTTTATGCAGCAGATTCAAACGTTCGGTGTCGCTCGCTTTCGCTATTTGGTCGATCTATTTCAACACAAACGATTTTCGTTGATGACGCTTTTCAATTATATAAGGACCTTACTTATCACTAAATTTGAAACGCTAGATTTTTCACCTCTGGTGTTTTACCTTTCGTCGCCAAGAAGAGCGGAGTGACAGTGGAGCGAGCCACAAGGTTCGCAAACAACTTTAACTTAACGTACAACCAATCGCTAATTACTTCTCGGCGGCAGTAGATGCCGCCATGAGGTAAACGGCATCACGCTTGGCTACAGCTCACCGGAGCGGCAACAAAGCGAGGCACCAAGCACGTTACCTAACCTAGGTTAACTTAACCTCTGTTTATATCGAACTAAACTACGCAGTTGTACGTCATAAATCCTCTTAATGCGTGACAGATCAAAACAAGAGTGGAACACAAGAGGTGGAAAATAATTTTTTGGTTTGAAATCAGTGAGTTTGTAAAAGGAAGCTCACCTTTCCTTGTTGGACAGTTGCAAACATGCTTGACACTGACAACCCTGCAGCCTTGAACAAGTCTACTACTGCATCCCAAGTTACCTCTTCTTTGTTCAGTGTATATTTGTCAAATGTGGGTCCAATTGATCTCCTTAAAGTCACTTCCTTTTTCTTACTCTGAAACCAAAATCCAATACTAAAAGAGAATGTCATGGAAAATGTAATTTTCAGGCACATATAAGACAAAGATTTTTGAGTTATTTTTTTTTTTTAATCCCTGTTGTACCAGCAAAATTAACTTTGAAGGTTTAGTTCCATTCACCATTGAAAGGTAATTCAAGCTTTAAGACTTACTGGGAACTTCTTGTCAGTATTGTCAAAAGTCATTTCAACATAGGCTGATGTTGGAGCATCAAGTGTTCCAGGTCCAAAATGGATCAAAGCTAGTCTGTCTTCAGTTTTAAGTTTTGAGAATTCCTCCCCTAATACAAACTGTATAGCTGAAAATAAATAGATTAAGTTAATCTCTCATCAAATAATGTGATCTTTATTCATACAGTATTAAAACAAAAGCACTCACCCTGGAAGAGATTGGTCTTGCCAGCACCATTATTGCCCACTGAAACAAACGCATAACATTTACTCATTCAAAACAAATATGTTACTGGTAGCTATGAGTTAACTATACAGGGGGAAACAATCTTGATTAAAACCTGATGGTACAAAACACTCACCAATTACATTGTGTCTTTCATCAAGAGGACCAATAATTGTTAAGTCTCTGTAACTACGGAAGCCTCTAATGGAAACCTTAAAAACAGTAAGGCATTTTTAATAAATTAATGAATAGTAAGGTGCCACTACCAGAAGCCCATGTACTGTACTTCTTAAGTCCAACAAATAGAGGTTAGGTGCATCAGCAGAGTTCCCACAAAAGTGGTAGATTTGGAAAAAAAAATGGGGGTTCTGGTTTAAATAACGGGACGCCAGAATTAGGAGAGCAATACGATAAATTAAAATAAAGTTTTCCAATAAATAGCAATCCGAATGAGTGACGAATAGGCTGTCCTTGAAGATGGCGATTCCCGACGTAGACAGCTCATGACCTGTACCAGTCCTGAATGCTGTACCTTTGGCAAAAGAATACACAAAAAGTCTACTTTACACACGTTTGAGAAGATTACCTGTTTGATAAACATTTTTCACATTAAACTGCAGAAGCTTCTGCTCAATTTTCCCAACTGAGGGTGGCGGTCGGAGCGGGGGTTGTCGACCGGCTAACACAATGTACCAACTTCTGCCTTCGAAGTGACACGTAAAAACTAGCGCGAACAGTCGATAGTAACAGCTGCGCCGAGTTAAGATCATGGTAGTATTGGTAATGGAAACTTTTTTTGAGATTTTGACGAACGCATTATTTGAAAAACTACGAAGAACTGTTTCTCTCGCTTTTTGAGCTACCAGGTTGGCATTGGCAAAGGCGACAGCAGCGCAACAGCTGGGCGTCAGCGAGGGAAAAGAACGCGGCTGGGGGGCGGCACCACGCAGCACCCTTGTCATACATGGCTGCCGCTGTACTTCCGGTTTCGGGCTGGTATCGGGACTCTGTTTTATCCAGGGCTCTAGCGCAACTAGCGGCAGGTCCCGGCCGGTCCCCGAAATTAAATACCTGTTGCGTAGGAGGCCTTTAAGCGCTCCCCAAGAACCTACGTCGTGGCCAGGTCGTGGCTCACCCTACGAAGAGTCTTTAGCTCACGTCATTCCAGCCTAACTCGCGGCAGCAAGGCGTCACTACGCATAATACATCTCGCGCGCCAGACATGTGGATACACAGGTTTCTCCCTTCTTCAGATTGTGCCCCCATAAACCAAGACAGATTAAATTTTAATAAAACCTTAATACATTTGATAATGTGATGTTGTTTTGTTTGTTGTTTTTTTTTCAATCTTCTGAAAAGCGTCTTGAAAACATCCGAACTTGTATCGGTACCTTAGACTTAATATTTTTTTTTAACATAAAATGAGATTTAAATGATAAATTTACACCAGCGCAACGAAAAAATGATGGAAATTTATGTTGCATTCGACACACTTTCATTTGATTTTTTAATTTGATTAATTCTTTTTAAATAAAAAGCTTTATAAACTGTTAATTAAGATAGGTGCAAATATCGTGAAAAGGACGTTAAATTAGAATTTTATTCAGCCCATCTCAAAATTATTTATACATACATTAACATTTCAAAGAACGGGGAAAGGAGGGGGGGGGGGTTGTCTGAGGCAGAGTGAAATCACGCTTGATTTTCTGAAATTGAATTTTTTGACGTTGTACAATCGTGATAAAGGCAAATGCATACGGCAGAAAAAAAAACTGTATTGCTTTACATAAATACAAAAAAATTATTATCTAAAGTACAGTCATACCCGCTTTCCGATTCGCATTTTCGGAAGAAAGTTGGAAAGGCGACAGTCTATTATTGCGCGGGAGGTTTTTTTTTTATAGAGTTAAGTATTCCCAATTTTTGAAAAATTGGTATGCGAACGTTTTTCATAATATAGCACTTTTGGTCGTATAGGTACTCAGCAGCTTTAGAAACAAAATAAAGAACGTAACGTTACAGGGGGTCCCCTCTCATGTAACTATCTGTAACAGGGGGAGGGAGGGTCAAAAATAGCCAAAATCAGCGTAAGAAGTATCCTTTGGACTCGGTTTTTATTCATTCGTATTTCGGAGAAAGTGACAGAAACTTTTAAATAAAATCACAATAAAACAGGATTTGCGGACGCTGAAAACGTAACATCTCTCTACCAAGCAACACAACGGAAATCACGTTTCGGTCTATGACAATACACTACCGGTACTTGTCATAGTACCTGCTTAATCGTGAAAAATGAAAAAGTACCGACTTGAAAAAAAATTTACGGTGCTTTTAATGGAATCCTACAACCTGAAATACATTGCCCCAGTAGGAGCGACATCTGAGTTGCTATGACAGCGATGTGGTACTTGGATCGATTGGTGTAAACAAGAATGGAGACACTATCAGCACAGCACACCCTTCCACTAAAATGCGCAGGTAAATATAAACAGTTCAAATTCTGTACATCACAGACTTGTACAGTCTTTATGGATTGACCCGGATATTTCGTCAAAACAGTAAGCCTCTACATAGTAAAAAGGGATAGGGTTTTCCACCTCGTGCGCTCCACCATTTGTCGCCAAGCCGAGCGGATCCGCTGTCGTTCGAGCGACCTATTGGAGCGAGGCAAAAGACACTTATCCTGACCTAACTTAACCTTGGTAAATCTTACCCAACCGTAACCAAGCCTGATGTCGCCTATCTCTCAGCGGCGGTTACTTCCGCTAAGAAGTAAGCGGCATCAGGCTTAGCGACCTCACGTTGAGTGCCTTGTGGCTCGCTCCGCTCAGACTGGCGACGAAAAGTGGAACACAAGAGATGGAAAATCCTATCTCTCAAATTTACCATGTATATAGAACAATTCGAATCACAAATAAGATATGGACACTCGCGGCCAGCAATGCTACCAAGAGCTTGCTCGCATTCTCTCTTTTCTTTTCTACTTTTTTATTTCCACCGCCTTTGAGCATGAATGGCACGAATCTTATTCGTGCCCAAAGGCGGAGGAAATAAAAAAAGGTAGAAAAAGAAAAGAGGAAAAGATGAAAAGAGGGTATGCGAGCAAGCTATCGTGGCGGAATTGCAGGCTGTCGTTCAAAAATTTAGCGCGGTTTTGGTATATTTACTTACAGTGAGCAAGAGTGGCATAGACAACGCCTTACTTGTTCCGCCACCTCCAAGTCGTTTCACGGTCGAGCAATGGGCACTCCAAGGCAAACAGAGATTGAGAGAGGCAGACGATCAAAACCACCTCGCTGAAAGAACACTCGCCGAAGGGAGCCGGGTTCGCAGCGCCGCAACGGAAAGAAGCGAAGCAAGTTTGGGAGAGGTACAGAACTTCTTACCACACCAGTCGAAATCCAAAGACGTAGTTCACGAGCTAGGTTATTAGCTGATGCATCCCCCCCTACAGGCACAACCCCGCTCATTTCCAGATCACGAAAGTTCTCTATGAAAAATGATGTCAAAGCCACTACACGTATAGAGCTCGAGGATGGGACAAGGACTAGGAAATTTTGACTTGAAATTATCCTTTCTTTCTTATTGTAAAATATTCTTTCTTTCTTTTTCCAAGACCAACTACCGCCTAGATGAAAAGTTACTGGATCTTGAATTTCGACGGGGGGAGCTCAGAAATATAAGAAAAGAGATCATGGATAATCTGGATGATAACGCAGTTTTTCAAGATCGTATGTATGACTGTCTTGATCATCTGAAAAACGGGCCACTAGATCAGAACAGACGTTGTATCACTCTCAGGTAAGAAACAAACAAAACTTATCTGCCTTTCCGAAAACGCGTGGCGTCCACTAACGGTGGATAGAGTATAACTTACTAGACAAAGAACTATTCCCCTATCTTAAAGATAGAGGAAAGGAGGTAGTATAACAGTAAGCCGCTGGCGTAGCTACAGGGCGGGAGGGGAGGCCAGGGGGCTTGACCCCCCCCCGGAATAATTTAGAGCCGAGGAGAAAAATAAGGGGCTGGGGGAGGGAAGACTTTTGTTCGAACATGTCAGAGATCAAAATGTTTTATCCGAAAGCGTGGCTTAAGAATCCGCCTTACAAGCGGAAGTAAGCGATGCTCCAAAAGCAGGAAAATTCGTTTCGTGAATGACCAAAATAGCCGAATATTTACGACACAGTAACGTTTCAAGAGATCATCAATATCTCGCATGTAAAAATAGGAAGCCTACGACATGAGAGCAGGACTTATAAGTCCTACTCTCATGCCTACGACGTTATTTGGAAATTAATCATCTAAGTAGATAGGCAACCCGACAAACATGCCCCCTCCCCTCTTCAACGGGTCTGGCTACGCCCCTGCATTAATCCATCGACTTAATTCCACCTATACCTAAACTAAGTATCTATGGGTGAGATTCGTGGGGTGGTACTGGTACAGTTTTGATTTTTAATGGGAAGGGAATTTTTTAATGGGAAATTTTTGAATTTTTAATTTTATTGATAAAAGAAAACTATTGTCAAAAGTGGGTTTTCTCACCTTTTTTTGTCTTTTTTGTGTGCAGAGAGCAGCGAATTGGCATCGATTTGACGCACGATAAAGTGGACTGCGAACTCCGCAAAGAACGAGAAGTACTAGAAGGCGGTATTAGCATGTTGGAGAGGATGATGGAACAAGTGAAGGAAGAATCCCGTGAATTGCGCGCACAGCGCTACCTACTGGACAGAGACCTCAATGCTCTGGAGGAAGCCATCAAAATCGACGAGTACAACAGACAGCTTCGGCGGACCGCTCTGAACCTCAGTCTTTACGAAGGGGATCGATCTCTGGATAACAGGTTAGAGGTCTGACCACGGACAAGTATCGTCCAATCCACTGTAAATTGTGAGGGTTGCAGTTTTTACTTTTTGTGTTATACGCGGTTTCCGTTTCGTCGCCAAGCGGGAAGAAACGACAGCGGAGCGAGCTACGGGGCACTTGATCAAGCCAAACCTAACTTAAGTTAACCTAGTGTTCGCCAAGGCTAATACCTAAAGCTGTATCGAAAAAAAAAGTTTTTCTTCCAAGACGCGTTAGTGCGGAAAAGTTGCGTAAGGTGGCAGAGATCGCTAATTATTTTTTCTTCAGATTTTTCGGGAGATGTCCTGGGATTCCGAATCGACCTTGAAGGATTTGCTGCGTTGGTTAGGCAACCCGCAGTGCATCATAGGTTATTCTGATGACTTTGACCGTGTTCCGCCGCATTTTGTCCACATACAAATTGTTTTCTGTGCCTTTGGAAACATAATGACGTGTTTGCCTTCGCATAACACGAGGGTAGCAGCGTGTGTAAACATAAATTATAGTCTTTTAGTCCGTCATATATGATCGCTACTATGAGTTCAGTCGTGAGCAACAAAATCTGCATCTCTGAAAATTGAGTTGAGAGGAGTTGTTTGACTACGACTGTACAGAAACTGCTAAACTTAATACGACTGTATCTTACAGCGAATATTCGGTTGCCGAAGTGGCGAGACACGAAGAACTGAATCTACAAGATTGCGCCAAACGTGTCCATAATGCGCGACTACTCAGAGCATACATTGAAAAACTCATGAGACAGTTATATGATGACTGCCGGAATCAGAAGAACGCGACGGATCAGGCATTTGTTATGAACATAATGGAAATGAAGGACTTGAAAAAGAAGATTGAGGAACGTCATAAGGAGGTAAAATATTCAAATTATAATTTTTGAGGTTAATATAGTTAAATTTATGCGGCATGACGGCAGTAACTGTACCTACAAATGCAACTAAGGACGGAAGGGTTTTGAGAAGAAATGAAAATAGAAGTGAACATCTTGGTTACACTCTTTTCAGTGATGACATCTCTTTTGACGGCTGAGGAGAAAAATCCGGAATCGAATTCGAAGCCGTTACACAGATTAGGGACCGTCCATCAAGTACGTGAGGCTCGTAGGGGGCGGAGGGGAGACCGCGGAAATGCAACCGTTTATGTGTTCTGCAGCTTAGCCAAGTTTTCTTTTTTTTAAAAAAAAGATAGTTTTGTCGGATTGCCTAAACTTTCAAATCTAAGGTTCTTCTTCCCCCCCCCCCCAGGTAAATTTTTGTCTTATTGTCTTAAAATGGTACTTGCAATAAAGCGATTTGCTATACAGTCAAGTACTTCATTCTATCAACAACCGATTTCTTCCCCAATAAATGCAGAAAAAATGAACATTTTTTTTGTACCTTGGAAGTGCAACACCAACCGGCCCCGTGTCCCCTCTGCGCCCCCGGACGCGTTCGAAAACGGCTTCCGAGGATGTCCTATCTCTGTCTTACAAACTGAGCTCTCTTAAGAGAGAAAGACAGAATACCCTTCGGGTGGTGTTTACGAACGCAAACCAGAGGCTCGCGACGGCGCTGAAAACGAGCCCCGAAAGAGCGCCTATATGAAAGAGACAACTTTGAGGCGCTTCTGAAATGATCCAATAGCTTCACCTCACTTTTTACACGCCGAAATCGAGATCTTTCTCTTCTGTCTCCAGACGATGAGGCTTGCTAACGAACAAACCCGTGAGATAACTCAAATCGATAAGACTCTGGAAGAAAAGGAACAATACATGGCACTTGCTCACACTAGATTGGGAAACAGAGCGCAGAGACCGGACAACGAACTCGTCAGGTAAGAGAGCAAACTTAGAATCTAGCGAGGAGCGCCTGTGGAACGGTGAATAGGCAACGGCAACGGCAACACATAGGTGTCAAGGAGGTTGCCTATACTGATTGTGGCAGGGGCTCGGGCGGGAGGCATAACGGGATGCAGGAAGTTGTCCGACACGGAAGTCGTCCGACAAAACCCAACCTAACGACACCCGAAATTGTCGAACAGTTTCCCTGTCGAACACGTTCCGTATCGAACACTTTCCTCCGTCCCGGAATAACATTAAGCCAGCACGTGACTCACATGCGGCCAGCCCAGCCACTTTTCCGAAGTCTTTTGAATTCGAGTTCCGGAAGACAAGAGATTTACAGTTAATTCTGTCATGTAAGTAGGACAGTGGTTCCGTAAGGCTGTTATCCAGAAAGCTTTCATGACGGAAGAGTTCACTCCGGAAGTATCAATTAATTTGAGAAGGAAAAACGCGAGCTTCACAAACAGTGAATAAAGTGAAAACTGCTTTCCAATCGTCGTGGGCTAGTTTTGGCTATTATGGCTACCGACTTTACTATCGCCTAAATCGAAACCCTCAAATTTCCGTTGTGTCAAGGAAAAGACTCCCCGCTTCTCGCTCGGTTAATAAC
>Ga0058701_10004682_pt1 | contig 11154 bp, 7 predicted proteins | sample AgamicOrMae_FD_97039 | JGI IMG/M metagenome (GOLD analysis project Ga0058701, IMG submission 97039) | Agave microbial communities from Guanajuato, Mexico - Or.Ma.e | ecosystem: Host-associated > Plants > Phyllosphere > Phylloplane/Leaf | place: Guanajuato, Mexico | collected 2012-06-04 | reverse complement strand
CGCCAACGCCGCAAGCGCCAGTCCGTAACCGCCAAACGAGAAAAGTCGCAAACGCCAAAGTTCGTATAGGTTAGGTTAGGTCAAGTTAGGTTAGGTTAAGTTAGGTTAAGTTAGGTTAGGTAAGGTTAGTATTGCGGTATAAGACCTTTGGCGTTTGCGACTTTTCTCGTACGGCGGTTACGGATTGGCGCTTGCGGCGTTGGCGCTTGTGGTTTTTGGCGCTTATGACAGCTACCCAAAGTATCTTTATGTTCAAAGATATTGTGTTCTATCTTCTTCGATGTAGGCCTTATAAACAATTTTCAATCCCAAAATGTTGCAAATAATTTTCTACAGAACAAAAAGTAAAAAATATCGACGTTGAAAGTATCTCATAAGCACTTATCAGTTGACAGTAGAACAGTGACGTCAAGGCACTTCTCAACAGTCCCGTGGTCTTATTAATTTTCTTATAGGTCGTGCGCTCTCTCTACCTGCTAGGCAATATGCTGCACTCCAATGAGAAGTAATCTCAACTTCTCCGTTCACTTCGAAACCCTGTTTACAATTCAAAACAATTGGTCTTGCTGTAGCGAAAGGCAACAGGAACTAACTTACGGAAGGGGAAAAGCCTAAGATATATGGAAGTGGCTAAGGATGTATGTACGAGTAGGCCAAGATAAAAGCTCCATACATCGTTTGGATGTATACAGGAGATCTTCTCCTGGACACATAATTTTGGTAACAAATGGAGCAAGGTCATCAAAATGAATTAAGCCTCTCATTTTTAAGACGGATGTAAACAATGTATGTGGGTTGAGGCCATGTGTGAGGTAAACATTTTCCAATGAAGTGAGTTATAATTCATAACATTTTTCATATGTTTGAGGTAAAATAAAAGGGTAGGTTGACTGGTACAAATGGGGTAATAAACAAATCACAAAGGATGTAGGGCATCCGGAAGACGTAAGAAATACGAAATTTTGCCGAAATATAGAGACATGGTTTGTATAGATTGGATGTGTCATAAGAATGTACCAATGTACCGACAAGGGAAACGAGGTTAGACCGTTTGGTATTTTGAATTTTCTGTAGTATGCTTAAAATGTCTTTGTAGGTACAAAGTCCATGTTTATTACGCAATAAAAATAGTGTAATTAGCTGCTCGTGAATATTGCATATTATCCTCGCAATGTCCGAGGACGTGTCAATTTCTTGGTGTATTTGCGACATAAATCACAAATATGTGATTAAAGAAGAGCATACCGAAACAATATTTGAGTTGCAAGTTCATAGACTTCTACAAACGCTGAGGTTACAAAAAAAAGGAATGAAAAACAGGTTGATACAGTCGGATTCAGTATTTCGCACGTAAGGGGGAATAATAATTTCAATGTAGCTTTCATAACAATAAAAAATTCAAGCAATGACGCCAATTCCAAAAGCTATATTGCCTTAGGAAGAGATTACTTAATTTGCGTACGCTACGAATTAAAACGGCCTTGTTAATATTATTTTAATCAGAACACAAATTCGTTCAAACAGGAAAAAACTGAACGGCAAGAGAAAGGTCACAGCGGCCAAAAATACGCATTGGTTCACACATCACAATTCTACCAGGAAGAGGAAAATATCATTTTAGTCATTTTATCAATTGTTACACCAACGTATACTGAGATAAATCCAAGTCATTTTTTCCCGAAATGTTTCGTGAGCGCTTTTATATTTCAACGATAGACAATATTGGTAGCGAAATGAGAAACAGTATAAATATTTGCTGTTCCCCAACGTTAGTTAGTCTGTTTCAACCTAGTTCCAACGAATCAAAGGACATTCATAAAGGAATATCATCATATTGATTTCATTCATGGCCTCAAGCTGATCTTACCCCTCAAGATCTTCGACTTACCACCGATGATGTAAATGACAATCACTTTTTTGATAGAGAATAGTTCAAACTATAAAATATTCCCGTTTATTTTTGGATATGATCTGAATTTGTTCATAAGAATATTATCTTCTTTTTGGATTAAGAATCGTCGGACGATTATGCCAACGTTTATGATTTGGGTTCGGCGCAAAGCAAATGTTGGCAGCAGTGCGTAGCCCACGCCGACGACCTTGAATGCAGAAACGAGAGGTGAAGCGGTTGTCAGTACTTTGCTTTGGTATGCAAAGTGGGCTAGTATCGATGTAAGCAGACTTTACTCAGGCTGAAAAGCGCAGAGGCATATCATCTTACGATAAACATCATGCCACCATACAATTCTTCCCTCGGCCCACAGTCCTTTGGAAACAAGGGAACGTTCACACACCAATATCAAGCCTACATGCCGCATAAAAATAGGGTTTCTCGATCTTCTAGAGAGAGCGGCGGTGTTTATCAAAAGGCCTCGAATAGCAAGAGAGATCCAAAATAAGGTTCCAAAGGTCAGGTCTGATGTGTTGGAAATCAAATGCTGCGCGTTTTCCAAAAGGCAAAGTTAAACGCACTTCTTACCCCACGGGGGAGACTTCGAAAAGAAAACTAAGTTTAGTGGGACGGGCCTTGTGGCTGTGACAGAAGACGGTCTTCAACAACTCGCGCCTCGACGTAATATGTGACGCAGCCGGCGTCACCTTGGCTGAAACTTCAACAAGAGAATGTTTATGATTCTTCTGAAAAGACTTTTCCTTCCATGATGCAATTGTGAAGACCATTTCATACCGTAACCTGGATTCGCAACGAGACGGACCCCGCAAACTTAGATTACAATGCTTTTCTCGGTAGACCTCATGATGTTTACATAACAAACTTCTGTTAATGGTGTTGATGAAAACACGCAAATACCCTGAAAATCGACAAACCGTCCAGATACCGTATTGTCAGGAGCCACGATTCCTAGCTTCTCCCTTCAGGCTATTTTCAATCGACTGCGGGGACAGCCTAAGAAAAATTAGCGACTGAGACTGTTTTCTGTGTTTTCACGATACACGATAATGATTCAAAGCCACCGAATGAAGACAAAAACAATGACTTTACAATATAATTTGCCGCATCTCCGATCCGGAAACCTTGATGGAGCTCACTTCGTCGACATGCAAAACTCAACAGTTAATACGCGGTAACAGGTTCATTTATACACCTCTCCCCTTTCCGTACCTTGGTTTCGAGAGATTGTCACTAACACAAATCAACTCCCCAAACTCCCATTTCATTATAGAGAAGACCTGAGCCAAGAGATCTACGGAACTGTCTGAGCTCCTCCTACCAAAACTTTCATTGGGCAACAGCACCCTCCAACAGTTTATTTTCTTCCTTGGACGTACCTCGGATGGGCACATCAATACCGGTCTAGACGCTCTTCTATTCCGAGTAAATCGTCGCAATACGAGTGCATCAACCCTGAATCCACCCTCCACCCTAATAAAACTTCAACATATGACTCTATGTGAAATCACAAACTTGCATTGTCAACGTTTTGTGTTGCACCCCGGATTATTGTTTCACTATGACAGGGAAATGAAGAAAGCATCGGGACGAATGATAGAGTCTGTAAGAGGGACACTCCAATGTTTAAAGCTGGTCGCCTTTAGACGAAAATGTTCGGTATTTCAGCACTGTATGCCCAATGAAAGCTTTGCATCTTTTTTCCCTACTAGATGATATCCAGTCCAAGCTGGCGTTGCATCGAATTCAAAATGGAATGCCAATAAGTGACTGATGATGAAGCAATATAGCAACTTATAATAGCTACTTTACTTGGATTGAGTTTGATGGTAATAATTATGTTATAATAATCAGGCTTATGCATATAGCCATCTTGATAAACTAATTCGTCTTGAAGTAAATAAAGATAGGACGATCCTTTTGACTATGCAATATCGATCGGAACTACAGAATTTAATGGCGCCGTGCTATTCATGGGCAACGGCGCATCCTAAACAATACCTTGTTGAGGCAGGAGATGACAATGCTCACACCCTGCTTTCGGAACGAGCGTATTCAGTAACTACTACCTTGCTACTCGAAAAAAGAGTGGGAGGTATTAAACATAGATCATCCAGCCGCAGAAAATCGCATCAACACTCGTTGATTCTGCACCATCTCTAAAACCCTACTTTATTCTAATGCCATTGTTGAAACTTACAAGATACCATCTCTCCATCTAGAATGAGCTCATGTGTGAGGCAATCTACTGTACCTAGTGAGCACACTCAGCTGACTTACAATCAGTATTATATTCATGGTTCTACCTTACATGGATTAATCATACAATGGGTCATCAAATAATAACTGTAGTTGAAACAAAGTGGAATTTATCGACAATGAGAACTCAAGTTGTTGTTTTTTTTTTAAGCAATCCTACGATTTCAGACAATTTCCTTAAAGCGCAAGCTGCAATAATATTAAAATAAATTGTGTACCGTTTTTTTTCTTCTTCATTTCCAATCAAAACATTTACTGAGTTTTAACTGTGACGTAAAGATCAACCTGTAAGGTCAAAAATCATGAGAAATTTATGTAATTAGAAATTTGCGGTTGCTTCAAAAGGCGCGAATGCGAGAAGGTGTTTCAGCTTGGTTTACCGTATGTGTCGTTTTGATCAATTCCACACTGTCACAATTGCTTACTGGCGCTGGGAGGTGCACGTTCGCAGCAAATTATGGTTTTGCCTCTCAGCGGTTCACATAATCTTTGCTGTGGTATTCCAGGCCTTTACTTTGCGGGAGCCTTAAAAGCAAACTATTATCCTGGTGACACTTGTGTTAAAGGAAGTTGTTAAGACCGCTTTGAAAGGTTACCGGCGAGATTGGTACTCGAGAATTGTTATCCCATTCAACTGAAGTAGCCTACTATATTTAGCAGATCCCTAAGGCCTCTTGGAACGCTACAGCATTGTCCAGATATCCGTACCTCGAGTTTTTATTACCTCTTTATGGGAACAACTTGATGCATAAGAAAAGAATGAAATTTATGATAGTCCCATACACAGGCGGGCAGACTTGTGACGTTTTGTGATTATCGATTAATAGGATCTTTTCAATTTTTACAATCACTTTATGACGTTCTTTCAAAGAAAAGTTTTGATGTCCTGTACGAGGTAATACTTCAGTTTTCGGGTGCTGTGTCCGTGACACCGCCTGTCCACCGAGTTTTAAGGAAAGATTTCCATTTTATGAAAGGCTTGACTTTAATGTAAAGGGTTAATCTGTTTACCTTACAGGATGGAACATAACAGCAACATAGAAATAAGGCCCTATTCTCATGGCAAGAGAAAATATAATTTAAACGAAGCCCTAGATGAAAAACTGCATTGATGCACTCTGTAACGCCAGCAAGATTTAGGAAGATTAGAATTTTTGAGCATTAACGAGCACTATTTTGCACAACGATACTTGAATTCAACTTAAGGAAAACTATTAAATATTGAAGGAAGTTGAATTTTTTTAATAGGATGGGATACACCCACAGCCTACCCGACTCACGAGAGTGGGAGGCGGGAATCAAAAGAAAAACCATTTTTGGGGTAATGGGAGTTTTCAAAAAATCAATTTGTTTTATTGATTAGGATGTTGTTCGGGGGGCATTCGATAGCGCAAAAAACCACAAGCGCCAACGCCGCAAGCGCCAGTCCGTAACCGCGAGACGAGAAAAGTCGCAAACGCCAAAGTTCGTGTAGGTTAGGTTTGGTCAAGTTAGGTTAAGTTAGGTTAATTTAGGTTAGGTTAGGTAAGAATAGTATTGCGGTTAAGACCTTTGGCGTTTGCGACTTTTCTCGTTTGGCGGTTTGGGATTGGCGCTTGCGGCGTTGGCGCTTGTGGTTTTTGGCGCTTATGACAGCTACCCTGTTGTTCGACTTCTGGTCATATGGTCTCTGCGTACCTCTATCTAAAGCTATGAGAAGAGGGGTTGATTCCACGCAACGTTCACAACCCAAGGTGTAAAAACACATATAAAAATTCGTCTATTTTATTTGAAATGAAATTCACTTCCAAAAGGCGCCACTGAGCGCAAAAAAAATCTACTCCAACTGCAAGAACCTATGGTGTCATGAGTCCGTGGGGAAAAAACCCAAACTGATACCCATTGCTCGTTGAATTGTCCGTTCGACCTACGTTCATAAATACTGACTGACACATTTTTTGCTTTAAGAAGCTCAATTCGATATTTGTAAACACCAGAAAGAGCATTAGGACCGCCTTACGAAAGCCCTCAACTTTGTGCCTTTTGAAGTGCTGGCTACGCACGTTAAAAGTTAAAATCGAGTTTAAGTTAGACTGGAGTTAGTATAATCTGTTTAAGCAGGCGTAGCACACTTAAGCTCCCTAATAAACGTCGCTTTCCCGGAGGGATACGCTTCGAAACCGTGGAAACTCACCTGCGTTTAATTCGTGTAAATTACAATGTCTTCTTGGCACACTTCTATATGTTTTGGGACAGTCTTATTGCGCTTTTCAAAACAAAAGCGCTAAAGCGCATCCATGTATCACGTTCATCTTGAGACTGCAAAAAGCAAAAGACATAACAGTGAAAACGGAACACCTGTTTAAGGGAGTAACTACCTGTTTTGGGAGTGAAAAGTATAAGGAGATATAACGTATTTTGATATTTTTTTTAGACCTACGTTCAGACACATCGTTCAAACGGGAGCTTTCGATTAATAAGGCTTAACCTTAGGCTATAATCAAAATACGTACAACACCCGTTATGTTTCCACTCCCGAAATAGTTAAGAACTCCCCAAAACAGGTGCTTCCCTTTTATTGGGATACTACTCTAGATAACAGCGAAATGTGCAAAAGCCTATTTGAACTCTGATTAGCTGTTTGAAATAACCAGTCAAAAGATCTACTTTAAGATGCTGATCTTGAACTCTGTATTGATATCACAGCCACCGATGTCTTTATATCAGGACTAAGTAAAGGTAAGGTGGAATTGTGCATCATCAAGAATCCAGCTGACAGTGTCTTACATATTTCGGAACTGAATCTTTGTTTCATAAATGATGTACCTAACAGCACACAGTATGCACAACCAGACTTGATCGTTTTATGAAACATGCGAGGTTCCTTAGATGAATAGCCGTCAGCTCTCTTGCGATAGCGTTTGTTAAAGGGGATAGCATCAAAGAATTTCCACCGCGTTTTAGTCGATCCCGCTGATAATAACTAGTTGGGTGTCTGTAACGAATAAAATTGTTGCGCAACTCTATTAAGTACCGGATAGAGGTGATTGCCATTATGCAGAGCGCTCAAAACTCAATTAGGTCGAATTCCTAAAAAGGTTTTTGTTGGGTGGCCTCATCAGCGACTTTAGATTGCTCTACTAAAACGATAGTTTCAATTGCAAGCTTTTGGGTACAGATATCATAACAGTTAAACACCTTCCTGTCAAAAGTTGCTTTCCATTCTTGAAATTACGTGAACGCAAGTAACCTCCGGACAACTTTAAGTTTACGTACACTCGAGGGCATAATTGGCTAGGTGATTTTTCTTCTTATTTGTGTTGGTACTACTTATATATTTAGATGGGGAGGAGCTCCCGTGTTTCGGTCGATTTCAAGTGTATTGCCAAACTTTATTCCAAACAGCAAAAAATCATTTGTCTGCCATTTATGCCCTCGAATGTACCTAAATAATACTGGAGTAGATAAACTTGCGCACAGTCCACAGCTACGTGCTAAAAACAAATAAATATATTGTTTTTAAAATCAGTAAAAAAACAACAACAAAAAATAACAACAAAAAACAACGGCATACCGTCCTGAAAATAGTATACTCGTGATCAGACATACGAGCATAAGTCTCTTTTTGTTCGGGCCGATCGCGAGTCTACTATCTTAGAGTTGTTAAGAAACAGGACAACCGAGGAAATGCGTGGATCTACAAACTATCCTTCCAAAATTAATAGTCACAACTAGAATTAGAGTTTGTATAATAAGAAATTTACATAAAAATGAAGTAAATAGGTTGGCAATCGAGAACAAAGACGTTCAAAGAGCTTTGCGCGGAGCATTTCAGATTTTGATGTAAATTGATTAAGATGCGGCGATGGTCACACATAAAAGAAACAATAGCACGATGAACGCTATTGTTTTGGTTCGACGCACCAATGAGCTAGAGGCTCATTAGGTCAGTGGTGATAGTAGTGGGAGTCGCGACAGTGGTGGGGTTAACAATAGGGGCGGACGTTGTGGCTTGGTGGGGGTAGCGGCAGTGGTGGGGAACGATTTGGCGCGAAAGCAACCGTGAGCGTGGGAGCTCAACTGACCCTCTCCCCAAACATGTTTGACAATAACAATACGTCAAGACAAGCACAATAAAAAGGGGGACGTAACACAGTTTTTTAAGCGTACGGTTTCTTTTTCCTAAAACTTTTAAACAGATTTGCCCTGACTGAAGATAACTTGGGTTCACAACTTTTTTTCCTTCCTTGTCGTCACTGCAATATTGCTGCAAAAGTTTCGATCGTATGTTTGAAAAAGAACTATTCCTGGAACAGTAAAATCTGGGTCATTGTCATAATAGTCCTATGAACTATAGTGCGGGCTACTTTTCGCGGTGCTGCCTATCTTATAGAGGACGAGTAAAGTGGCACGGAGCGAGTAGGAGAATTTATACTCTTAGCTTGTTACAATAAAATTTCACTTGGTCTATTATCACCTGGGCAGCACAGTTTGGAGAAAAAGATACAGTTTACTAAAATCGATGAAATTACAGAACAGTAATTTTATGATATTCAACAAGCTTCGATACAAGATTCAACTGGATTACAGTGAAACTGTGCTGATTTTTCTAGTGACTCCGGTTTCAATTGATCCGGTTAAATTTTACTGGATGTTTTTGTTGTTAATTCATGCTAGTTTACGTTACCTTACGTCGTGTTATGTTGTGTGATAATGTAATGTTCCGGTTCACTTCCATTCAATTGTGTACAGCTACGTTAAATTACTCTTACTTGGGTCGCGTTAACGTTACCTTGAATAAGTGAGATTAAAATTATGTTTGGAAAAATTGAGGAACGGGAGAACCAAACTTAATGATTTGATCTTCAAGACTGAGTAGAAATGTAAGAAAAAAAGGTTGAAAGTTACCCTGTGGGCCCGCAGCGCGGGGGTGTAAAAACGAGGAAAAAACGCTCCGAAAAGATACACCGTCTACATGTCCTTGTAGGACTGCAAAGACTGGTGTTTCACTGGAAGTCGCCTGAAGCTGTTTCGTGTTGAGATTCTTTCCGCTACTGCTGCGACTAAAAAGAGAAGACAAGTGGTGTACATTTTGTTTTCTTTAAATAAGCTCTCAGTACATTTCAGATAACGCTTTTAAACAAAGCGAGACGCAAAAACTGGAACCGCACTGGAGTTTTTTTCAGAACAGTTGGCCATACAGACAAGGGACAGACCACAAAAAAGAATACAAATAATGCAGCGAATGAGGTCCTGACCAACCCAAGTTTTACACGTTTGAAGAGCCTTCAAGCAGACGACTCCATTCAGAGGAGTACTTTGAAACCTTTTTTCCTGAAAATTTAACCTACATATTATTCTCGCTGAAAGAGAGTTCTTCAAGGGCGATCCAAAAGGAAAACCCCTTGAATAGTTTCTTAATATAAACCGCATCTGAAAAACACGAGACTTGAAAAGTTAACACTTGTATTCTAACGACAGCGCAAACTTAATAAAAGATAACATTTTTAAAGAGTCAACAAGATGCTTCTTTATGAAGGAGCAGATGATCTTGAACTATTTATAACGACTGCACATGTACATCAGGCAATGGAGAGACACTTCTGCTCTTTTTTTCCAAATGAAAAGTCTGTGCTTTACAAGAGGAAAATTCACCCGATATGTAAAACCCTGTGAGTTCATTTTATAAAAAAATGGTCAAGTTTAAAGCACGTTTCTTCGGTTCGATTTCCCCCGATTTCGTTACCAATACTGGTACTGTTGGACAGAAGCAGAAGATTTTAAACGTGGTGCTACTGTTGATTGAAAACAATTGGACCTTTTAAAGTCTCATTTTACACTGTGCAACGTCGTTAAACATTGCGTTTTGCCGAGTTACGAATTAAAATTTCGTTGAGAGGCTTGAATCTACCTGCTGAGAGGAATAACGAAGATGATTCTCAAGTTTGCCACTTACTACGAAAAATGCATACATCACATTTCCCGGACTAAAGTGTACCCTTCCTACAGCGTGAGAAGCTCATGCTGGTTTAGTAGCGGATTCAGTTAGAACAAAGCGGATGGACGCGAATGCACTCTCAGAGAAAGAATAAGGCTATTTTTGGTTGCCACGATCTTTCTGGGAAAAGTTCAGAACTCATTGGAATGAAGCTGCAACCACAACATTTTCCAGTTGCGATGCCATTCCATTAAATAGTGAAATCGTAGGTTTTAAGAGCACCGAAGAAAAAAATTGACTAACTCTTCCTTTCAGATACAAACTGTCCAAAACAGACTGACTAGAGAGATACTGTAGCCCAGACACTGACTGACCAAATACCGCGGTCCAGAAGTCTGTCCAAAACCTCCATCATGTCGTCATTCCTGCATTTAAAGTCATCAGGCCTTTGGATTACGGTGTGTTCAGTAGAGTTGAGTCATGTGAAGTATCAGTAGTGCAAGTTAACAAACCTACCCTAGCGCAGTCGACGTGTTACGTCTCCTGGACGGAATCTACATGGATACATGCGCATCTATACACAAAGTACGTGAACAACAACACACACCCCAGATACAATGTGGTGCGATCCAAAGCCAATCCAATCACAGCGACCGCTTTGAGAAACGCAAGTTCAAGGGTAAGTTATGTCATGCACACCTCCGGCGGATCATGTTCACACCTTCCGTTCTCACACTCACACCTTCAGGTGTTTCTCTGTGATCCAAACACCTCGCTAACTTTGAAGGCAAGACCAATGTGCGTAACATCATGCGCCACTTGCTTCCCTCCAATTACAGAATACACAGAGGCTGCTTTCACAAAGGCGTTACCTTTTAGTTCCGATATATTGCCGACGAAAATATTGGGTTAGTAGGGTCTTGTAAGACTCCCAGACGCACGTATCTTGTTTTTGCGGCTAGGAGATGCCTCTAGGACATGTTTTGGGTGAGAAGCATTTGTTTTTGTGCCACGTAGGTGCGAAAACCATTAACCGGTATTAAGAGATGACCAGAACAAATTCATCAAT
>Ga0058701_10004681_pt1 | contig 11157 bp, 5 predicted proteins | sample AgamicOrMae_FD_97039 | JGI IMG/M metagenome (GOLD analysis project Ga0058701, IMG submission 97039) | Agave microbial communities from Guanajuato, Mexico - Or.Ma.e | ecosystem: Host-associated > Plants > Phyllosphere > Phylloplane/Leaf | place: Guanajuato, Mexico | collected 2012-06-04 | reverse complement strand
GCGGGCAGCGCGGGCAGGCGGCCCGCGCCCGCGCCGCCCGTCCCGCTGCCGCCCCCGCCCGCCCCCGACGCGCTGTCGCCCCCGGTCGAGTTCGCGTCCCCTTGGGACATGTTATGCCCTGCATGTCAACAACATGGTTAAACGATATCTTAGCGGACCCTCCGTCCTGGTGCGGCTCTTTTTTGACTGACTTTTTGTACTAGCAGTCAAAAAAGTGTTGACCGCTCTGATTCTTTTAAACCTCCGTAACTTTGGAACGAAACGAGATACGACAAAAAAGCGATGATCATATTGATAGATCTCATGAAGATCTAGCGATTTTATTTCGTGATTTTCTGACGTATCTATCTCCCTTTCAAAGTCACGGAGGTTTAAAAAATTTGGAGCGGTCAATACTTTTTTGACTGCTATTACTACCTGTTTAGGTTTGACTTACACCTGTTTTGTGAAGAACCGAGTGTACAACAGTGTAAGACACGCAATTTGGATGCTTTAGAAGATATTTTTCGACAGCCACATAAAGAGGGTCTCGGGGTAAGCTTTCACGGTAGGTTGATAGGTCTATCGCCCCAAAACTAAGAAAAGTACACATGCTAAATTCCCCTTCAAATTCACGACTAAGGTACGGAGCTACTCTTAAAAGTTCTTTGTATGTGAACCACAACTGCCGGACGTATTGCCTCTACAGGAGTTATTGGCCTTCTCTACACCGAAACGGGCTTTCCCTGGAGGAAAAAATGCTTTTAATGTTCCTACTTATCGATTTCCTTTATTTTCCCAGCTGGAAAAAAAAATCCGGTAACATGTGCAGTCGACAGCTTATTGCGAAGTTCTTATTTTACCAACACGTTATCACTACACTCGAAGTTTCAAACGTTACATTTTAGGTTCTACTCTCGGTTCAATATTTATAATGTTCTGATCGCCGACATACAAACCCCGCAGCTTAGGTTAAGCCGCGCTTCCGTGTCGCCGCTTGTTTCCAGCTGTCGCTAAGCTTGATCAGGCTCGTCAAAGTTTGGTAAAGATAATTTAGTTGTCTCCAACAACGCTTCACTATTGCTCTACTTGGATTAAAGGTTGAACTAAAAGGTAGGTGTTTAAGGGAAGATCGCAGATAAAATCACAACCTTTGAAATTTCGAGTGCAACGAAAGGTCAGCTTCCAACTTTCCTAACCTAAAAGAAAACTAGTCAAACTAAAATGCAAATCTAAACAGAGTCTAAGATATCAACTTCACACCACAAGACAGAAAAATTATCTACCTTTAAGATAGACTTCTACGAGTTGTGAGCGAAGAGGTAGGGTCCTTGGACAAAATTCGTTAGGCGCAAAGAAACCTGCGTGGCAGACAGGCTTAATCTCGAGTGATATTTTGACAGCCATGTCCGTCGCAACGCAGATTTCGATATTGAATTAGGAGCCCCAATTTCGTCCGACGACCTTAGTCAATATTAAAGGGGGCACTTGAATCACATCAACCGAGAAATCATCAATTTTAATTCATCAAGAACGACTACGCACAAAATCAAAAAGAAAAGAAAAAAAGGGATTTTTATTCTAAGCCTGTTACAATATATATATTGTTATACATATATGTAAGTGAATAATCACACATCTGGCTTCACGTAGATGTGAAATATTGTCCGATAATGCATAGTGATGGGAAACCACTTATATTTAATAAACAGTGACTCTCCTCCAATTATTGAAAGTGTTTTCATGGAGCATCGAGAGATAACATTTTAGTTTATGCCTTCATCAATCACCATAGAGATAATATCCACCACCAATGTGATCCCAATGGTTGACGACAATTCATTGTACCAGAAAAAAAAAGAAAAAGGAGAAAAAAGAATAAAAACTCCAAGTTTCGAAACCTGAAAGCGACCTACAAACACTTCTAAAGAAACTCATTGCTAATGACGGAATTTTCTTCAAGTTTTATTTTACGCAACGAAGTTTACTCAGTTTTACGAAAAACAAATCTTACCGTTAGTTTAAGCCGCAGCTGATAACAAAACTAGGTGCCCCGAAAAACAAACATCAAAGTCCTCTGAAATAGATTTATTTGAGCTACTCGTATCAATATTTTTTGTCGAACGTAACACCGTTTTGCTTTGATGACTACGTCCGTGCCGAACTGCCTGCATTGATTCAAGAACCCGTATGAAAAGACACATCCGTATTTTTGTTTCAAATATCAATCGACAAAATCGATGCAAGTTCAGTTAGCCGAGTGACGAGAGTACGGCGGTGTAAGGCTGCAGTGTTCAGGGCCCGGGCGAGAAATAAAAATTGTTGGTAGCCTTATTTGTTTTTTGGGACACTCCAGTGAGTATGAATGCTCAATGCATAACATCGAACGATAGTTTTGCCAAGAATCAGGTTCTTTGTCCCTCTCATAGACGGTTTAGGTACGGATTTTAACTGAGATTAAAACTTGGAAAAACGACTTGAGCCGTTTGTAAGAAAAGGCATCGTTCAAATCAACGTCATCAAGCTTCGACCAGCGTCTCCGTATGGACGCCGTAGAGCTCTTTTCTGTTGATTAAAAAACAAAAATTAAATTGCGATATCAAGAGACTTATTGGGAAACTGTCAGACGCTAAACAAGGAGAGGTGATGAATATCACAACGGAAACTATGTTGATTCATTATGCCCATCAGATTACATATCTTGAAAAAAGCCGATTTAATTGGACTCGTAAAGGCAGGGTAAGAATTGAATTGGCGGTGGTTTTCTGGTTATCCAGGTGATATTCCTTCGTAATCTCGTCTCTGATAATTTGAGAAAAATGGACATAAGAAACGTTTTAAGGGATAAAAACATCATTTTCATTTCGGATAGCAGAGTCGCGCATTCCGATTAATGTTGAAAGATATTTGTTCAATCGGAATGAACGGTGAGTAATCTTCAGTAACATTAAGTCATCATTTTCGTCTATGAAGCTGCTTAAAGGGCCTGTGAGTCTATTAAATTATATTTTACTGCAAGTGCTCCTTTGCAAACAGATGTTCAGGGTAGGCATAGATTTTCTGCCCAGACTAGAACGAATTTATGAGTTATGATCATAGTATGACGAAAAACAAACCTGGTTTAGGAAGTTTGGGTATTAAGTTAAAATTGGAGTATCATGTACAGTATGCCACAAAAGTCATAACCCCTGCTTCTAAATATATGGAAGCAGGGGTCACGACTTTTGTGGCCCACTGCACCGTACTGTAAATTTGGCGGTTTTCAAGATACATATCAATAGCTGTATAAAGTCAGCTCGCTGACGACTTTTTACAGATACAACTACTGATGCATCTTTTGAAAACGAAACAAAATAAATGTTATACTCGGTTTAGTCACATACCCAAGAACTGTTTAACCGTAACCAAGTGCTACCAGTGTCCTTACAAGAACCTTGTTGGAAAAGCTGAGGGAAGACGTTATGTGAATCGTACCTGTATCGACTATAACGTCGATGAGGTCCATGCTCTTGGCGAAGGCGTCCCTCAGGTTGATGTGGTGGAAGGAGACGATGCTGCCCTCCCGTTTCGCTCTCTCCAGAGCTTCCCGCCTCTTCAGCGCTTTTTCGCGCCGCATCTGATTCTTGTAGAACTCAGCGAAGTTGTTGACTATAATGGGAATGGGCAACGCAATCACCAGTACGCCACAGATACAGCAAACACTGCCTATCATTTTTCCTAGTGGTGTGGTGGGGTAGATGTCGCCGTAGCCTACCGTAGTCATAGTAATGCCCGCCCACCAGAACGTCTCCGGAATCGAGACAAACTTGGTGTTGGGCTCTTCCTTCTCCGCGAAGTACGCGAGGCTCGAGAATATCAGCACCCCCATAGCCAAGAACAGCATAAGGAGACCCAGTTCTTTGTAGGAGTTACGCAGGGTGAAACCGAGGGACTGCAGCCCAGTGGAGTGGCGGGCCAGCTTCAGAATCCGGAGGATCCTCATGATCCGGAAGATCTGGACCACGCGGCGCACGTCTTGGAACTGGTCGGTGGCGTTCTTGTTGGTCTCCAGGAGGAACAGCGACACGAAGTACGGCATGATGGCGAGGAGGTCGATGACGTTGAGGCCACCCTTGAAGAACTTCCACTTGTCCGGGGACGCGGAGAAGCGGAGGGCGTACTCGAGGGTGAACCAGGTGATGCAGACCGCCTCCACCATGGCGAGGTGCGGGTTGTCCTGGACGCCCGTGGCGGAGTTGTCGTGGACTTGCAGTTGGGGGAGCGTGTTGAGGGTCAGGGCGATAGTGGAAAGAACGATGAACAAGATCGAAATGACGGCGATCACCTGAAAATGGCGACTGTATCGGAGCCCGCTCCCACCAGAACCGATCCGATTTGATCCGACCGCGTGCGCGCGCTTCCCTCGCGACGCCGTGTCCTCCGCTCGCTCGCTAGCCTCGCGATCAAATGAGGTGACGTGCAGCACAACACACAAAAGTCCGCTCTGCTCTGCTCTGCGCTTCTCCACTCCACACCAACACAATATTTACACCTCCCACTTTTATGGCAGACAGAAGCGTCAAGGATGAACTTCCAGCACGAGAACCAACACTCCCCACATCATACTTCCACCCGTATCACAACCGGGTTGTTGCGCACGGATCGAAATATTTTACAGCCACTACGATTTTTTAAAATTCTGATCTTATTTTAAAGCTGAAAATTACGAGGTAACCATTTTTTTCAACAAATTAGATAACCCTGTTTCATGTTAAATTATGATTTCCGCGGTTGCAATATCCCTAAAGTTTTACTACATGAGCGATGAACGCTGATTTTGTTTACTACACCCCTAAAAACTTCGATTGAGACTTAATTTAAACTATTTAAAAAAAACAAAAACCAGAATAGCAGAAGTTTATTGAAGTCAAAGCAAAACTTTATTTTTCTATAAGGAATTTTATAGCGCCACAACCCTGCAGAAGTAGTAGAGGTCTAAAATAATTGAGGCGAGGCGATTCTCTGCCAGGCCTTTGACGCTTCTCTCTACCATAAAAGACTCCGATGGAATCACTTATAAAAAGATACCTATTTCAAGTGGACCCATACTCGTTTTAACGGTTATACATCTCTGTTAGTTTTCAAGATAGACCTATCAACCAAAAGGGAACTTCCCATTATAGGTCAACCTCAAAAACTTTCCAAAGATCGTGCTTTAATGTAAAACATATTTTTGGGTAGTTTTTAGGATGAACCTAGGAACAAGCGTATCAAACGAAAAGCCAGGCCTTGCCCTGATCGAACTGTCCGAAGCACGGATAATTCGACACGGACGACATACGCTCGGATATCCGTGTGGATATCCAAGTAAATGGCCACGGGGTGAGGATATCCTTATGGATGTACGCACCCTCTGACCATTTACTTGGATATCCCCACAAATATCCGGGATATCCCCGAGGATATCCGGGATATCCACGCGGATATCCGGGATATCCACGCGGATATCCGTGCTACGGACAGTTCAACCAGGGTGGTTGAACGAGGATTTCATTAGTAGGTCTATCTCGAAAACTAACCAAAACATAAGTTACCCAGAGCAGGTGGGCGACCTGAAAGAGATGTTTTCCTATGAGTGATATGATTGAGGGAGATTTTTTAGCAAGGCGCGGCGCCCCGTGTGGGCGCTTTGCGCTGCCGAAGCGGGTAGAAAACACCAAGGAACACGAACGTCGAAGGCTACGTGCAGGGCCCATGGCTGGGCCCGTTGCGGGACCCAAAGGGACACATCCAACACCAAAACGTTCACAAAACGGTTTCCCATAAAGCGATGGCCGCGTTCCCACGGCACGCGCGGTGGTCTGTCATGTTAAGCGAGTAGTGCGTATTTCGGGTGTCCAACACATCGTCTCAGTTTTCGTAAGTGAAACACAGTCCTCCCCCATTTCCGCAAACTATCCTTGCCAATCTCATGTGCAAGCTTGGTCTCTATAAAAGTCAGTTACATTAGCGAATGGTCCATCCTATACCCTGATATTGCGTACGAGAAATTGACAATTAGTGTGGTATATATGCATATTTTCTCGTAAAATTTTGAAAAAATGTCTTTTGAAATATATCAACTAAAATTTCTACTCTAAGAAATTGCGTGAAAAATCACAAAATGAGGGGAGTTTCTTTTCTGTTATTTTTAGAATTATTTGTCGTTGTCAGTCGTAAACTTTCGTGTTTCGTGAAAATGCATTAAAAAAAATCCTCATTTAAGGATGAGTGAAAAAATTCCCCTATGAGTTTTTTTTTTACGTATTTCTAATGTTTCGCTGCTAGGAGGTAACTTGCGAGCATAGAGTTTAAAGAAAATTTGTTGCGGGTTGAAAAGAGCCAAACGATTTTACAAACAATGTTGGTTCCGTAAGTTGACCATTTTGAAGCTATTTTTTACGGTGATCAAAGGCTTGGGATTTTTTATTAATTTATTTTTGTTTAAAATTATGGGTTAAACTAATCATAGAAAGCAAGTTCCTGAGCTCTTTTTAATTGAATAAGCGTAAAGAAGAGTTTTAGATTTTCCCAAACCGAGTTCCGGATAGTTGTTTTGCACTGCAATCATTCACTAAAAACCAACTATGTTTAGGCTTGCACGCAACTCGTCAACAAAACGTTAGTGAAAAAACAGAATCCGACGTTTAGAAAGCATTACTAGGTTGCAACTTAGTTTTAGCATTAATAGGTTGTAACTCAGTTTTAGCCAAAGTACTGAGAGGTTTCTTGCACTTGAGATCACAGCAGTCTAATAAGGGAAATGGCATGAGAGGATGAGAATATGCCAAACTGCTGCGGTGAGAAAGAGCGCACTATCTCCACGATTTACCGAAAGATTAACTCCAAGTCTCATACGCTACGCATATGAACCAAGCATAATCTCAGTCGTTTTAAAGGTAGATACTGTACTCTTTCTCAAACGAAGCAACAAGTAGAAAGTCGTAGCCGGTTACTGTACTTGTTGTTCCGGTACACAGTTAAAAACACACATGTTTTGGTAGTACTACAACAATTTTGGATATATTCACATAAGCACAATTATAAATTGCTTTGGAAGATCGACTAATCCGTAGATCGAACCAAAAGGGGTGGGCGAGTGTTTTTGCACTGATAGGTCCTGGGTATCTGGCGATTTTTCGAAAAGCAATTCAGGGTTTTTTCAAGAGTTTTCAAGGGTAAAATTTCCCATTTTCATTTTTTTTATATTTTTAATTTTTCAGAAAAGCGGTTTTTAACGACTTTTGGTGCCCGGAGATATTTTCCGCTAAAAACGAAATTGGTCGTTTTCTCAAGGATATGTTGGCCAATTCGAGGGTTTTTCACGGACAATCCTTGTTCAACGTTTTCCCCAGGTTTTCGGGGATTCAATGCCAGACACCTTGCGGGACCTGTAGGGTAGGTCTGTCTAACTAATAAACTCTGAAACAGATATATCTTAGTTTCCAAGATATATCAATTTAGAGAGCGAAAGGTCTTGAAGAGAAGAGAGCTTTCCATTGATATGTTGCCTTGAAAATTGCGCAGATACAGACTATATCCAAAAAAGGTATAGTACTACTCAAAGCATATTCTTCGTCAGTGCAGCGTAGTTGCGTGGTTCGTTTAGGTGCAATCACAAAGTGAGAGTCAAGCTATGTACATGAAAGCGACTGCGAGCGATTCGTGGGTCGCGGCAAGTCGCTGCAAGTTGCGGCAAGTCGCTGCCAGTCTCGTCAGTCGGTGGCGAGAGCGCACCAGTACCACCTCCTTCGCACCACTAGAGCGGTCCGGCCCAGGCGCTCGCGCGTCCCGTTCGGCGGCGCCGCGCGCTGTCGGCGGCCCGCCCTGCTCCCCTCCCTGCGGGCCCCCGTCGGGGACCCCAGAGCAGCGACGTGCCCCGAGGCGCGCGGCAAGCAAGCGCCTGTTCCGGACCAGCCTCCCCGATCCAAAAACGACATCCTTGTTTGTCTATGAGGTCTGGTCGTTGCGTTTGCCCATTCACCAATCAGTTGGGAGGGTTGCTAGGTAGGGTACCTCGGTACGATGTACCGTTGCAGTACTTTTGTACAGGGATACAGCACACTGCACCGCTGACATAAAGCCTTTTGACGACATCAAGCTGGACTCCTGAAAGCTCATCAAGCCCGACACCGTCTGGTACGAGACACTCATGCAAAGAAACAGACCATTTAAGAGCCTGCACTGATCTAAAACAATAACCGTTTTCGAGGCCTCCTAAAGTTTTTGAAGTGACTATTCACACGCTGCCCAATTAAAAAAGCATTGGGTTTGTTTTCCGTGCGTTCAAGTCACCTCCTATTTATAATGCATTAGGTTGGTTTCCGTGCGTTTAATTCCCATAGGCGTGCGAATAGAACTGATCTAAAGGTTTTGGGTGTGAAAATAAAGTAGGTAAGATTACATACTTTGGTTTCCGAGTATCCAACCGATGGCAACATCAAACGCAGGTCTTCGCGAGCGTTGATGAAGTTATTAACGATAGATCAAGGGAAACTGACCAAAGTACGTGCTATATCCTCTTTAGTTTCATACCCAAAACAAGAAGGAGACCACTCAAATCAGGTGTCGTGTTTTATCAGTGCGCGTAACCAACCAACGTTCTTTCTACCAGCCGAGAAAATATGATGGGATATTTTGCGAGGGAACATTTTACGTCTCACACTGCTTTTTCATATTTTTTGCTTAGCACTTTGCCAGCCCGAATTTCTGATTCTCAAGCGTTTTTAGAACTCTAGTCAAACCTAATTCACGACTATGCATTTTCACTGAAAAATACCATATCAAAATTGCACGATTCAGTGATATTTCAGGGAATGATCTTTCAAAAATAGGTTCAGTTGTTCAATCTGTGTTTTTACCATTGCTCTACTTACGAATCGAGGAATGATGTGCTTTAAGGCAAAATTACTTCTTCCATTGCTAATGCTGTGAGAGTACGAAAGTGATATGTTTAAATATCTGCGCCTACGAAAATTGTAAAATATTCCGATCTTTAATCCTCAAAGAGAGAAAGTATATTTTAAAAAAGGCTAATAAGGTTGGTTACCAGGCTCAGAAACAAAAACAGACACAGAAACGACATCGGCTCGAATGTACACTCCACTATAATACATCCCACAAAAAAATAAAACAAATTACAAAAAAACGCAACAAAAAAAAATCTTCCAGAAACGTAACTCTTTTTTTCTTCGCACTCTCAAAAAGACGGCAGAAAATTTACAAAATGTCACATTTTACGGCAAAATCTTTTTCATATGACTGCGCGTTCTGTAAACTCGGAAAAAAAAACATATTTTGATCCTTAAAAAAGCTGCAGGTAGATGAAGTAGCAGCTATTTTATACAAGATAAGCGGCAGCTATGCAAAATCGATGAAAGAAAATGAGCACAAAATAAAGTACTTTTTGTTGTGCTAAGATGTCTGCGTTAACCAGAAACGCCGCATTTAATTAGTGTAGATAATTAGATGCAGATTAATAGGAAGGTTGTTCCTATCTAAAACAAGATGATTCTAGGGCAACAGCATGTTTCATCCGTTCTGATTTTCGCGGGCTGATTCAACCTTGAGATGCCTGAAAGAAATATGGTAGAGATCGAGGCATGCAGATTTCTGGCCTACTTAACTCCATGCAAAGTATTATTACGCTATTACCCCAACTTCAAAGCTACAATTTGCTAAAGATGTCGACAACGTATCTCTAGTAACTGTAGCCAAAAGTTACTCATTACAAGTGCAGGTGTTTCTACCACTTGCTCACAAAGTTAGGGACTTTCCAAAGTTTGGATTTAAGATAGACAGCCCCGCTGATGATCGCGCTCCTAAACTTCTTCTAAACTAATTTAGTAAAAGCGATGTCACTAGTTCCAACGTCTATACCCAAGTTTTCCAAGCATCCATTCGAAACGGACTTAAGCAGTCAGATTACAGAAAGGAGAGTTAAGAAGGAAAAGAGGTTTTGAAAAGGGATCCATTCGTTCAAGGGTTATAGTATGTCGCGAACGCTCGTAAATGAAACAGGGGATTTTACAAATTCTCCACCGGAAAGCATTATTTTCTTTGTTTTACAGGGAATTTTTTTTGGAAACTGTCTTCTACTAGGGTAAGCAAGGGTTAGGTAAAGGGGATCACGGAAAAAATGGTTTTGTTAAAAGTGGCAACAAAATAAGGGACAACGAATGATTTTTTGTTGCTGCAACCAAAAATTTTCCTGCAGCAACCAAATGTTTTGTTGATAGAACTAAACATTTTGTAGTAGTAACAAAATATTTTTGCTACCCCTATTTTAACAAATGATTTTGTTGGTATAACAAAACCTTTTTTTCCGTGCGATAGGTTAGTTAAGGCCAAAGTAAATCGTATACGGCACCGACAGCAAAGAGACAACCCATGGAAAGGTTAACGCAGGCCTTTGGCGACACGGGCCAGTTGGTCCGCGGCGACGTGACGTGGTCACGTGACTCACCCTCGCCGCAATGGAGGTGGTGGGTTTCTCGAGAAGATCCCACAGAAAGCGCTGGTACTGCGTGCACTGCCCCTCTCCCCACTCCTCCTCGTCCCTCTGGCGGAGGGACTCGGCCTCCTTCCGCATCTCCTCGTGGACGTGCTCCTTCCGCTGGTGGTACTTATGTTGACAGCACGACTCTAGATACAGTTCGTCGACGCCCCAGTACTCGAGGTCGTCGCTGCAACCAAAAACAAAGCGGCTTCGTTTGACAGACTGTCGCACCGCCTTCTAATCACAGGGGCTTAGCTGCTCAATGGCGCGGAATCCCGCGAGAAGCGGAGAGTCCGTTGAGCTACACTGTGTTTAACGATGCGTTTTCTATAAAGAGCCTCATAGGGAGAGAGGCGACAACTTATTCCCGCGGTGTGCGCTGATTCGTGGAATGCATCCAGCATCGCTGATTGGTGGGATGCAAGGGTGACGTGGCAGTTGACGCCACCCTCCCTGTGAGGCGCTCTAGTTTTCTACGTCTTCTAAAGTCTTCTAAATTGAATGGGGGGCATTCGAAAAAGCACAAGCGCCAACGCCGCAAGCGTCAGTCCCTAACCGCCAAACGAGAAAAGTCGCAAACGCCAAAGTTCGTATAGGTTAGGTTAGGTCAAGTTAGGTTAAGTTAGGTTAGGCTAAGTTAGGTTAAGTTAGGTTAGGTAAGG
>Ga0058701_10004680_pt1 | contig 11158 bp, 9 predicted proteins | sample AgamicOrMae_FD_97039 | JGI IMG/M metagenome (GOLD analysis project Ga0058701, IMG submission 97039) | Agave microbial communities from Guanajuato, Mexico - Or.Ma.e | ecosystem: Host-associated > Plants > Phyllosphere > Phylloplane/Leaf | place: Guanajuato, Mexico | collected 2012-06-04 | reverse complement strand
TTGGCTATTTTCATTTATTAATAGAAATTATTTATCATAGAAAACTTTTAAGTGGTTATAACTTAACTCAGAATTTCTCTAATCTATCCTTCCTTATTACTGATCCGAAATCACGTCTGTACGCTAAAAAGGGCCTTGGAAATTTTTAGGGGAAAAAGATTTTTACCAAATACATTTTTTTTTCATTTTTTCGAACATAAAGTAGGACATTGTGAAACAAAAAAATAAAATAAAAAAATAGGACTAAGCTCTAAAATGTATTTACAGGTATATGGATATCGCCGAAACAAATCAAACGCCCTAAGTTGCGGGAAGAAGCGTTAAAACCGTCCGAAAAGTTGAAAAAACACAAAATCGTGTCGTGCGTGTTGCCGACCCAAGCTCAAAAAGTTTCACCGTCGATGAGGCAGGCATAGGAGTCGCTCAAAAAAATTGAAAAAAAATCAGGGAGACTAGTGGCACTCATGCACAGCTTTTCCGCTCTGTGCCCACATCAAATTCGACAAAAGTGTTTTTTCGAACCACCCTAATGTACATCCCAGATCCGGTCTTACCTCGAAGTCGATATTTTGCACGATGCCAACACTTCCATGGGACATGGGAGTAAAATTGCCGGAAGTGAATCTCCCTAAGGTGGGACAAGGCCCTATAATGGGACAAAACGAAATTTGATTGCGCTTGTGTTTCTGTGGTTTTCACATTAACTCTTCTCGTTTATAATAGCCCATGCGTAAAGCCATTGGGACATAAGACGCATTGGCCTGCTCCAGGCCCGGTTTTGGGGGCGTTACTTGAACTCTGAATATTAATCCTTCGAGCTGCAATGCCTAAAAACAATCCGATATATGAGCCCATACAATTTATTTTCACCACACATATCCGACATTTTGGGGGAAAACCTGACATTGCTGGAGTTATTCCTAACAGGGGTCTTGCATTCCTGACTTGACCCTGAAGTGGTAGTGAAGTTTCCAGAGGTAACACCGCTGATAAAGGGTGGTATAAACGTTCTTCCAGAATTCTCCGTCGAAAAAAAACTTTGGTTAAACAAAGATTCCATACAAAAAAAAAGTTATTTTCATCTAAAGGTACACACAGTTGTAAGAAGTAGGCTCTTACGTACATTTCTGAGCCACAAACATACAAAAAGCTGCATGCGTTAAGTTACGAAGAAAAATGTACAGGCAGATATGGTTCGTAAACTGGCAATATGTAGACATGAGAAAAATCGCTGCGCAAACAGTTTTACTATGAGGTTCAAGACTCCAACCGAATGTTAGTGTCTTGGTGCCAGACCAATGATCAAAATTTCAGCATACTCGATGCCTGGTGAATATCGAAAGTTGGCCCTTCCTTTCCGATTGAGTATGAGATACGACTGTTTCGTTGGTGTTGCTGCAGTGCGGCGTCGGCGGGCGCTGCCGCTCTCGGGTCGGTCCTCGGCAGGCTCCGGGCCAGCTCCGGGCCCGTTCGGATTCGGGCTTCGTCGCGCTCTGTCGGATGCTGCCGGGGATGCCCGGGTGGCGGCGCCGTGTGCCGGCAGCCGAGCCGCCCTACTAAGTCAGTTAGCTTTTGGAATAGCACCGGCGGACGCTAGTGGAACCTGACCGCTAGTTAAGGTAATTACGGTTGAAGTTATTTACTATCCCTAAGTTTCCCGTAAGCCTAGCCATCCGCGTAAGAACCGGCTAACAACGCAGGTGTTACCGTAACAGTTAGATTTTACGAAACTTAATATGAAAAACCCCGATAGTGTTAGAAAAGAAATTAGTCAAGGTTCCCTAAAGCAGGCAAGGCGCTCTAAGAATGAAAACCAAACGTAAAAGTGCGTAGATAATCTCAGATGCTTTATAGACGGAAAATGAGTCATCAATCATCTCTTGTAAATGAAAATGTATTTTTTTAAGAAAAAAAGAAAGAAAAAACTTATCTTGTGGGAAACTGATCCTCTGAAACTAATAACTTCCCTTCGTCATCATCGGATTAACGAACATCGTAGAGGAAACATAACACAATTTAGAGGGGGGAGGTTTTTAAGGGGGTAAGGGGGCCTGGCGGTCTGTAGTCCAGGGGCCCTCAAATCTTCTCGCCGGCCTTGACGATTCAGAACGAATTCATAAGGCAGTTCAGATTCAGTTAATTCTAAGACGTTAGGCGTGCTCAGGTTACGGTATATCAGTACTGGAGGTAGGATGGGCTTTAGTTCATTGAGACAAAAATTAGGAGAGTGTCGATTAAGTTGGACTGTTCCATGTTAGAAAACTCACTGAATCTCCGGATCACTCACTTGATAGTGTTGTTGAACAGCACAGTATCCTGGGGCACAACTCCCATCGTACGACGCACACTCGACTGCTGCACCATTCGGATGTTCTGGCCGTCAATCATGATGGCGCCACTGTCCACGTCGTAAAACCGGAACAGCAATCGAATAATGGTGCTTTTACCACTTCCGGAGGGACCGACCTAAGAATAACAATCTGAGCTTTACTTCGTTAAGTACACAGCAGATAATTAATCGAAATTTTCCGTTTGAGTTGGCAAACCCACTGGAACGTATGACTGATCCCAACGTAATAGCAGTCAAAAAAATATTGACCGTCCCATTTTTTGTTAAACCTCCGTAACTTTGGAACGAAACGAGATACGAAAACAAAGCTCAGATTAAATTCATAGATCTCCTGAAGATGTAGCGATTTTATTTCGTGCTTTTCTGACGTATCTCTCTCCGTTTCAATGTTACGGAGGTTTAAGAAAATTGGAGCGGTCGATACCTTTTTGACTGCCAGTACATGCAGTGGTAGTAAGCCCAGGGAAAAAAAGGGTCCGAAAACGGCCTAATACTTCCATGGTCGTTTTGATACCTCTACCGTATCTGCGATACCGGGGTTGAAAAAACAAAATAGACCAATAAAAGACAAACTTTCTTAATTATAAATAAAATAAGCTCGCCACAAAAGCTACACATAGACGGACCGACAGACAGACAGACACAGACAGATTTCCAAAACCACTTTTCTCGGCATTTTGAAGGTTGTACATTCCAAATACGGTCTTATCTCGGACTCGATTTTTTGCACGATGCCAACACTTCCACGGGACACGGAAGTAAAAATGTAGAGAATCAAATTTGTAGATCTTCAAATGTTATGTAGATCGATAATGTTCTTTTTGTTTTATGATATCGTCATTGGTTCTCGACATAATAAGGTTCAAAGAATTGCGAAAATAAGCTCCCTCAACAATTTAGGGGAAATATTGGTCCGACTTTACTCGCTAGGGGAGGTTCTCGATTTGAGGCCAAGTGCCACATCCGCCTATATTTTCATTCAAATCTGTCGACTTGTTCGAACGATATCTATCCACTGACAAACTTTTTAGCACACACAGACGGACAGACACACAAACGGCAAGCTAAAAACCAGTTTTCATGGCGTTCCAGTGTTAGTGGAGCCAAGAAATATGTTTGTTAGCTCAACTTCGAATTTTTGACGGTGTTCTAATACTTCCATTCGTTCTACGAACATGGAAGTAAAATCACCTTCGTCGCCATTGAGATTGATGCGGTTCGCAGAGTGCAGTGAGATCTATAGATTTTGACAATTTTCGTTTGTGGCAAGGCCTGCCAATTGAATGTAAGTAAAGCACAGCATTCAAAGAATCTACGACGAAATAATTGAGGGACAGGAAACCGTAAGAAGAGATGACTTTCCCCTTGTCGCCGATTCGGTTCAAACTTTCAGGAAGAGTGAGGGGTGATCGAAAGTTAAGGCCAGCATATCTGATATATTTAACTTGGACTCGGTTTAGCGTATAATGTCAAAATACCGTTGAAAGACTCACGCAGGACAGAGGAAGGTAATTAGCCTTTGAAATTCAGTGTAACTTATCGACAGATTTTTACCAGATCTACGCATCTAGAGGTGATACAATCCGCTTAATAAGAACATCCACTTACCAGGGCAACGGTTTTGCCAGGAGGTACAGTAAAGCTGATATCCTTCAGCACCTTCTTCTCGGGGAGATATGAAAAACTGACGTTGCTAAATTCGATTTGACCTTTGCGTGCATCTAACGGAATGGCGTTTGGTACATCGACCACTTCCTGTTTCTCTTTCAGGAGGTCAAACATGTTTTCCATATCAACAAAATTCTTCTGAATTGCTCTGGAACAATGAATCGACGTTAAAGCTCTTGATTACTGGCAAGGTGAGAATCATGTTGAAACCAACCTGTAGTAGGTGCCGAACCAATTAAGAGGCATGTAGAGCTGGATTATGTATGCGGCAAAAAGTACATAATCACCAACTGTAAGGGTTCTATCTTTCACAACCATGTGAACACACAACAAGGACCCAGCCAATAAACCAGAACTGATAATTAAGTTTTGAGAAAGATTCAAAATATTCAGTGTTATCGAATTCTTCCATTCTTCAGCCTGGAAAAATAATAAAGAGATAGGAGTGTTTCTGATGAAAGAAAACGATTAATACATTTCGTGTGTCAAGATATTATTCCTTCGCGGTACAAACGTATTATTCCGACGCAGAATAAATAATCTTAATCAAAGGTGCGAAAGGTTACGATAACCCAGGTTCGGGTCAGGATATACAGTTAAGATGGTTGGAGTTATTTCGTGTCGGAAAACTTTTTTCTGCTCCTCTTTGGCGCGGAAGAAAAATGAGGAAGAAAGACATTTACCTGAAACTTGAGGATGGCTTCTCGGTATGCTGCTACTTCGTACTCTTCTGCATTGTAATACTTGACGGTTTCAAAATTTAACAAGGAATCAACACTCCTGGCTCTCTGATCATTGTCAGCTTGATTCATCCGCCTTTGAAACTTAGTCCGCCACTCCGTCACGATGATAGTCGCCGCTGGAATTAACAAGCGCTCAATAAGTTCTCCGAAGAGAAGTAAAAAGGAACGAAAGGTAAAACTGAAACTAATCGAAATCAGAACTAACCAATATACAATCCCATGGTGACAAACACGATCAGACCGAACCAGCCGTTGAAAGCGGTGATAAAGAAGATGACAGCGACTAAGATATCGACCAGGGTTGGGACGATACTGAAGAGTATGTAATTAAGCAAGTTTGTGATACTATCAGTACCACGATCCATAATTCTCAGGACCTCTCCAGTCTTCCTTCCCAGGTGCCAACGTAAACTCAGGTTGTGCAGGTGTTGGAAAAGAGAAAGCTGAAGGAGAGAAAAAAAAATTAAGGGGGATAAGAATTAATTTTGGAGAATACGCGGGCGGAGGTATGAAAGATGCTCGAAAAGAACATCAACAAGCAGCTCTTGGAGCGGTAAGTATTTACCTCAACCTCGCGCGTCGTATATTGCTGGATTCGGATCCAGAGGAATGAACGGAGATTGTTGAGCAAGCCCATGCCACCTGTGCCGCCACCTTGAAGGAACTTGAAGAGGACGTAGAGAAGAATGGCGTCCCAACAGAAGATCGATGCAGTCATACTGTCCACTGAAAATCATTTCACAAACGTGAGAAACACCCATGGAAAGTATTCACTCAGTAGTGCCAACAGCACCTAAATTGAAATTTACGTCTAGATAGTTCACAAGATTTTTTTCTTTAAGTTTCAGATTTTGAGAGGATGATTTGAAAGAACATGATGCTGCATGAAAAAAAAATTTCGAGGTTGAATTAGGCTGTCCCTGAAAGACACCACTGAGCACTTCTGGTTTAAATTATACAAACCCGAAATAATAGGATCACAGTGAGTTTGTGTGGAAGCCTTCATAAGCGGTGGGAAGCAGGAATTCTCTGACAAAAAATGGCTTTATCTAGAAACTGGACCTGAACTGATATATCATACTTAATCGAGTGAATCTGATCCATGTCGGCATTGGTGAGTATTGAAAGATAAACCCCAAGATATTTTGAGTTGATACTTCGGGGGAAGGGGGGCCCTGATCGGTTCGAAAAACAACATGCCTCGAATCGTTATATAAAGGAAGTTACCCTGAAAATTTGAACGCGATCGGGTGGCTTTCACGTGTGATAATGTGAACCACGGAAAAAGGAATAAAAGTTGCACACAGACAAACACGCGGACGTTTTGCAGAAAACCAGTTTTCCCGACGTCTTGAAAGTCTATCAATCTTCAATCCGGTCACATCTCTTTTCTTTTTGGGGGGGGGGGGGGCACCGCCATATTTAACTTGATAGGTAAAAACCAAACGGGGAATAATAACTAAACGACGATCGAAGGGACAAGAAACCCATCTCTTCTTGGGACCTTATCCGTCTCCTGCAGTTGATGAAAAATTGTTGTGTTAAATAATTCTTTCTACTTTCAAATTTTTAGAGTAAATGAAAGCACAATCCAACCTTGAACGAGGGAAACTTCACTGTGAGAATTATTTTTTCTGTTCCATCTCTATAAATTTCAACTCTATGCAGGGAAAAGTGATTCAGTAACCAGTAACCTAACGAGTTGTGCAGATTTCCCTTGTAATTCCTTCCATTTGTGTTGAACTGAATTTTATATCGGCGATTCTAATAGCTAAGGCAGCACTCGTAGCGGCCACCCGCAAGCAACTGAAAATGTGACCCAATCGTCGGAAATGCACTGCTGGGATAGGACTTCTGATAAACCGTCGCTTGCCATTTTATTATTTTTCACCGTATAGGACCGTGGATTACTGCATATGAAAGGCCATACTTTTAAGATTATTTTCCACGTTTCAAAACACAAATCGGACGAAAAAAAAAACCGCTAGCAACGACTTGCCGCAAGATAGCTGATTATCTCCGAATGGGTGGTGAAAAATCGATGCTCTGCGCGATGTCGTCGTTAGCGGATTTTATATTTTTCGTCCGATCTGCGTTTTGAAGGGTGAAAAATAATCTTAAACGTCTGACCTTTCATATACAATAACCCACGGTTCAATACAGTAAAAAATAATACCATGGAAAGCGACGGTTTATCAGAACTCCTATCCCAGCAATGCATTTCCGACGAGTGGGTAACTGTTTTAGTATTTCGCGGGTGGCCGCTACGAGCGCTGCCGTAGTTGTATCAATCGCCCATTAAACATCCCTCACAAGGAATACGTGCAATAAGCATGAATTGGTTGAGATATGAACCAATGATAATACAGCAGCTTATGTCACATGACAACTAGGAGAATGATTGCTACTAACCAATTTTTTTGCTGTAGAGCGGCACATATAAATTGATGACTCTCCCGCCGATAAGGAGAAGGAAACATAAGATGACACGGAGCTGCAGTACAATGTCTTTGCGCGGCCACAAAAACGGCGCGAGGACTCGAATTTTTCTCCAGAAGTTGTTCCAAGTAGATCCGCGAGCATCCCGCGATGTGTCCTGTACGATTTCGACTTTTAAACTGGGAAATTTCACCTCAGTGGAAACAGGATTCAAAGGACAAAAGTGGGTCACAAGCTTGTAATCTCTCTCTTCTGTAATTCTGCTTTCGATTTCCTTTTTCCGAAAGTGGGCTTTTTGAGCGCACATAGCTTCGTCTCTTTCCAACACATAGTAGGTGCTTATGTTCACGTTTTGCGAAATTCACTTTGGAAACACTGTGCAAACAAGTAGTCCAGTAATGCCATGGAAACAAGAAAGAGTTTCACAGTAGCTGTTAACCGGAAAAACGTTTCCTCAATAAACTAGAATCCACTTAAAGGCTGAAAAAGTTAAAGATTTACGTTATTTCACTCTTGTTCGCGTTTTTTCTTTTTTTTTTTCATTGGTTGAATAGGGAAAAGCCCTCCGAACGACGATACAATATATACATTAGCTAGCAGAATGCAGCGATACAAAAAACAACAATTTTCTGAAAACTACGAATAATAAGTGAAGAGCTCGAGGAAAACGATAAGACATCTACAGGCATTTTTTTTCTTGCCTTTTTTTCCCAGGTACCGTGTTTTGCACGTAATACACGGAGAAACATGTCCAAGAGAACGAAATTGTTCCGCCTAATTTCACATCACAATAAGGGTCTTTTGGATTAATTAGCAAAGGAGAGAGAGAAAAAATCTTTCAGATCTTTAATTAAGAATTTGGGTCTCCTAAAAATATTGTTGAAGCAATATTTCTAGAATCTCACACTGTTTTTGAAAAACTGAAAAAGACAGCAAAAGTAAAATTTATAATGTTATCTTTTTCTGCCCTGAATAAAGACGCGTTCCCTTTCCGCAAAGAAAAATTTTTACTCGCTATTTCGACTTAAAAGAAAATATGCTTTAATGTTAACTGAAGGAAGTTAACATTCGACCTACTAATAAGGTCGATATTTGCTTTTTCGGCCGGTCGCTGCCCTCTCAAAAACTGCCGCAATAAATAACAAAAAAAAACAAACCTGTCTCTTCGAATTTGTAGTACGATTTTAGTGAAAAGGTACCGATTATTCGTATGGTGAGAACGGAAAAAAACCGAACCTGATTAAAGTCGTGGTACAAAGTCCAACAGTTTTGATTTCATCAGGCTACACAATGATTTCCAGATTTCTACATGCAAATTTAAAATTCTTTCACTTGTACAGACAAATGAAAATTCCTTCCCTGGCAAAAACTATTTTTCTGGTCTTACCATTAATGAATATTAGACAATATACTCACATCTACAGAGCCATAGTGAAAGTTGTGGTAATCCTCAGAGGTCATGATGCCAGGAGCTCGAAGACCCAACACGAATATACCCAAGCAAGATATGTAACGGACCACAAATAGACCCATTTCTATTTTATCAGTTAACCTGTAAAAATAGAACACTTAGTACTGAGCATTAACACATAACTGACAAAGTGAAGGCTAGTGACTTACGAGTGCATGTGAAACCACCAATCATTCTTGTAAATGTTGACAAAACTTAGATTTTGAAACATGAATAGGGCTGTCCAAAATACCAGCAAGACAAGACCATGTCCCCGTGCCGGAACAGATGGCAAAAGATAATGTCTTTCTACATGTATCAATACTAGGGAAAGTGGTAACGTTATAGATGAGAGAACTAACGAGACAACCTGAAAGAAAACAAACTAATAAGTACTTTGACCTCATTGCAAATTTTTAAGATAAAGCTTCAAACATACCATGTATCCATAGACCTCGTAGTGGTTGATCATGACTACTTGCACAAGAAACCTTGCCACAGATGAACAAAGGAGTAATATGATCAGGAAAATTTGGATGACATAGAGTTTTGACTGAGGCAGCGGTAGATCTATCCTTGACCCAAATTTTCTGTACATCCTCAGCTGTATGGTCCCCAGAAGAGTCAGCCATGTTGCAGTACAGGCTGTTGTCACAGTGTCCATAAAACATTGAGATGTGCCTCCATTTACCCATACTTCGCTTATGCTGATATTTTCAGGACAATACCGCATTTTGAAAACTATTGTTGAATGACCTGGAACAGAGAAGGATACAATACGTTAGGAAACAAACATCCAAAAATAAGATTTAGAGAGTAAATTCATGCCTGTCGATAATTCACTTATGCATAATGTGTAAATATTTTCAATTGAGTATTTAAGTAAAGCATTGTCATAATGTCACTGTTTCAAGTATGAGTATGAATGACTGTAAAGCCACCATTTTCTTTAGTGAGTTTGTTAATCACAAAGGACAAAAGGTGAACAGTTAAAAGTTTGCATACCAGCAGCCCTCTTGTGGGCGAGTCAATAATGATGACTCATTTCCAAAAGTTTAATAATACAGCAATTAGGAAAATGAGAATCATATTCATGCATTTTGGAAAACCTTGAGGTCCTAAATGTTCATTGAACTATACAGGTTGTAGGTTAAGGCCGAAAAGGTGTGTAATAATAAACAAAATAATAATAATAATACAGAAAAAAAACGGCATGAGCACGATAAAAACAAGGAGATGGGTTATTAATAGACGTAAGTACCAAACGGCATTGGTACAAAGCCGGTATTTTTTCTGTTTTGACAGCTGAGAAAGAAAAGTGCAGTACTGCAAAGCCGACGGAGAATACCTTAACACTTCAAACTTCTTGGACAAACAATTTTCTTGAGACATAAAACATGAAAGCGTATTACTTACTCCTTAAATTCAGCTTATTATCATGATTCAACAATTTTTACGTCAACAGTTTGCCAAGAAACCCTTTTGCCGACACAAGTGTTTGGTAACTTCCCCTAATGTTCTGGATAATCTAGAAAGCCTTAAAAAGGCTCTTTTAGGACAATCTCGTTATCCAAGTCTTACGACGGGGAAGGGGACCTCTTAAGGAGAGCCTTAGTTATTTAAATGAATTACTCCTTAAGAATAATTAGCAACAGACAAAAACAGTACGGTCATCTCTCCCCTACGTGAATCGAGCCCTCTACCCCTCTCTACCTGATGAAATCTGAAATAAAGATGAGATAACCTACAATGACCCATAGATTAAGTAACCTTAATGACCGTATAACGCCTTGTATACAACACGCGGTTCTTTACGATGCACTGCGATGCACTCGTACGTCATACGTCATTGCTCTTCGTTGTATTTAGAGCCCTGTAACTTAAGAGAGAAGCGCTAATCATACCTCCACCACTGGCACGTCCGCCACGTTGAGCGCAATTTGCCCTTAAGAAATACATTGTGCTCATCATGGCGGCCCCCATGGTAGGGGACCAAAAGGGGACACCATTCGCGCCTCTCTAAGAAGTTATGGGGCTCTAGTTGTGTTTATTTTCTCAGGGACAGTCGTTTGGCGGCTCTTTTCAAATAAGCGAGAATGTGTTCTCTCGACGCATGAGACTTTCGCCATGCTGACTTCGCCATGGCGCTGCGACCTTTCGATGATTCGAATGTTTTATTTATGTGACTTTATTTCCCCTACACAATCTATCTATCTAAAATACAATCGTGATTTTCGTACGACCTTTAAACCAGGTCGCAATTCCGAACCATGTGCCTGTCCGAACCATGGAGGAAAATACCGGTAACCGAACTGATTAAGACGGGACTAGCGACCGTTGAAATCCTTGCGACAACTCGGTTGGCACCGTCGATACGCGATCGATAACATCCTTAAGATTATGTCAGTTTATTCGGGTCTAGGACAATTGGTCCCCACCGTTTGGTCCCCAGACTGTTTGTACCCAGCAAAAGGTCCCGTAGCCTGGTTGGTCCCCATGCAGTATAGT
>Ga0058701_10004679_pt1 | contig 11159 bp, 3 predicted proteins | sample AgamicOrMae_FD_97039 | JGI IMG/M metagenome (GOLD analysis project Ga0058701, IMG submission 97039) | Agave microbial communities from Guanajuato, Mexico - Or.Ma.e | ecosystem: Host-associated > Plants > Phyllosphere > Phylloplane/Leaf | place: Guanajuato, Mexico | collected 2012-06-04 | reverse complement strand
CTTTTTGTCGTTACTTTCTGAAAAAAGTAACGCGTTACTCGTTACGTTACTTGAAAATTGTAACGATTACTAGTAACGCGTTACTTCTAACGCGTTACTTAACATCCCTGATTCAGAAAACAAAGTTTCACCGAAATATCCACCTGAAAACGCGGCTAACAGGGAGTGTTTGATGAATTGGGTCTTCGATCCCCTCTTCCCACTTTTTCACTTTCCTCCCGGCCTAAAACTAACGATAGAGAGATCACCACCAATCATTGGTTAGTTGCCACGGTGTGAAAGCTTTTGAGAACCAATCAGCTTCATAGTACAGCCAAATATTTCCACAGAATCAGATTCCAAAAATTTGGCCATCTTTTGTTTTTCATTTCAGCCGACAGCTTGACGACAAACTCCGAAGATTTAGTAGACCTACTACTTTCTTTCTTTTTAGTTTGAGCTGACGTTTGGAGGGAAATTTTTAGAGCGAGCGAAAATTCCCTTTGAACAGGCATTCTGGCCTCTCAGACGAAAGTTTAATCGCCAGGTTTAAAACTTAAAGGTGCAACTATAGAAGCAGGCATTCTACACATCATCTTGAAAGAACAAAGCTTAGCGGTTATTTAATAGGCGAACTGCTTCGAAGGGAAATATGTTCGTCGGCATTTTTTATTTGCTTTGGTTTGTTTTTCCAGATCACTTTACATTCTGTCTGAAATGCAAACGCCGCTGCCCAGGTCAACTGTCACTAATCAACGGAAATTACCGACCTGACTTTCTGCCAAAACATTACAATTACCTGCAGTTTGCGTATTTCCAACGTAAGTTGAATGCTTACCGGTACCGTACACCTGATCCGAAATATAAAAGAAACTATTCGACGGCAGACGGGAATTACTGCTGAGCAAAGTCACCGATTCGAACCTCACCAAACCCTGTCAAACCTCTGATTTCCCAGTTGTCTCCGTCCAAAGAAGTGGTATCTTCCTCAAACTGTTTCCCTGTCGAACGGTTTCAACAAAACCCACTTTAACAATATATATATATATACAATTTTTTTTCGAACTGTCACAGTTGGCCGCATAGTAGAAGCGTTTGGAGCGACAGCCAGCTATCTATTGTTTTATCCAAACGACGAAAGTATGCTGGAAAATAAACAGTTTTACGAAAAGCACCCATCTTACGCGAAAGAGCTCTTCGTACCACGGGCGGTGAGTTTTTAGGAATTAGTATTTCATAGGTACTCGTCAGAAAAAAAAATAACCTACGCCCTCTGTCTTTCCAGGAAGCAACAAAATACGTAAAAAGACAAGAATACGAAACAAAATTACTCAAATTTATAGAAAATGAGTTTATTTTTGCAAATAAATCGCGAAGAGAGTTTTCGCGATTAGCAAATAAGGAAGAGGTAATGGTTGAGTATGAGAATGCCTCATGCGAATGTAACTGGGTTTGTTTGTGCTCCACCGATAAAGGAAAGGATATAGTGGTGAACAGAATTTTCTTGAATAGTAACGTTCTTCCACTCAGCTCTTTTTGTTCGACCTCTTTTATGCTAAACCCTAAATGTTGGGACCAACGCCGTCGAAGTTACTAACTTACAGTCGCTAAGTGATATTTCATTTTATTTCATCTACTGGAACAAAACATGTCAACTTCACATTGTCTATTGGAAATTTGTTTCGGTATTTCGTATGTAAGTATGGTGTCATTTAGAGTTTAAATTACCGGTACGTCAGTTTGTGTATTTTTTTACCGTTTTTAAAAGAAATATTTAGGTACCTAAGTGCTATCAATAGTAAGGCTGCTCTAGCAGCAACGCTTATGAAAACCAGATGTTCAAAATATTTTGACTTCGGGTCAAATTCTGTGATTTAGGGTTATGTTTAATAATACTGTTCTTTATTTAGGCTACTATTAACGGCTGAGAGGTTAAAAACTGTTTAATGTCACTTAATACTCTTTTAAAATACCATGTGAGTTGCGAGCCCCTGAGGATTTTCTGAAATGACGATAACCTGCTCGACACGAGTGCCATGCGTGTTGCCTACCACGGGCTGGATTCCTGACTTTTCAGCCTGTAGTGGACAACACGCGTGGCACTCGTGTCGAGCAGGTTGTATTGTCATTTCAGAAAATCCTCAGGGGCTCACAACTCACATGGTATATCGTACAAGGCCAAACCTCAATAACTCAGGGTGCGGTCATATTCCACTTGAAATAAACCATTCTAACAATGTTCATTAAAAAAGAAAAAAGTAAAACTGGTCGTTCCACCTTCGAGTTTTTCAGGTTCGGCTGTACTTGAGAGCATTTTTATCACAAAGTTGCCTTAACTGCATAATAGATATCGGTATTAATTATATACCGCTTGATTTAAAGCTTTTTCCTGTACGATACTGTAAATAAAAGCTAATTCCCTCTTTTGTAACACTTTGATCTCCATTTCCCCTTCTGGCCGAAAACAAAAAAAAACATTTTATCAGAAGAAATTTGCAAGGATTTTCGTGTAACGACATTTCTTTCCACAGGTATGTGTTTTCTACTGCTTCGGACTTTGCATGACAAAAGCATAACCATGAAAAAAAATGACAGTATTGTTTTTAAATCGATCTCCAAATTACATGATTAAATACAAATTTAGTTTGCAAAAAAATTGCTTTGGACGATTTTTTTGTTTCTTTTTTCAAAAAATAAGTTAGCATGTGTTAAATTCAAATAGTCCGCTCACAAAGAGGAGACTCAATTCAAAACCTTTAAAAACCGATAACATTCACGTTAAAAAAGATCTGAATCGAAGCTTAGCCTAGAAAAAGTAATTGCTTAGTCCGTTTAGTTGAATTTCATCAACTCACTCAAGAGTAGATTTCAGTCGTAGTTTTGAAATGGATTTTAATCCGACTGAAACACGTAAAAGGGCACAGTAATAAAAGGCCTGTACGTTTGAAAAATTTGACAAATGTGTTCAGAGGTCATAGTGAACATAACTTTCTGAATAAAACATCATCGCTCCTCTACTTTCCAACAAAACTGTTGTTTAACATTTCTGCTCGTAAAGATAATGCTTTAAAAATGCGAAAATCTATGTGAGTTGAACAAAATTTTCTGCTTTGACAGGGGAAACTCAAGCCAATCGATCCTACGGTAACGCATTCCCGTGTTTATTTAAAATCAGACAGAACACTTCCGAACGAGGCTTCAAATGAAATCGAACGATCCGAGCTGACTCGATGGAAAAAATACGGTTTTCTGACGGAAAGGGATCTAGGCGGAAAGTGGAGATTTTCTGCAGACGGTTTTGCTGATCTGGACGAGTGTCAGATTTTGCTGGATCTGTCTTTGGTACGTTTCATCCATAAAAGTTCCTAAGATTGTAATGAAAGCAGACGGAAATTATTTTTTACATAAATAATTAAAATAGCTTAATTTAAGAATGAGCAACGACTGTGTAAAAAAAAAAGCCAATAGCCTTAGTCCCTCCTGAAAGCATAAACTAGGTTTAAGGCCCACCTGGCTGTCCACAAAATTCCCAGACCCAAAATCCCTGATTTTTCCCTAGTTTTCCAAGAAGTCTGAATTATTTTTTTCCCTGATTAAATGGACTTTTCAACGGATCAAAAAAACATCGCATATGACGACAACAAGCTATACATTCAATACAATTTTCATGGCTTGTTTTAATTTCTCAATTTTAACTAAAAAATATTATTCTCTGAAAAATACTCTTTTTAAAAAATATGATTTCTCTCTAAGATTTTCCAGAAAATAAAATTCCCTGACTAACCCTGATCGCTGGACACCCTGCTACATATTATTCAATGGATAGTCGTAAGTTTGGGCTAGGCTCATCCATTCTATTCTTTACGCCCATAACTTCATTGCAAATATGCAACCTAAATGCAATCAATTTAAAGAAGTCTCTACTCTATATATGTATTTTTTTAAAATTCCTCAATATTCTTTCCGGCCTAAAACAGAACTTAAATCAGTTCTGATTAGCCATTTCAAAAGACTTGAAGCCAAAATTTCTTTCCATAAAAAAAGCAATGAAAATGGAGGACTCTTCACGTTTGGTTAACTTGCACAGACCTACCCAATGACAACTAATAACTAATCTGAGAATGAAGTTCTGATTGCGTGCTAGAAAAGTATCACCGTGAGCTTGGAGAATCTGACAGACTCTCCACCGCTATTTGGGGAAAATTGGGTTTCGTTGTTTTTTCGTTTTTAGAACAGAGGAGTAGCTGGCGACGGTTACGAGGGCGACGAATCTCCGCATTCAAAGATGGAGCACTTCGAAGGAATTTCGCTATGGCGCCTCGCAGAGGTACCGTAAAATCTACAAGGAACTTTCTTGACTAGGAGAAATGAGATATTACGTTTGAAAAAAAAAATCACGGCCTTTGATTTTGACAGGCCTTTTTTCGCCTTTCAAGGAAATATCGTCTTTCCCTAGTACTGTTTTGTTTTACGCTGTAGATTTTTACCGTTGCGTTTTCTATCTCTTGTGTACCACCTTTAGACACCAAGCCGAGCGGATAGCGCCAGCGAAGCGGGGCACATGATACTTAACCGAATGTAAGTTTTATCTGGCCTAACGAACGGTCGCCAACCCTAATGCTATTTACTTCTTGGCAGAAGCAGGCTGTCACCAAGGAGGAAGCGGCATCAGGCTTGGCGACAGCCGAGCGGAGCGGTGGCGAAGCGAGGCACAAGCACATGACAAATATTAGTCTAACCTACGAGGTTGTTTGTCGTTAATCCTCGTAATGAAACAAAACATTAAACAAAGGTAGTGCCAACACAAGAGGCACAGAGTGCAACATTAAGAATCTACCGTGGAATTTTGACTTTGTCGTAATCGATCTTTTTGAAATAGATGGTCAAGTCCAATGAAGTTGATCCAAGCGTCATGGATCTGTTCATCGAAATTTGCGATCGAGGAAAAATTATAACGGAGCAGTATTTTAGTGAACAAGGGAATTTTCATTTCGCCTTTTCACAAATTGCTTGCAGGACTGGAATACTACCAGGTTAGTGCTGACAAATACAGCAATAAAAACTGCCATCCAAATCAGAAAAAAAGAGTAGGATTTTTTTTAGTTCGAAAGCCTTGTAATTCCAGTAAGAATCCAAAAGCACTCCACCTATAGGTTCAATTTTTGTAATGATTTTTGATTGTTTGGAGGATTGCAGAAGCGGGTATCACTCATAAAAGTTAAATCACAAAAACATACGTTACTTGAAAAACTACAAAACAATTACAAAAACGTAAATTAGATTCTTAAAAATCCCATTGATGCCGGCACCCCTTTCAATGTTGCTCCATTTACCAAATAAATCCGGGCCGAGCACTGCCTATAAACCTTATACCTTTTTAAGAAATGCAAAAAAAAATACTCAAGAAGTCCACTGTACTTGAAGTTAGACGCGAACAGTGTTGCATAAAGATAACCTTTTTTTATCTAAATAAAAGATAAAGTAAAAGCGTTTGTTCTTATCTAGATAAGATAATAAATTATTTTTCTATCTAGATAAAAGATAAGTAAATTTTTCCCACATGTAAGATAGTTAAGTTTTTTCTTATATTTACAAAATGCTGATAATTTGCTATTTAAAAGAGCAGTAATGGAGATACTAGTACCTACTCAACACACTCTTAGAAAAGATATGCGTAAACGACACGAGTCATTTATTTTCTTATTTTTAACTCCTTTCTAAATTTATTACCGGTATATTGTCAATGCCCTCAGTATAAATTACGAGACGGTGGTTTTGAGTAAAATTAAAAATTACATTGAGTAAAATACCGACTTTCAGTACCGGTACTCAACTTAATCACAAGAATCGTGAACCGCATGAAGTGAGTAATACGAATATGGTCACTAATTCAAAGGCGGGAAAGCAAAACTAAATTCTGTTTAAAATAATAAATAATTGAATAAACTGAGAAAATAGTCGAGGAGGCATCATTGATTTTGTCATTATTTTTATTTTCAACGACGATTGCCGAGCACTGCCGAGTGTTTCCGATGCGCGACGACGATTTTCTTGCGTCCGCGGGCAATAATCACGTCAAAAAATGTACAAGAGGTGGCAGAAGCGGCTCGCCGGACTTCGTAAATGAGCTGGATTGTGTTTCGATTCATCATTTATCTATTATCTAAAAAAAATATAAAAAAAGTCGCTTTCTCAGATAAAAGATAACGATTTTTTAATCTAGATAACAGATAAGATAACTCATAACTTTTCAATCTAGATAAAAAGATAAAGTTCAATAATAGTTATCTAGATGAAAAAAAAAGATAAATTTATCTAGATAAATGCAACACTGGACGCGGAACACTTCCGTGTTGAGTTTTTCCGCGCAGTTTTCGAGAGGGTATCTTAAGCAAAAAGAATAACTTTCCCTAAAGCCTTGAGCAGCTCCCAGAACAAAGTGAAGCTGTGCTCTTGGAAGATATATGTCGTTTTAAATGTTCATGTAAAATTTTCCAGACATTCCGAATGGAACCAAGTGGATGAGCCATGACATTCATGCTGACAATTGCCAGCTCCAGCCGTCCGGCGAATGCCTAAGAGAGGAACCCGCATATACCTCCAATGATTACAGGTAAACTACTAATGATTCTTCCCTGAAAATTTGAAAGGTCGAATTTCCAACCAGTGCTCCACCTTCCGTCGCCAATCAGATAGAACCAAGTCACAACGCACGTAACATGAACCAACTTATCCTTGCTGAACGGTCGCCAAGTGGAGCGGTACGGAAGCAAAGCATGTGACTTTAATTAGTTTATCCTTGCCTAATTTACGCCATTGTATACCATTCCTCAACATGAAATTCAAGATAAAACCTGACTGGAACGCAAGAAGTAGAAAATTCGACCTTTCCAATTTTCAGTGCTTCAGTGCTAGCTGTAGTAAATGTGCCCTTGGCTCCTGACCGCGACAATATATAAAACTAAACCAATCGCAATCGATTTGTTTCAGCGCCATAATCTACTTGAACGATGATTTCGAAGGCGGTGAGTTCATATTTTCCGAAGACCCGCTAGGCCACATTATTCAGGTAGAACAATATTCGATCATGCTCTTCTTCAAACTAAGTATCTTTGATGACGGTTCACTTCATTCAAAAATCATTTAAATCCTTTCTCATCTCTCCCTCATTACTGTTGAAATCAAAAATATCTGGGCTCATATCGACGGAGTAGGTCGCTTGCGCCGGTGGCGTTTCCCGTCGGACGAATACTCGCATGGGGTCCTAAAGAATGATAGTTTAATCAGTTTTTAACGTCGAAATAGCCGTTTTAAGGCGAATAAACCCCAATACAAAGTTATCTCGGACCATAATTTACACTGACAAGTGAGCTTTGCTGGACCCCGGATCCAATTCGCGTGTTTTGAGGGCTTCCGTCAAATGAACATGTAGTGAATCCCTCCTAAGAGATAACAACCCCAAAGTGAAATAGGTACACGGTAAAGAGTACAGAGCCAAGAAAAAACAAAGAAAGACACCTTTTCGGACTCCTGTCATCTCAAAACGTGAAGATACGTTAAAATCTCAAGGTAGGTTTTTTTCACGAACCCAATGTTTTCCGGATCGGGATAGTAAAAATAAGAAAAAAACGTGCATCGGAGCAATTAGAGAAATGAGTTGCTCAAAAAGTCCATTTCGCCAACTTCTCCATCAAAAAAGTGTGATGTGAATATTTACATGAGCTTCATGGCGTTACTGAGACGCGGTAGTCGATGGTTAACAGCAATACCTATGACCGCATTAAATTTGTTGCCAGAGCGTTATACGGCCGAAATGTGGGCGCATTGTGGGTTTTACGGCGGGCCCAGAGAACAAACATGGAGTCCGAGGAGTGAGCAAGGGGACACGGTGCGCTCTGGGCCTGTGGTTCACTAAAGATCCGGCCTTCACGGAAAGGAGGCCCTCCCTAATCAAGATGATCGACGAGATCAGATCACGATCAAAGCACACGACCGAAACAAGTCCCTCAGATTAAGTTCCAAGGTAAGTAAAGTATAAGCCCACCAGTCCATTTCTTGATTAACATAATAATAAGACCCTGTCTACCAAATGAAAATATAAAGGAATATTATTGCGCGCGAAATTGGTATGAAATATTTTGAAGAGAAAGACAGGAGGTCTTCGGCATGAAGATACTCGCCATCAGAAGATTTGCAAAAGGCAAATACTCCAACGGGTATTGCAAAAAAAAAAATGAAAAAAATATTGAGATTTTGTACACAGACAGTAACCTTAGGTTTGTTTTGGTACGGCTGGGTTTTTTTGTTAGAGTATTGAACTTCATTGCCGAAGAACTTCCTGCATTTTTGTGAAAGGCTGAATTCAACTTCTATTTCCCAAGACGCTTCAAATTTTCGGATCACGGAATTAGCTTAAAAAAATTCTTAAAATCTGCTATTCCAGTAAAATGCAATATTTTTGAAAGTAGCTTAAATTTTCGTCCAGAGTGTGTACGTACAGGTGAGTATAACTTCATGGAGTCGAAGACTGCATCGCCAAAAACTGTGAACCGCAAACTTGCGACATCAAAGACTTTTTACCGGATTGTAATATCGATAAACCGAGCAAATGACAAGGAACTAAAGAGTTCAAAGTTAACATCGACAGGTTTTTTAAATTGATACTTGAACGTAAAGACATAAAAGCACCTTAATTCGGCGTAGGAGAGTGGTACGTAGACTTCCTCCTCAGGCTAAAAACGGCGTTTTTCGCTTTTTTGCGACCGATATACGAAATTAAGGGAGCTATTATTGCAAAATCCAAACTATCGCTATCCAAAAATAGGAAATTTTTGGATCCTCAGAAACGCAAATCGGCAAAGAAATAAACATTTGGCCGACGAGGACTTTAGTTAGCGAATGTGGAAAGCGCTGTGCCATGAGAATAGTCGCCACTGGCCAATTTTAAATTGTTGCGAGCCATTTTTTTACTTCCAATGTTCGCAGAACGAATGGAAGTATTGGGTATTAGAATACCGTCCAAAATTCGCTGTTGAAGTAAGCACATTTCCTGGCTCTACTAACACTGTAGGCCTAATGCCAGCAAAAATTAGTTTTTAGCTTGACGTACGTGTGTGTGTGTATGTCTGTGCGAAAAAGTTTGTCAGTGGATATCTACGACCAAGTTGACCGATTTGAATGAAAATTTTTGGATGTATGTTGCAATTGACCTCGAATCGAGAACCTCCCCTTTGTGAATACAGTCGGACCAATATTCCCCCGAATTCGGGGAGGCGGGGGTGAGTTTCGCATTTCTTTGAACCTTGATTTCTTGAAAACCAATGACATCAAAAACAAAGAGAACCTTTTCGATTCAAAATTTCAAGATCTACAAATTTGATTCTCTATTTTTTTCGATATCTCTACCGGTTTCTGAGATATTTTGAAAGAGAAAAAAATTCAAAAAAGTTTGTCTGACTTGTGAGGCTAGGGCATACACAAAAGGCTTGACTTTGGTCAAAATACGTCTTAAATGTTAGTCCTGATTAGGAACCGAGAGTTTTCGTTGGACAGCACAGTCTGGGCAACGTTTCCCAAAAATTGGTGTGGCGGAAGGTGTTCACTGAGATATTTTTTAACCTCTGAAACTAAAGCAGGTGGAGATATCAAAATGAGCCCAGCAAAATAAATTGTTGTAAATCAGACGATCTACAAATTTCACTTGGAACCTTTTTCCGATACGGTATCTCTAATGATTTTTGAGACATTTTGAAATAACTGTTTTTCCAAAAAAGTTTGTCTGAGGAAGGTTTACAAAAACGTCTTGACTTTGGTCGAAATACGTTTAAAATGATTGTTCTGACTGGGAATTGCGTGTCTTCCCTAGACAGCACAATCGCGGTAACGTTTCCCCAAAATTGGGGACGGGGAGGGGGGCATAGGGGGGGGGCTAAGATTCTTCAAACCCGTGTACCCTACAAAGACGTTACGGTATGAGTTTATTTAAAGGTTAGCAGCAAGTTAATTATTTGTATCTTTTTGGTTATACACAAAATGGGAATCGAGTCTCCGCGGCCAGTACTGTCGGAGGGGGTGATTTTCAAGATTTTTCAAACTCCTGTATTTTTAAAAACGGCTGAAGGTATAAAAACGTGTTCGGCATATAAATTATTATCGTAAATTTTAGGAGCTACGGTTTTGATTCTAGGCTACACAGTAATTGTTTGGTAGGCCTATCTCCAAGCCTACTTATTTTTGGAATATTTAAAAAAAAATGAAAAAAAAAACTTTTTTCTTTAAAATGGCTAATTTAGTCCAAATGCGTTAGAAAGAGTGTGTTTACACTGGGAATTGAGAGTCTGCTTTGGTCAGTGCAGTCGGGACACTTTTTTTTTCTTTCTTTATAAACCTCGGTGCCTCGGAAGTATTAGGCCGTCAACGGACCCATTTAACCTATTTTCGTACTATTTTGTTCAAAGTGTTTAAACTTTCTCGTCGTTTCGGTGGTCATTTCGGATTTACTGAATGGGGTCCTTGACTATTTTTATGAAGTATTTTCACAAAGATCAATTAAAATGAAAAACAATGGTGAAAACCTCACTTCCATGCGATCTCGCAATCACTCAAAAATTAACTTCAAAGTTGCTCTATCTTGTTGGTTTCCATTTCAAAACACTGCGCCATGTTGTGACGTCAAAACCGTGCCAAAACATCAACCCAGCAGACGCCGCGGGCTGCGCTAGTCATAGCGGGTAGTACTGAGTTGCTGCCAACGTGGTCTGCAACTGCTTTGTGTGATGTTCACAAATGACATGTGCAAACAAAGTTCAACGATCATAACTGGTTTGAAATATTTAAAGCTCATAGTATGTAGATGATAATAAGTAAAGATAAAGAAGCAGTGATGAATCAAGTGATACTGAAATAACAGAATCCAAACAATGGCTCTTCCTGATCCCCTTAGCGTATACTAAACTTAATCGTGGGCAAATAAGGTTCAAGCTAACGTAAAGTTACTGAATAAGAAACACTATTCCTGTCGAGAAACCGGTATACTTATTTTTCATGTTCCTAAGTTACGTTCCGTAGGCCTACGCCAATCGGTGGGTGAAAACGCAGGTTAGAATGCATTCGATTATTGGCTCATGTCTAAATTAAACAGGTATACCAAAAACTCGTCGGTTTAAATAATGATTGTGGTT
>Ga0058701_10004677_pt1 | contig 11159 bp, 6 predicted proteins | sample AgamicOrMae_FD_97039 | JGI IMG/M metagenome (GOLD analysis project Ga0058701, IMG submission 97039) | Agave microbial communities from Guanajuato, Mexico - Or.Ma.e | ecosystem: Host-associated > Plants > Phyllosphere > Phylloplane/Leaf | place: Guanajuato, Mexico | collected 2012-06-04 | reverse complement strand
GTACATGTTCCTCTTACTCAGAGAACAATCCTTTTGATCATTGAAGAGTATTCAGTGCATCATCCACCTTGAAAACATCCTCCAAAGAACCACTTTTAACTCCCAAACTCCAATCCTCCATATAATCCTTTGGATCAATGAAGAGTCTTCAGTGCATCATCCATTTTGAAAACATCCTCTATAGAGCCACTTTGATACTCCCAAACTCCTCTTCGTCTGGCGAAAAACTCTAAAAAAGTACGAGAATATTTGTTCGCTGAGGCAATTTATAATAAAACCAATCTGTAGCTATGAGTCATTGTAGTATTTCAAGGTCCTTTTGTGACGCCTCGACTCAGCCGTCCCTGGGAATAACCTTGAGAGACCTTTTCTTGTTTTCGCTTCCTGACATCCGGACGTTTTTAAATAGGATGGCAAACGCTTTTGAAGGTCGGGAAGACACCCCAGGATTCCTCCCCCTCAGCCTGACCTTTTTTTAGGGCTCTTTCCCCGCAGAAGCTCAGCTAGCGTCTGCCCACTCGTCTCAAAAAGGGCAGGCCAAAAAAATGACTTGTGCAACAAAGAAACCTGACCTTGGGAAGGTGGTCAGCCGTAACGATCAACGCCCCCCAGCTTTTTGGTTTTACGCCTCTGCACATCGGATTATACTACTGGTATCTCCCCCACACACACCAAAAAGAGTACAACGAACTATGTTGATAATGAACCGTCACAAAAACATGTCTACTTTAAAAAATAATTAAAAAATGAATAGGTTTAGGACTTTGTCGAATCCTGCTTTCACGACATTGTTTCTTGATAAAACATTCAATATAAAGTACAAGCGTTCGCATATTATACAGGGAAAATGACAGTTATTCAATCGCTATTTGAATTTAAAATGCTAAGTTAGCATAAACAAGAATTATTCCACATCATTAAAAAAATCAAGCTGCTTCACTTAAGTGAAATAAAAAAATTTCTAGTGTACTCAACGAACAAATCAGCCAGATTTAAGTTCAACCTATATTTTTATTAAAAGAAAAAACGATTACAAAAATAAACACAATTGTAGAGCAGTATGGAGAAGGTGCGAAGACTTTCTTTCCCGGTGAAAACAAACTACACCTCGTGATTCGCTAAACGTCTCAATTAACGTGAGTTTTACGATGGCAAGAAGAACGAGCGAGCGGCTGCACCGACCTTCCTCAACAGCCATAAACAGAGGTTAAAATAATGTGTTCAACATGGTAATAAAAGTTATCTGCCAGCGTATCGCTGCAGAGCGGAGGCGAGCCGAGTCGAACCTAGTCGAGCCAGCCGGCGTCGCAGGCGAGCGTCGCTGCCGAGCGGAGGGGTCCCAGCTCAATGGCTGCGAGGGTAGGGGCAAGCGACCCGGGCCGGGCGGCCGGGCTCGGCCCGCAAGCGGCACTCTTTACCACGCTCAAGTATTTTATGGCCGCTCTGGTTTGCGGCGGCAGCGCCCGACGTAGTAAAACGAAACCACGTGGATTTTCATTCATGCAGTTGACTCAATGGAGTCGAACCCGACCAAAAGTGACGAAAATCACATGCTTCTAATAGAGAAAAAATAGGAAAAAAACTGAAAACTTACGCGTAGGATTTTTGATGATATTATGACGTAATTTGAATTGAAAATTTGGTAGTTTATGGCTCCTCTCTTGAAACATTGTTGAAAAAAGATTTTGGTTAGAAAATGCTATTTTATTTGTACTGGGAATGATAGAGTAGGTTTGAAAGTTGACTGAGGACTTAATTACTTCATCACAGCATTTCTCGTTTTACGGTTCCTGCTTTGGGGAAGCATTCAAAAAGTGCATTAAAAAGGTGCATTTAAAAATGCTTTCATTTTGTGCTAAACGGTGAAATATAGGTACAGGAACCTATACTCGTAAAAAAAATTACGGCGTGCGTTAGCGTCCCTAAAAAAATAAAAACGAGGTATGACCTTAAATCAATTCAATCATCAATGACCTCAAATTTTGAGGTCATTTTCCTTGGGTCTAGAACAGCAAATACAGTTTTTAAAAATGCAGTTGTTATGAAATATTGTACTCGAAGTATTGCGAAACCGACGCCACGCACTTCGGATCAAAATCTTTTCAGATTTTTTTATTATCCACAAAAATTCAATACCTCATAAAAAAGGTATTTCTGGGAAAAACAACAAGCATAAAAACCCAAGCATAGTATCAAAGTGCATGAGGCCTTTACACTAGAGAACACGTGTCTATTTTAGCTCGATTGTATTCTCTCCCTCAAAACAAGAACTATTTCATCACGCTAGGCGGGTTTCTTTTCCCAGGTTGATCAACAGCGACTATAGCTGGTCCCCTTTCCAAGAGAGGTAAACCGGGCTGGCTGCAATTCTGAAGTTATATCGATTTACAGCCCGTGCTTCTAAGTTGAATTCAAAGTTGTACAGCAGGCTGTCAAGGGGCTCATACCAACGCCGCGCCCCGCCTGGGAGACGAAGGAAGAGGCTGAGGATACAGACGCTCAGGCCAACTTTCATGGGTCCTCTTTTTTTCCCAGTAAACATCTTCACAAGACTCACAAGAGTGAGAAGCAGATTAATAACCAGTGAAGAATACTGGTCGCTATAAGCCATTCGAGAATCGGAAAACAATATCGAACTATTTTTTGATTCCGAGACTCCATGAAGTACGAAAAAAAAGCAAATAACCCACGTCAAGAGTACTCTATTCACGGTTGTAACATTCTCGTTCGCAAAGTTAGTTCTTACTCTTCAGATATTTTCAAGATATCTTTCAAAAGGCCAGGTTACCACGACGGGTCACGGTAGGGGTTGGATTAAAAGGTAAATTCGACGTAAAAGGGAAAGAACGAGGTTAAGCTTGTCTGGATTTTAATGAATTTGAGTCTACCAAGTTCAGACAAAGTTCCTCGTGTTGAACGTGCGACCGAATTGAGCGAAACGGGCAGCAAGGCAGGATCCGCGACTGCGACCGTTCGGGTGTTTCCGGGGCTCATACAGGTCGCTGATTGGTTAGACTCCTCAACTCGGTGACTCGTCTGACACGAGTGGACAAATCAACCGACTATGGTTCCAGTTTAATGTAACCAGGTTACGTTAGTTGAAAATTGTATGAAATACGGTAGCTAGAGTTAGCTTGGGTGAGATTTTGTGGGTACAAGAAACGTGCTAAAGACCGTTAGGGTTGTAATTATTTTTTTTTCGGTCGGCGAACAGCGCAAAATCATTAACTTCACATTGAATGCTTACGTCGTGAGGGGAGGCTAACAAATTTTTACAACGGGTTCGCTTATTGCGGACAATAGCGAAATGTCGGCAAAACGCGAAGCTCCAGCAACAATGACGCTTTAATGGATTACTAAATGGTCCCTTGCTCTTTTAGCCCCAAGAAAAGAGCAAAGTTTTGGAGGTGTTCTATTCACTTCGCTATTTTGCTACGGTTTCCCGTGATTTATAGACTTCCAATCGCTGCTTGGTTATCCATCGAAACAGGGGGAATGATGGACTTTGAATGGGGCGAGGAAAACAAAAATGGCGACCGGCCGCGATGCGCACAGCTCATTTCTTTCCCGAGTTACCAAAACACGCAAGCTAGCTAGCAACAGAATCATTTCCTCGAAAAAATGCGTTCATAAATAAAGTGCCTAGATAGGTTTACTGGCCTTCCGAACTGTAAAGAAAAATGTAGAACAATTTATTTTTATACGTAACTTTTTCCTCAAAATAGTACAAGGTAGATAAGTATAGAATTGGCAAGCGAATCCACGCGTTTTGCGGAGGCGATTTTGATTTGTCGCATTCCGAAGTTTTTGGAAAAGTTTTTTTTCCGAAGTGGATGGTTATTGCCACGAGCAGGTACCGATATTATATTTGTTTCCTCTTTATTTTTTTAAAAAATGTATTCACTATTTTGCCCCTTTCCATAATGATAGGGGAAACTAAAAACCTTTTGACAAATAATTTTTTAATAATGAAATAAAAAAATAACAAATAACAAATAACAGATCCTAGATGCACAATGATCAAAATTTAGGCTAGGATATGGCCGATTTTTGAATTCGTCTTCAAAAGTTGTAGCGGTTCGTGTTGAAATGCAGTTTTTAAGAGTGCCTGCATAAATGGGTTAAGCGGAATGGAAAGAAGTTCCAGTAATAAATATTCGTTTCGAAAGATTGTCATGTATAAAACAGAAACATTTAGCTAGCCATGAATACATTAACGGTCACCTCGGCGATCGTTAAAAGCATATTCATCAGAGCGGCTTTTCCACGATCCGTCACGGCTATCGTGTTTAAGTTGCAAGTGTCGCGGCGTCTACGTGCGAAATGTAAGGATTAAAGCGATTTGAGTTTGCAAGTTTGCTTTCGCGAAACACGAGAGAGGAGAGGGGCCTGGCTTGGCCGGGTTCAGCCTGTCTGCCCGCCCGGCCCGCACTGAGGTCGCGTTGTATATACGACAATCGATCTTTCTGTCACAGCGAGAGACATGCGGGAGAAGGAAGGAGTCGAGAAAGAAAAATGGACAGCGAGAAACTTGTATCTGGGAAGAGTTTTTCCTGACAGCGAACAGGAGTACAAACCTTTCGCCCATTTACTCAATTTCGCGAGGGTAGTTTGATGATTAAAGAATTGAGCGTTATGCACGCTAACGAAAGGTTTACCAGAGGGTAGACGCGGAGAGGAGTACGCTATTAATTCTAAACGGAGTATAGAGTACGCTGTACGACTGGAGGAGAGCGGAGTAAAAAGCGGAAACTGTTAACGGGAAGTTAGTATGAAGAAACACAACTGCACAGTGACCAATAGCAGTAAAGCGGTTACCCGAGGTGTACAGCGGAGTAAACGTCTGGTTGACTTTTGCAGTCAAAACGTACTTATCCGCCGAAACGATATCGTTACATTTAATTGTCTCAAACTTAAGACATCGCGTTTATAGTGAGCAGTGCCAATAGGAATGCGAAGGACACCAATTTATTTGAGTCCGTAGAGTTCCTTTCTTCGGGAATGTTTTTCGGAGGCATTTCTCGGTTGCTGGCGCTCTTCGGACGCAGGGATGGGCAAGTTGAAAAAGTTGGCGAAAGTGGCTGTAACAAGCCTAAAAGTTGGCGAGTCCTTAGAGCGAGCGATCAAGGCTTTTTAAAAATATTCCCACGGGTCCAGCTAAGGCAGCCCTGCGGAGCACACGTGGCTGCGATTTTCCTGAAGTTTCCTCTCCCCGTTGTCTCCATCGAGCTGACGATGTTGATGGCTTAAATTAGATACGGCCTGCCAGCCAGAGACACTTGTGCGTCCTGCCAAGATTTACTTTCTCATCAGACACAATTTATGTCGCATTGGCCACTTCTGAAAAATACTATAGCACTGGGACTCTGCCCAGAAGAGTGTAGGTTGAGGCCTATACACATCCGACCAGCCAGGCCCGGCCGAAGTCATTCACTTGTCCTCTGAGGGCAATGATGCTTGGAATACTGTACCATGCTGCTTTTGCGAGCAATTCATCTAAACTGCAGACAGCTTGACCTCAATGACCCATTCAATCAACCATGTTTCTCTGCTGATTAAAGTACGCTCGTACAAAATGCTTGTTCCAAACATCGACCCAATTTGTGACAAATCGAGTAGCCACTCTCTCAATACAGCTGGTATTTTCCAACTTCTGTGTTTCACCTTTCGTCACCTTTTTGAGCTGAACAAAACCTAAGGCAATTGCCATTGGTTAGTTAACTAACCAATGCGATCGTAAGCTTTTAGTACGTACGACGTCATAAAAAATTCAATCCGAGTAGAAAACCTTTGATCTTGTTAATGTTATTCTTTGCGGTGAGAGGAGGTCTTGGTAAAGTTTCGTCGTGAGCTAAGAGGGTATACTGATCAACGGCAGAATCTTGTTGTTCCGCGGGACAGCCTTAAAAATAACTTAGATGCTGAACTTGTTTTCAAGGAAGGTTTACATGAATTATCGTTTGCATCGCTGTAATTGCCATCGTGAGGACTAAAACGCCTAATTTTCCTCATTAACGCTGGGTGGGCATTGCGTTGGGTTAGCCAAGACTTCATTCTTGTATGAGACAAATGAGAATAGCAGATCTTCTCGATAGCTAATCTAGATGAAACCGATTACGCCTGGAGTTGACCAGGTGAAGATGTTCCGACGAAACGGTAGCGGCGGGGTGTCGATGAAAATACTAGTGATAACGAAAGTGACGAAGTACCATCGAGTACTTTTTTAAGTGAGACTCAGGCGAACGTAACTCAAAAATATGAACTCGAGAAGTCGGCCATCCGGTCGACGAAAACGAATTCTGCGTAAGGGAAGGAATATTTTAGAAATGGAATACGATCGTTGGAATTGGTTATCTGTCTTTGTGACAAGGGAAAAATCCCTGCAAGAGAGTTCGCGGTTTTCAGTCCCTATCGGCTTTCGCGGGGCCGAAGTCGTCAGATTGTCAGTTCGACAAGTCCGAATTATACATTAGTATTTTTCTCCTTTTTTGGTTGTTTGTTTGTTCCCTTTCCTTTTGGATCGAGGCTTTGGGGCTTGATTATTTGTTGGATGTTGCTGATCCCTGGGAGAGATTTACTCATCTCTCGAAATTGACTTCGCATTCATAAAAGCTCGTCAATGCTTCGGAAAAAGTTCTTTCATTTCAAAGCCGGAAAAAGAATACGAATCGAAAGAAAATCGAAAAAAGGAACATAGTGCGTCAAATCAGGGCACATATTACACGATAGGGTTCTTACTTGGTTTAATCTTCAATAACATGAAATATAATCATAAAAGGGATTTGTGCCTCGTTTGCATATCATTCAGCTTTGGTAGGCGAAGAAGCGCACAAGACGACACAGCGATAAAATCCGAAATTTATTTTGTTGAGAACGCAAAAAAAAAGATTCATCCAAGGAAATTTTTAGCATCAAATCGAAGTTTTCAAAGGCGCCAGTGCTGCTTGCCCGAGAACCTTGGCGGCGAAAATGATAACATTTCATCGACAATCGCGATAAAATGTTGAGCACGGAATTCGGGTGGAGCGACGGCGCGGCGGCCTACAAATTCCAATTCATTACGGACAATAAAAATCCGTTCGGCATGTACTACGCTGTAGGTAGGAAGAACCGGTGCGACCTGAAGGGGGCGACCTCTACCAGCGCTTCGCGCTTTTTGTCATTTACTAAATATTGATTTATAAGGTGTTCGCGCGCCCTGCTGAAATGGGCCGTTATTAAATTTGCAAATTACGAGGTGAGAAGAGCTTCCTGATTTATGGCGATAGAAAGATAGCGAAACGCTTCGTCTTGCGCCTTTCATAATGCTTTGTTTTGACTCAACAAGAGTCACTGTCTGTCTACCCACCTCATGATGCTGAATACATTCACTGCCGGCCGGGGATTCGCGATGTTTATACAACTTTGGCGTGACGCGGGAGCGGTCTACTTAATCGTAACATATTTTTAACTCTCTTCTAGCCTTACCTAATCGTACTTAACCTAATATCGCTTAACGTAACTTGACATATCTCCACATAAATTTACCTACGTCAACCTACCTTAAACTAATCTCAATCCTAACTTTACCGAAGTCAACATACCCCATCTGAAATTATTGTAAATAAGCCAGATTTCATTTAAACCAATTTACACAAAACTTTGCAAAGTGTGACCGAACATAGTCCAGAATAAGCTTTATTCAACAATATAAAATTTCTAAACTATTTAAAACACGCACTAATATGGTACGATTTACCTTGTTTATCTAAGTCTAAAGCACGACTGTCATATTGATGTAAGAATAAATCACAAAGCCCTTCAATAAAATATTTCTTTTTCAATGTAGTTTTAAAACATAAAGTGGTCAATTATTTATCACAGACGAAACTCCTCAAAAACTTACAGGACTTTGTCAGCTTTAATTACATCAAAGCCATGGTATCGAATGTCCTAAGAAAGGTTTTGAGAGATTAATGCGGATAGTAAGGCGTCCTACATCATTGATCGTCGATGTTGATCGGGGATGATATTAGGTTTCAAAAAATAAAAAGGAAAATCAAATACAGGGTAACTATTTAACAAAAAATGTAAACAATTAAAGGAAATACGTAAAACCGGTACTCTCATACCTAAAAGAGGCCGACAATTAATTTCAATCACCAAAGCGATTTCATAGAGAAGAAAAAGGAAAGCATCTCTGTTGTTGATTAGCAAGTTTTGGGAGTGATCCTTCAAACTCGGAAAGTGTCCGGCCCTTCAAAGTCTCCGGTCTGAGTTTGGAACCCCGAGAGATAGAGAGAGTCTCCGTGAGACGAAGGAAGCAAGTTGGGATTGGAGGGCGTACGGATTTTTCGATTAAAGGATTAGTTTGAAACTTGATTAGCAAAGGCGGACGGTCGGGTCGGGACGGGACGTGGCCGTCACTGTCTGGCTCAACTCTAAAAATGTCACAAAGAGGCTCTCAAGAGGCTTGAGCCAGCGTCTTTTCATTATCCGAAGTCTCCTCTCTCTCTCTCCCTGCCCTTCATTTCTCGCATTTTCCATCGCTATAAATCAAACTGTATGGAGTTTCCTGCCGCCAGCAAGCACGGGACGAAGGATGGGCTGCGACAGGGCTGCGTGTATAGCTGCGCGGGTGGGAGGAAGAGGAGGGGGGGGGGGAGAGGAGGGAGGGGGAAAGCCGCCCCTCGACGCTTTTACACCGAGAAGTTTTTTGAGCAACAAAATTCAAACAAAAATTTTGAAATTACAAATGTTGCAAGCGCTTTCGATATGTTAGTTTGCATCTTAAGAAAATATCACACTTTTTTTTCCGGAGCACATAATTTATTTAAGATCCTACAATGTAAGCGGGAAACTCCTGCCATATTTCTTGACTTAAAATTTCGAAGAAACAACCTTAAAGATGGTGTTTTCAGTTCAATTTTTCCCCTTTTCTCTTCATTCTTCCTCTCTTTTCGGCGGGAGAAAAGAGGTTTTGTGTCTTCCATAAAGACTTGATACTAAGGTTATTTACAACTCTAAAATTGATCCCCTTTTCAAATCTAGATTTGTATTACCTACGAAATTTTAATTTTAGGGGTACAATTACTTTAAGGACGACCTTTAGAACAAGGACTTGATTAAAACGATGTAATAATCTTGGAATTTTCTTCGGGAGTCCGTTTATTGCTCAGTTTGTAGATGTAGTTGCAAATGATATGTAACGGCTAGAAATAGAGCTTCGTATTGCCTACATGTGATATATTATCTTAAAGGCAGCTCCGGCAAATGATACTTGTAAAGCAACGAAAAGTTGAAGAAAACAATTTAAGTAGTATGTGATGACAGATTGCCGTTGTCTCGAAGTCTGCAAAAGAATTGCGCAACATTACGAATAGCAGGTTAAATTAATCAATCACCGAAGAATAGGGTTTATGGCTTCCTGCCTGGGAGATCTGTTGACATGCGAACGCCGAAGCAGGAAATTTTAAGTCAAGCACGCAAATGACGTAACATGCGGGGCATTTGATTATTTTTACAAGAAATAATATTTGATATGAGTGAATGAATGGAAAAGCACATCCAAAACATGTGTTTTTGAGACAGGAAGTCTCCGGTAAAGAAAAAGATTGGATTATTATCAATTGCAAAGCTTCCTTTCTCACGACATTCCATCCTGCCCTTTAGAAAATACGTTAAAATATTTTGATACAAGCGGAAATTCAAACAAATTATTAAACGTGAAAACACCGTACATTTCTAGTTTCTTATACTCTTATTTACAGTTATCTCAATTACTTGAACACCTCCACCAGTTCAATGGCGAGGAAACTAACATTGAGTTACCTGATACTAACTGTGAACATTCGATGTTATACCTTACAGAATCTGAAGGAAGCGCATGAATACGAATAATAACAATAAAAATATTTTTTTAAAAACCCAAAAAGGATTAGTATCATGTTGAAATATGTTAGAATAATAAAAATAGCTCGATTTGAATTGTCCGGACTCTTCCGAATATTTGCAAATATCCATGAGGAAATGGAGGGTTGATGCTACATTACGAGACCTGTCACGGAATACATACAACGCTGTTTGGATTCCAAAAACTTTTAAAAATATTGACAAGATTAAAATATTACTTTTTTCTCGATAACGTTAGATTTATAAAAAGTACGGCGGCATATCATTTCTCAAGCGAATTACAAGGTCCGCTGACATTATCATAAAATCATAATCTAGGATGAAGAGTTTATTTGTCATGATTTCCCCGTAAATCACCTCTGACCGCACGTGGCGTGGCGTGCACGTTTGATGAAGTATCGCCTGACCCTTTAAGGTACCCGAACGCGCGAGTACATTCCAGATGGTGGTAAAAGATACCGAACAAGATAATCTAACTAGATATATCCCGAGGATGCAGTTGGGTGCAGTGCCCTGGTGACCAGGTAGAAGGTCCTCAGGGGTTCCCGATACTATTTCGCAACAAAGAAATGGCAACTGCCGAAGGTGAGGAGAGAAAGTTGGTGCTCCGTTTTCGCTTTTGTACGAATTCGTTATGCTCCGGCCGACCTTAACTTGTTGTTTAATGAAGCCGTTCCTTGTCAGGTTCCTTGATTGCAATTAACTATTTCCTTCAAACCTCTTCAGCAATTCGAATTTATTCTGGAGTCGGTTGTTTATTTTCTTTTCCAGCCTTTGTTCAAATCAATTTCCTCCCCATAGCACCAGCCAGCACCGGCAAGCCCCGAGCCTTCCCCACCGCATGCACAATACCAGCGTTGCCAATGCTTCGGCTTGATTCCCGCCGGGTTGCCAAACGTACCCGAAACGTTGTGAGTTATTGAAGTGGACTGGTCCGGGTCGGGGAATAGAGAGAGAGCTGTTGAACCGACCTCTACACCCTGTCTTGTCCTCTCCTCTCCTCGCTCACATCAAAACGCGACGGGGTCTCCATCGGCGTACCATTCGTACCTTGACCTACAGGGAGCCCCGGGTTCGCTGCCCGCCCCGAATTAATAAAACACGGCATAGCCTACGTGGGTAGAACAATTGGCATAGCAAGCACACAAATGCTGAGAGCACAGACCCTACTAGCAGTGACCAAAAATACCTCCTCAATCAGCTTTGACAATATTTTTTGGAAGTATAATTGGAACCTCTCAGAGTTAAGTTCTGTTCCTCTTTAATAT
>Ga0058701_10004676_pt1 | contig 11161 bp, 7 predicted proteins | sample AgamicOrMae_FD_97039 | JGI IMG/M metagenome (GOLD analysis project Ga0058701, IMG submission 97039) | Agave microbial communities from Guanajuato, Mexico - Or.Ma.e | ecosystem: Host-associated > Plants > Phyllosphere > Phylloplane/Leaf | place: Guanajuato, Mexico | collected 2012-06-04 | reverse complement strand
TTATCGTTATCGCCGATAAACCGATAATTTATCGTTATCGCGATAATTTTGAGTTGGCGCGTTATCGTTATCGCGATAACGATAATTCTCATCCCGTTATCGTTATCGCGATAATTAAAATAATTATCGTTAACAACCCTGACGGAGGGTAGCACCAAATTTAAACCAAAAGGTTGAAAATGCTACCTTAAAAAATTACAGTGTAAAGTAGGGATAGCCTTGGCCGATTGAGCGGAGCAGGAGGGTGCACAACGACCCGCTTAGGTGACCGCGAAACGGTGTTCGCCGTTGCCGAGGTAGCATTCTTTTAACGAGCGCGCACTTGGCTGGTCGCGGCGCGGCGGTTGCCCCTGACAGGAGTTAATCAGCGGAATTTCATTATTGTTTACGGGGCCGCGCTAAAATACGTGGCTGAAATAACCTCGTTAGGGAGAAGTTTTTTGCATTCTATTTCGCTGAAGGTCGCCTTTTTGCTTCCCTTATTGCTCAGAATTGTGGTTGGTCAGTTCTTTTTTTGTGCATACTAATAATATGCCATAGTGATATCGTAACACCCAAAAAAAGGGTCTGCCGTAGCAGCTACCTCGTTTTAACAGCCCAAATTATTTGGAGGAAAATTTAGCTTAAGATGAATTCGAAGGATTTTTTCCATTAAAATGCGCAATTTTAAGCTCTGGAAAATGCCTAAATAATTGAATTTTAGGTTTCCATAGGGGTGGTATTTTTTAAATTGTGACAATACAGAACTGGAAAGATCCTCTAAAAAAAATTTACTGTTTCCGATCGGCATCGCTGTGCGGTAGTGGGTTAAATTTGGAAGTACTATTAATTTTGGGAGTTATCACTCACTTTATATAGGAACTATTGCTAATGTTTGCAGAAGCTGTTAATAAGTTAACAAGGGCTACTAACATGATGGTATTCTTTCTTCTGATGGTCGTCCCAGCGCAGAAGCTGGCAGGATGGCCCGGGCTGAAGTGCCCATGCAGTATCCATGCCGAATTATCCATTTATTAAAAAATCGATAAATGGATATCCATGTGTCTATGCTATATCCATGAACCATGGATGTCCATTCGAGTATTTTCAAGTGAGTGGATTTTTCGGCATGGATATTACCAGGACCAAGTCATGGACATTGCATGGACACTTCAACCCGGGGGACTACAACAGAACTGACTACATACCCACAAAAAATCATCAAATATTCTCCAATATAGGTTGTTTACTCTTGGAACGAGAATAGTTTGTCTTGCATTCATCAGGATCATCTCCTCTCATTGTAAAAGTACTTCGTCTCGATTTTGGAGGACCTTCGGTGCCGAAAAAGCGTTCTACGAACAGCCTATTCTTTCGAGGGTGCACTTTTGGGTCCTTTGGTTCAAAACAAGACTAGGGCACCTGTTTTCTTTGTTATGTTTTTTTCCGCCCGCTGTCAGCTGAATAATGTTATTGGATTTAACATTTTCAAAAATACTGATGAAAGTACGTTGTGGGCAGACCTTGACGGAAATAAAAGGTTTTCTTCGAAGTTTCTAGTTTAAAGTATTGCTTTTAAATTAAAACGTCTCGAGCAAAGTAGTAAATTTATATTGATTTAACATAGTTATTTAGCATATTAAGTTCTGTAATTTCTGCAACAGTTTTTTCACCATCATTACGGAAAATATACTGTATTTAAATTCGACAAATAGATTAAAGAAAGAAAAAACTAAGAGAAGCGCGTAACTGCTTTGTCCACGCCAAACGTCGGCAATGTTTTACTTGGAGGTCCATAAAGTATCAAATGCGGTTTGGAAGTGGCAACGAAAGCACAAACAGGACGAACGGTTTTGTCCGGCTGAAGCCAGTCAAGAGTTAGCAGGAAAGCTAGACCGTCTGACGTTTCTGTGAGAGAGAACGGTATCTTCGCAACGAATTTTTCCGGCTCTCTTTTTGATGATTGCCCAGTTTACAAAAATTTTATTCGGATCGAAATCCCTCGAAATGTTGTTAGGGTGTTTGATAAAGAGGGGCAATACATAATCACAGCAAGTATGACCACAAACAAACACCTCTGAGACTGTAGGAGTATATTTCAGACCTCGTCAGTTCTGGCCATACGTGTTAATATACCTACAATGGTATGATCGTAGGATGTTCAAGTGCGATCATATGATAATAGAGGAACATGAATTATTCATTTTTCTCACCGTGTCATCCAAAACAACTCTTGTTATGTATTGTTGTTGCACATGTCAGTTAATGGTGACATTGAACATTCCAATTTAAAAGAGGAAAAATGAAGGTTTCCAGTATGGCATACAAAGCGCTGAACACTAGATAATCTCTGACAAAATTTGTCCGGTTGATGTTGATCTACTAACTGTATTAAGAGGACACATTGTTGATACAACGCGTCCTAGAGTTGTCCTGCATCGACTTTCTACCATGCTCATTTATTGGTCATTAAAACCTGCGTTCTTAGGCGCTTCAGTATTACGAAAATAATATGACGACCGAGCAAATTCGGTGAGATCTCTACGAAGTTTGAGAAAAGTTGAGGGTCGACCAACTTCACTATTCCCTCCTTCCTCTCATAATTGGGTTGAATCAAAGTTAGCCTCTTTACTCTGCGAATGTTGCAAACTAGAGGTGTAGAGAGTCGAAGGTAAGAGGGTCGTGCCGGCCCACCTCTCCTGAGTCAGCCAAGATACCCCTGAAAACCGCCCATTTCTATAGATCATGAGCGGAGGTTACTCTGCCAAAGGTCGCCAGCGGCTATTTAATACGTTGCAAAATTTTCTCTCATGTTCGTAGAAACAAATACCACAAAAATTCGTAATTGAATTTCTCACATTAAAAAACCAAGGAAAATGAGTTTAAGCTTGACGTGTGTGTGTGTGGGTCTGTGTGTCACCGTCGGAAAATTTATCTCAGGATATCTTTCGAAAGGGTCGAACAAAATTTTTCGGTGAATGTTGTCATTACCGATTATCGATATAAACAAGTGTCTTGCAAGTAGTGTTGCGACGAGCTACAATCTTTGGGTTTTTGGTTTACTCGACACGTCAAACGGATTTTCAAAAGACGCGGTATCATGAAGAGTTTGTCAGGGGCTGTGGCGTTCGAGAATGTTCTGACCTTGATCAAAATGCATGTATAATGAATGTGTGTTAAATATGGTCATTGGCCCTGGTGACCGGATACGGGGAAATTTTTTCGCCGAAAGAGGGATCCCCCCCCACTGTATTCATAATATGATAAGAGCAGATATCAGAATATACAAAGCAAGAAAATTATTGTATATTTTCGGAACAACAATTTCATTTCAAGCCTTATTTCAATATCTCCAACGACGGTATAAGTTATGCGCGGTATATAACTTAGACAGTTTCATAGACTTTCTTTTTTTTATTGAAAAGTTTGTCAAATCTACTTCTTTCCAAAGTGTCCTGACTCGGGTAAAACATTTAAAAAATCGGAATCAAGTACTTTCCCTAGCAAGAGCAAGCACACCTGGATATTTATTTTTGCTAACATAGGGTTAGGGTGATTTTTTACATTTATTGAGCTCTAGCATTTATCTTAACGTCTCTCCGCAAGAATTGGTGACAACCTATAGCGCAAAAGGTATTAATTGCAATTCTAAAAATATGTGCATACCAGAAACAACAGTTAATTCTTGCTGCAGGGCCAAGACATTGCTCCACCGGAAATTAGCGAGGAAATTAGATTTTTGCAATTAATACAATGAAAGTGGCTTAAAAAATGCCAGGGCAAAATATTTTTTATGGAGGTTTTTTTAATTCTTTTTTTTTTATGCGTTCGTGGTCTGGGTCCCCTGCCCAAAATTCCGCTCAGTTCCGATCAAACAAAATCGATCTAAAAATGAAACATCCGATCGGAAAGCCGTACTTTATCGATTTTGTGGGAAGCTGCGATTTCAGACCGAGAGCTGGGATTCCTGATCAGAAGTCCCAGTTTCCGTAGGATTTTGAATCCAATTTCCGATAGGTTTGGTTCCAATTTTGCATCAGAAATCCGATCGGAATTTAAATAATAATTTTGAACTGGGTTCTTGGTTTATTTTATGGACATTCCCGAGAACTCAGCAGCGTTTACACACATTGGTGTCGAGAAAAACGATCTCGGTTGTAGTCACTTCCTGATTGGAAGTATTTCCGGTTTACAACTGCAAATAAGGAGGAAAAACTAGGCGAAAATGGGCGGACATCGCGCCAAAGAAGGCGCAAGCTCCTCCATTATCAGCAAAGACGCTCCGCGCGCATCACTGACACAACAAGTGATACCCCTCCCCCCCGGCCTTGTCCGCTACCCCCTCTTCCCCAACCCAGGGATCACCCCCAAATATCACCAATACAAAATCACCCTCTCGTAAACAAAACGTGCTGCAGCCAGCCACACGTACCAGCTGAGGAAGGGGGTGAAAACCAGGCCAGCTTGCGGCCAAGCTAAACCAGAGCAAAATCGACATGAACACTTCAAAAATTCACGCAACTTTTTAAGAATAACACGTACGGGTTTACATAGATTTAGTTATGTCAAATGATGGTCCAGCCGATTTGTGCCTTAAGGCTTCGTTTCTCAATGTAAGGATTCGTCCACAAAATTCGTTAAGACGCTAGGGCTGCGTCGCTCGACGGTACCAATATTCCGAGAGGGTTGATGTCGCGTGAAGATGAAGTTGAAAAATAATCGAATAATTGTCAAAGCACCGTTCTTTAAAAGGCAGCCACAAGGATTCGTGGGGCAAAAAAGTGAAAAATTTTGGATAGCAATTTTACTGGGACCGGTAAATTTCTTTACTTTCGCTACTTGTGAGTAAAGGATGAATTTTTAGTTTTAATACAGACTCCTTCCATTGAATCAATATTGGCATTGAGAGTTTAACAATCATATAAAATAAGTTACGCTATCTCTAGATACAGCCGCAGGTGGATAGGAAGTTTAATATTTCGAGATAAGCAATGCCCTAGGTCCAAGAGGATTAATCCCCTCCTGTCTAGGGGATCCACCTCAAACATGACACCTCGTCTTTAATTAATTAAATGTCTGCATTCGAAAGAATAATCTCGGGTTCTGCTCACTTAAAAAAGTTTTCAAAAAGATACTGCCCCAAAGTGTTAGCGGCACTTGCCAAGCGGCACTTGCCTAGCGCCACTTGCCAAGCGACATTCGCCGGGCGGCACTTGCCAAGCGACACTTGCCAAGCGACATTCGCCGGGCGACACGCGCCAAGCGCCACTTGCCAAGCGACATTCGCCGGGCGGCACTTGCCAAGCGACATTTGCCGGGCGGCACGCGCCAAGCGACACTTGCCAAGCGACATTCGCCGGGCGGCACTTGCCAAGCGACATTCGCCGGGCGACACGCGCCAAGCGCCACTTGCCAAGCGCCACTTGCCAAGCGACATTCGCCGGGCGGCACTTGCCAAACGGCACTTGCCAAGCGACACCCGCCAGGCAGCACTTGCCAAGCAGCACTTGCCAAGCAGCACTTGCCAAGCGACACTTGCCAAGCGACATTCGCCGGGCGACACGCGCCAAGCGACATTCGCCGGGCGGCACTTGCCAAGCGACACTTGCCAAGCGACATTCGCCGGGCGACACGCGCCAAGCGACACTTGCCAAGCGCCACTTGCCAAGCGACATTCGCCGGGCGGCACTTGCCAAGCGACACTTGCCAAGCGACATTTGCCGGGCGGCACGCGCCAAGCGACACTTGACAAGCGACATTCGCCGGGCGGCACTTGCCAAACGGCACTTGCCAAGCGACACCCGCCAGGCAGCACTTGCCAAGCAGCACTTGCCAAGCGACACTTGCCAAGCAGCACTTGCCAAGCGACACTTGCCAAGCAGCACTTGCCAAACGATATTCGCCGGGCGGCACTCGCCAGGCGGCACTTGCCGAGCAACTTTCGGCTCTCACCGGCCGCCTCAGTACCCTAACCTCTACAAAGTAGTTGAATTGGCCCAAGGGTCCGAATGAGGCTGGGATATACGCGCTCCCCGAATTAGAGCAACTTCTCCAACAAAACTTACGTTTGCGTTGAATGGCTGCGGCAGATTCCAGCCATCCTTTCCTACAATGAGACGGGGGAGACATCGATTGTCTAGAAAATTGGGCTTCCCACTCGCGACCCCACAATGGTGACATACATTTCCCAAAGCAATAAACGCTTTAATGCCTTTGTAATGTCAAGGTTACGTTATACGGATTCGGTCCTCACCACTCAGAAAAAGAAGAAAAAAAGGGTAAAAGTTTAAAAAAATGTCTTTAGTGTGCGTTGCCTTTAGCCTCTCAACACACTACCACCCACCGATGCGTTCGGAAACAAAAAAAAATTATTTTAGAGGATCTTTTAAGTTCAGCACTGTCACCATTCAAAAAATACCACCCCTCTGGAAACTTGAAATTCAATAACTTAGGCATTTTTCAAAGCTTAAATTGCGTGTTTTAATAGAAAAAATCCTTCAAATTTCTCTTAACCTAATTTTCACTCCAAATACTTCGGGCTGTTATTGGTTAAGGTGGCTCCAGCGTGGTAGGCTAAAATCGGATGAAGACTTGAAATTTTCAGAAAAGGTTTAGAATAAGTGTACCGATCGGAAGGCGAGGTAGGAAAACAATTGACCGTCCCGTTTTTACGGTATTTAATCGCAAAGTTGGGGGAAATGCATTGACTCTTGTGAGAGTTTGGGAAAATAGCCGACAATTTGTTGAATTTTGATTTTTTACGTCTGATTTAGATTAGATGAAGGAGAAAAAACTATTTCACGTGAAGACAGGAATATTAGAAACAATCTGTTCAAGTTTGCCGATAATCTTCTGTTAAGTTATTTTAAAGTACCTCAAAAACAACAGCGTTTTGATGAAAAAATGAGTAAAATCAGCAACGGTATGAAAATTCATAACTCAAAATGCACCTAGCAGTTAAACATCAAGACTTACGAAGAACAGTTCTAATGACGGCTCGCCAAACGTGATAATTTCCCAAAGTTTGAGATTTTTACAAAGGTTTTTGGATTTTTATGAATTTGACAAGTATGCATCGCTGGAATCGCCTTAATAAAAATTGTACAATATTAAAGTTTCGTGTCATTTTTTTTGGTCCTTTCGTGGTCAAACAAAAACTAAGGTCGTACACTGCATTACTTTCTACCTCTTGTGTTTTACCTATAGTCCTTGAGAAAATGTGAAACAACAGCGGAGCGAGGCACATGGCATCTTATCTAACCTAGTTTAAGTTAACCCAATGATGATCGTTCGCCTTAATCTTACAGCCGAGAGGAGCTGTCGCAAAGCGAAAACCAACGCAGTGCCGCGAGGAGTGCATGACCCTGGTCGAAATGTCCGTGCGGATATCCGCTTGGATATCCGTAAAATTAAGGATGGCCTTGTTGAATTATCCTTGCAACCACGGATATCCACAGTAAACCGCGCTCCTATATACGTATAGCACCGATATCCGCACGGATATCCTCTTGTATATCAGTGTTAAGAATATCAGAGAGCGCGGAGTTTATTGTGGATATCCGTGGTTGTACGGGTAATTCGACATAGACGTCCGTAATTTTACGGATATCAAAGCGGATATCCGCACGGATAGTTCGACCAGGGGATGCACAAGCCTAACATAGCTTCAGTGAAAATAACCTACTTATTAGTGTAATATTATCATACCATCGTACAACAAAACGTTGCACCAAGGTAGAACAGCTGAAGACCAAACCTCACCCAACAAAAAACTTCCTTTGAAAGTTTAATTCTATAGTTCCTTAAGAAGAATTTACTGAAACAATGATCGTATCTTTGCCCACACTTTGACAAAGTTTGGATGGAACTTCTGATCGGAAAGCTATCGGTGGATTTGCGCATATTTACCGGCATAAATGGTCTGGATGATGCAGATTAAAGTTTTCTTTCCAAACGCACCTTGCAAAAGGATGTGGGCACGAAGGCTGAGTATCAACACTGATTCACTTTGGATACATCGACGGTTCAGGTCAGGATGGACGCATGGGAATGGTGAAGATATTGCCAAAAAAAAAAACAAGGAGGATTTGGAAGCAGTGCTGTCGACTTTTTAATTCAGCCGATGAAATCAGACCAACTTATGAATATTGGGCGCCTGACTTGAATTAAGTAAATCTCCTGTGTTGGAAGCACGTTTTCTGGCACCCAGTTGGTCAAAATAAAAAAATATATTCTCCCTGATAGTAACGGCCGTCATCCTTTAAAATATGGATTTCTCTTCGAGAAGAGAATCTCAAAAACTGTACTGCGAAGGGAACGCAATATCAGTAAACAGTACAGGACCACTCAATACAAATGGATTTTTTTTCTTTTTCCTAGATCCACATTTTTGGAATGAGATAAATTTTCCGTATCACGTTCCTAATATCTATATTTTATACACGTTAGGAGTCGTCCTAAAATAATAATTGTTTTATGACTCAAAATTATCGTAGACAGAGATTCTTTTAGGTATGAGTTCGGATTGGTTGGATTGGGTCGGAAAGTAGCACCTTCGCGTATACGATATTATATTGTACTATTTAAGCACCATTCGATAAAATTTATTCAACGAAAATGATCATCTTTAAGATGCACTCCGAATTTCCGTGTGAGTCCAGGGTTTTTCACCCGAGCTAAGGAGAGCTCGCGAATGATTGAAATGGGTTTCGGAGCCATCCCTGTTGTGCGCACATTCCTTGAGAACTCCTTTGACGATTCTACTTCTTTCCCTGTTGTTTTTGTATGTCACGGAATGATCGTATGCGTCGGAATCCCTTAGCAAAAGCAATCCCCGAGAAAAGCAAACAAATGCATCTCGAGGCATTCCCCGAGTTCCCCCCCGGAATTCATTGAGCTGCAAGCTCGTTGTGCTTATTGTTTGAGATGTCTACCCCCACACTGTACATTCACAGGTTTGTATTAGCTTCTTCTTGTGTCCAATCTTCCGTTTCAACGCTGAAAATGAGTTGAGCGGAAGTAAGACACTTAAACCAAGCTGATCTAACCTGACGAACACCAAGCCTTCCGCATAACGAGCGGAACGTTAGCGGACGACGCTTATTAGTGTTCTTTCCAAGCCGCAAAGCACTGGCCATTCTTTTAATTTACGAAGTGACCATCCACACGCTGCCCCATTAGGTTGGTCTCCGTGCGTTCTAGTCACCTCCCATTCGAAATGCATTATGTTGGTTACTGTAGATTCAAGTCTCCCTTGTATTAACATGGGCATGCGAATAGAACTGACCTTTAAATCCCTTAGGGACGGCATACAAACCGCGTGTTTTATAAAACGATGTATACTTTTTTGGCCATTTTTGACCTCTCCCTCATCGTGGTTTTATGTGGTTTTTCGAGAACCCCCCCTTCCCCCTCAAAAAAAAACACGTGGCATTTAAAAAAAAAATGGGTATTTACCGGCAGGCTGTTTACGTCACAAAAGAACGTTGTTTATAATTATTATTTCCTATATTTGATAAAAGAAAGACGGTACAGTGTTAATCAGTCAGTATGAATCGCGGACGGGAAAGAAAAGGTGATGGCGAACGAAGAGAAGGGGCGGCGAGGACCCGAAAAAGGTGTGCATTTAAAGACTTCGTCTCTTACGTGCCGGGTCTCACCACGGTTTCAGCCAAAAAACAGCCAAAAAAGACAACGCGGTTTTTTATTGGACCCCCCTCCCTCCCCCTTCGTTGTTTTACGTGGTTTTACAAGGAACCGCCCCTCCCCCCTTAACGGACCACGTGGTTTGTATACCGCCCCTTACTTCGCGGCTGCTCCGGAACTATTCTTTTAAAAACATTGTTCGTTTTTTTGTTTTTTTTTGTTTTTTTGTTTTCCTTTCCCAGGAAAACTTAAACTTGAAATGTTTAAGTTTCGTCATGCATGCTAATTGCCGTAGCTTGGAATTAAAAGCTGACAAGTTTGGTAAGTTGATGGCCACAGTTGAGGATTCTTATTAGAAAAATAAGTAAACAGATGGGTAGAGATTTCTACAGATGTGTCACTGGTCGCTTAAGTTCAGTGTTTTGAAAAGGGGAAAAAATTAAAAGATAGCTGTAATAATGAAAAAAAAGAAATAAAGCTAATCGAATTGTAGATTAGTATATCATGATCACCTTATTGTTAGTATTAGTGCATTTGAGAATGTTTTTATTTTAAAATAATTAGTCTAAAGTAAAAAGCGCCTAAGAACCGAAACTCGCTAAAGCTTTCACACAATTCGACAACTTTCGGACTCGACGGTGAGTGTGTTATTGGTGCCCGGTGCCCGGCTTAAAAACTTGCCGTTAACGATAAGCGGATAAAATTCGATGAAATCTGTGTAGACATTTTCAGCTCTCTATCTCTATTTTTCTAACAATACGTGAATGGACGCATCCTTAATGGATGCAAAAACATCACTCTGGAATGACAAGCGGGTCACAAAAAAATAAAATTCAGCTTAAACCAAATTAAGGAATTAGCTTTTGCAGGGTACACAAGTACTTTTCGTTTTTGTTCTTCAGTAAACTTTCACGTACTACACGGTTAGGCTTTTGATCGGAAACTTAAGTAAGCAAACAGAAAAGAGGACCGGAGTATTTCATAAACAAGCTCTTCCCATGTAAAACGAAACGACCAATTCAGGGAATGATTTACCTGTTTTGGGGTCGAAACAAGAATGGGGTTGTTACGTATTTTGGTTGTTTTTCAAGATCGGCTTATGTTCAGCCATATCATTCAAAAGGTCTCGGCGAGAGCTTCCCATTGGTGTGCCTGAACATAGGTCATTATGTTGAAAAATTACCAAAATTGGCCCCATTTGGTTTCATACCTAAAACAGGTATAGAATTCCCCAAAACGGGAGTTTTGTTTTTAGGACGCTGCTATTGACCCGACATGCATTAATGTAGGGAGACTTGAGCGCAAGTAACCAACCTAATGCATCTTAACCCATAACAGCCCGAAGTATTTGGAGTGAAATGAATTTTAAGAGAAATAAGGATTTTTTCCACTACAATACGCAATTTTAAGCTTTGGGAAATGCCTAAATTATGAAATTTTAGATTTCTAGAGGGGGAATTTTTTTAAATTATGAAGATACTGAACTGAAAAGTTCCTGTAAAATATTTTTTTCTGTTTCCGAACGGCATCGCTGGGC
>Ga0058701_10004675_pt1 | contig 11161 bp, 7 predicted proteins | sample AgamicOrMae_FD_97039 | JGI IMG/M metagenome (GOLD analysis project Ga0058701, IMG submission 97039) | Agave microbial communities from Guanajuato, Mexico - Or.Ma.e | ecosystem: Host-associated > Plants > Phyllosphere > Phylloplane/Leaf | place: Guanajuato, Mexico | collected 2012-06-04 | reverse complement strand
GGGGAGGGTTGGGAACTGTAGCGGTCATTTATAGAAGGCGCAGGCCATCGGTGTCGCCGCCTCCTAACAGGAAGGGGCCCAGCCTTCATCTCCAGGTATTTCTCCGTGCCCTAATCTAGCTATGATTTTAATGGCCCTTGGTAAAAATTGGTTCTTTCATATCGGTTTATTCATTCTTAAAGGATAATTGTGACATAAGTTTCATTTTTACATCAGTCAAAAAAATACATAAAAAACTAACTGCTTGACTTGTAATAACTTGGTTGACAACTAAATGAATAGCCCGATAACTGTAAGTAAAACAAAGTTATGCGCCTGCCTGTTGGATCCAACCACTCATCTTTGAATCAAAGGTGATTTCATTGCGGAGTAACTACAGAAATCGAGTGATTAAGTTCGGAATCTTAGGAGCGGTGGGAGGCGTCCTTCCTTAATGGAGGGTCAGCTTAACGCAGTTCCGCTTTCTACAAGAACCAAATTTATTCGCGGAGTTGTACTTCTATTTACTCGGCCAGCGAATTCCGCACAGTGTAATTTCAACTCTAAGTCCGGATCGCTCCCTCTTCCTCTGAGTAATTAAGTTGGTAAGTGTAGAGAAATTGCACCTCTTGCTCATGACCAGAACTCGGGACTAAACAGTAGCTTTGCTTTGACTTCCCAAGTCAAAGCTGCAGGGCGCACAGCAAAACGAAGGCACTCGAAAAGAATAAAACTCCCAAGACTTGAGATGTATATTACCAAAATGTCAAAGATTACGATTTTTACCTCTCGTAGGTTGTAGCCCTTGTACAGTATTCCATCAATCGTTTCAAATGAATAAACTGAAACAACAAAAACTATTTTTAGGGGATTATCGAGAAAGTGCTGTGAAGTTGAGCTTGTGAATTGCTGTCATAATGCTCCACTTCGCTTGTCGCCGAAGCAATGATGAGGCCTTTTTCAAGCCGGAAGCAGCTTGTCTCTGAGAAGTAGGCGAAATCAGGCCGTACGTCCGTTAGGTTAACTTATAAGGCATGTACCTCATACCGCTATAATTCCGCTAGGAAGGGTACTGCAAAGGAGGTACGAAAAGCAAACTTAGAAATTTACGGTGTATCATAAAATGAAACGACCTCAATCTGCCCACACGGGTTCTTTGCGACGACACACGCCTGTACGGATAATCCCGTGAAATGAGTGAAAGCTTGGAAAAGTGTATTCATTTTTAATGCCTAATAAAATAATTTTAAAAAAACAAACAAAAAAAAACTCGCACTTTCCGTGATTGATTTTAGAATGAAACTTGTTTGCCGCTAAGTTCAAGGGCAAAGTGCATTCGTAAATCGCATCTTTTATTTAAAAAAAAAGATAAATTCTAAATTTAAAAAAATAAATAAAAAAACTTTCGCAAAGCTCGTTTACATTTACGTAACAGGCCCACCATATTTATCATTTATCTGTGTACAAGCTGAATAAATACTTATTGTAATGCAAGATAAATGTATTTTCCGTAGACTAAATGATGCAGCCAGTATTTTGGGGAAAATGTCATCATGCTGTAAGGAAACGTAATTAGAAATGCGCTACTCAAAGCAACACAATTAACTGGGAGGGCGAGAGGCAGCAAAAGTGCAATAGGTTGACATGTTCGTTAAATAAGGCATATGCAAGCCCAGGTCCGACTTTAAAAGGGCTATAAGAATCCAGGTCTCCATGAGACCTTTAAAATGTCCTCGGCGTCCACCGCAGGACCACCAATGTCTACAAAAGAGGCCTTGGGGAATGTCTCTGCCCTAGCTGCCTTTCCCAGCTGGAGAGAAAGAATGAGTCCTATCCTCCGAGGTCCCACATCCTTTCGAATATTCTCACGAGAATAGCTTGACAACACGAAAGAGCTTCACATGTCCTTATGCTCTTTTAATGAAGACTTCACAAATAGCCGTTCTAAGGTAATAAGGAGAGAACATTCAGAATACACCAACTTTCCACAGCAATGCCAAAACCATGGAATACCACGCCATCCAAAGACACTTCACGTGGATCATCTGCCTAATACCCAACGAAAAGAAGCTGGCGAAAATGGTCCCTTGGGATCCGAAAGTGGCAATATTGTTGTCTGTATCGCGAGAAATAAGATTCATGCATACTACCGGCAAAAAAGGTTGAGCGGCGTCACTCATTCCAAAGTTCCCGAAAAGCATCGCACTGAGACGATGGAATATTAACAAAATGGATTCCAAAGAAAATTATTGCCCTACTTCCGATAAGTTCAAAAGAGATTTTTTTAGACGCTTCGTTATTATTCTATGGCCAACAAAAATGTAGGTCATTTTGATCCAAGAGTCTGCTAAGTTGCGTTTGAGAATTGAATTTTCCGTTGTGTTCCAGCTTTCGTCACTAAGCCAAGCAAATTGATGGCAAGACGAGGCTCATATCAGCAGGCATATTTTTAATTTTAAGCACGATATAATGAGCGGCCAAACTGCGATGGAACTCCACGAGGAGTACACCTTTAATAAGGTTCAAAATTCTCATTGGACTGTTATTTGGTGCGATTCAAAATCCTTGTGACCTTGCACTACATATGGAAGAGCAGGCAGAGGGAGGCAGAATCTAGTACAACCTTGATTGCTCAGAGCAAGCATTCTGGTCCTGCATTCGTACTGTGACGCTGTTTACACAGTTTGGTCCAGCTTCGGACAGGGCAAAACCGCCTCCTCCAGACCGTCATCCCAGCCCCAATCCCCGACCCAAGTCCCCTGCTCCAACAAGAGACCTACCCCGATGTTTATTTTTCTGCCATTCTGTTGGCATTCAATGTCATTCAAACTTTTTCCAACCATTTCAAATGAAGAAACATGCGAGCTACGTCAACCATATTTCATGGTTTTCAATGCGAGCCTATTTCCCCGCTTTTGGAATGGGGACGGTTGATCAACTCTATGGTCGCTCGATGAACGTCATTGCTATGGTTTCTGAAAGAACTTGCTTGTGGTCTCTTTCCCTATCCGTCGCAACGTTCGATTCTTTGTGTTACTTCCTGCTACATCTAATAAAAAGAACGCCTATGTGGGATAGACTAAGCCTTCATCTCAAGTATTTTTTTTTATTTTTTTTATGCGCGTAGGCATTGAGGTAGTAGGAGCGACCTTGGTCGAGTGATCAGAATCGCTTAAAATTTCTGTGGCATCCTTTTATAAACACGCCGAATCCATTTTTCACAAGAAAACCTGTCACCGAACTTAATTTTGAAATAAACACGAATGAATTATACATTGTTCTTATGGGAAAACGCTCATCCTTGCTTGTGTTTATGTGATTTTTTAGGTTTACGCATGTTTGAGTGATTAGAATTTGCTTAAAAACAAATCCTACGCTATTTTCAAGGAGGAAAACAAATATAAAAATAAAATGTGGCGGTCACCGATCAAATAACGACAATAACTACCTTTAAAAAGCTTGTTTTAGCTGCATTTTGGTAAAATTTGCGTTATGCGTGTTTTTGGAGAGCGAGAACTCGTTCGCAAGAAAGACAGGGTGAATTTTTATGACCTGAGATGATATTATAGGCCCTTTGCAACACACACAAAAATTTTCAAGGGTTTTGGAGCAACTTTTTTTTTACCCGTCCCGCGGATCGGGCCGGACGCGAGTCTACTACCTTAACGCACTCTTGGGGGTATGGAAACTAAAAATGAACAGACTGAAGCTGAAGAACTGAACCAACAGAAACAATGAATTTCACCTACGTTGCTCGGAGACAGATGGGATACTTACATCGGCCAGAGGAAAATAAGAGCGTAGACTTACAGTTAGGTGTTTCTTGATGATTGAATCGGTCTGATATTTTCATCACTGACCAAAGAAACTCGCGATTAATATTTCATGAGAGGGACACTCAAAAATCTTTCCATAATGGAGAAAATCACCAGTCCTACGAAAAACGTTTCTACTCACTAAAATGTTTAGAATTTATTCTGTCAGTGCCCTATGTTCCAATTTGCACCGTCAAGCAAAACGCAGAAATCAAACAAGCGAGGCAAATGGCACCTTATTTAAGCTAGCTTCACCTTCACGATTGTATCATGACTGTGGCATCAAGTATAGTGTAGTGTAACATCGGTTAAGTTTGGTAACCTGCCTCAAGATCTGCTCCACTGTCCACCTCTCGCAGGGCTAAATAACGAAAAGTAGGTCACATGAGGAAGGAAATTTCACCTTTGAGATTTGGAATGTAACACCTAAACGAAATGTGGGGCACTGGTGCGAAGGTCCATATGATGCAACAATAACCCATAAATATCATCACACACATTAAATCCCTAAAGAATCTTCCCAAACAGCCGTATAGAACTCCGGGAACCACTTCGCATTCATCCTGCGGCGGAATGCTGGAACAGCCCCGTGACTCTTTTATTGGAATTTTCCCTCTTCTGAAGCAGATCTACGCTCCCCGGAGACACGTGGTTTCTTCTTACACCTGGCACTTGGCCCAATAAGAGAAATATTTGGCTCGTTGCAAAGTAAAGGCAGTTGGTTGCAAGTTGAGCTTCATAATGTTGCTTCCGCTTGTGTACGCCAAGTTACGTCAGATACCTGATACATGACGTACAAGTTCTTGGAAGGGGTAGTCGAGTTACGTGTCGCCGTGAGCGCGAAAGAAGAGATCTGCTGACAGGTGTGATTTGTGTGCCCCTCAGGTGATAATTACTCGTTAGCAAGAATGCTGCGGAATTTACGAGATCACACACTGAGAAAAGAAATATCCGAAAGAGAAGACTAAAGAAATCTTCGAAAGAGAAGACTCAAAATAAGTGTCCATTGAAAATTATTGCCTTCCACGACCGCCCAGCGATGCTGTTCGGAAAAAGAAAAATAAATATTTGAGAGAATCTTTTCAGTTCAGTATTGTAATAATTTAAAAAAGTCATCCCTCTGGAAACCTAAAAATTAATTATTTAGGTGTTTTACAAAGCTTAAAATTGCACATTTTAATGAAAAAAAATTTTCAATTCCTTTTAAGCTAAATTTCATTCGAAATACTTTGGGCTGTTATGGGTTAAAGGTAGCCTGTTGCCTCAAACGAGAAGTTTTCTTTTCAAAGGGAAAGGAGGTGCTCTTGAATGAGGAATAACTTCTCTCACTTCAAGATCATAAACTTTCATTGTAAGGGTATTTCTCTTTAAAAAAAACCTATTTTGTGGACGTAAACAATAGAGAACCATACGGTAAGTTTTGACGGTTTTACTCATTACCTCTTGGTCCACCTATGTTCGTTAAGAGCAGCGCTGCGACCACAGAGTGACAAGGCATCCAGCCCGTTGTAGCCAAGTCTCATGCCGTTTATCGAGATTACGTTACGTGTCATGTTCCTCGCTTCTCTACCTCTCCGCTCGGCTATCTCAAAGTCTGATGCCGCTGACATTTCAACGGCAGTTACTGGACCGATATGTGAGTGGCATCAAATTTTGAGACTGTTACGTTAACCTACGTTGTTGGTTAGGTTAGGTTGACGTTTTAGGTTATGTTGACCTTACCAAAGGTTAGATTTGGTTACGTGCTCTGTGCACCGCTTTCGCTGCACTCCGCTTAACGACGAAGGGGACAACACTAGTGCAACCTTTCAAATATATAGTGCAGCAAACGCATTGCGACATCATCTTTGAGGCGTACAGTCGTGAAAAATCGGCTGGGTCTACCGAGTCTTCGTGTCGTTTAGGAGACGGAATGTTGATACCAAAGGAAATCAACCGTCAAGCGAAAGAGAGAACAACCCAGTTCCGTGGCAACACTGGCAATCCGGGCGCCCGAAACCCGCAGAACGAGGTAATCCGAAAAAAGCTGTAAACACGAGGTACTTTCATCCTTGTCATTGAAAGCTCCCTGCAAACCGCATCGTTTCCTCTCCCACTTGGATACCTACAGAAGAGAAAAAGACGATTTCTCACCTCCCATGGGAATCGCTCCCAACGGAGTGCCATCGGGCTGAAGACCCGCTGCATCACGACGTCGCGTCAGCTGGTGGAAAAGTGAGAGCGCTTCATACAAGATTACTGCAAAGCTTTTTTTTCGGCTCAGGATTATGACCAGACAGTTAAGGTTTTGCACATGAAGCTTATCCTATGTCGTTGATAACTAACGCTTCTGGCAGCAAACTCCGAATGCAGTACATGGAACATAAACGTAACGGTCTGATGTAGACTTGACATCAAAAGTGTTGCAACATTTCAGAACGTATGTATAAGGGCCTCTATGGATAAGGGTGACACGGACTTTTGATCTCAACTGTGCAGGGACAAGCACTGCTTCAGCGACCTGGGCCTTAGTCGGTTCCACACCGACCAAAATGAAGATATGTGTTGAAACCTTATTAGGGGACAGTGGCGATAACTTGGATGATCTTCCTGACCATCAACTACATTCGACTAAACGTTGAAATCATCGAAGAACATTGATATCTGAAAACTTGCAGCTCTGTAAGTTGGATTTGGGATATTCCATCTCGAGGTTTCACCCTGATTCAGCCTTTTCGATTTATAACCTAGATTAGGTACAGTTGAGTTAAGCTGAATTTTTACCAAAGCTTTACGCCTCGCTACCTTGAAGTACTTTTATGTATCCCACTCCGCTTGGCGATAGAATACATGCGACTTCTCGAAAGGTCTTGGCAATTACCGAAGTAAGCCAGTAAAGTGGGTGATTTCAAAGCAATCGGCCACAATAGGTAGGCTACGCAAGCACACTTCCACAGCGTGAATGGATGTGTGATGGCCGTTAATATGGCACGTTAATTAGTCCCACAGAGCGCCTCGACTCCCATCAGTTCGCTGTGGTTCCGTTCACGTTCGTTAGGGTTTATAGCCCGGAGTAGTGAGGCGGCTGGCAGGCAGCATTGATTCAATTTGTCGTCGGGCAACTCTACGAACCTCGACAACACTTGTGCCCGGTTCCCCTCATTCGCAAGTTATGGAGATTCGGTCCATGCTGGATTGCTGATGGAGGCATCGCCCACTGTAAGACAAATACTCCACCACTCTACAAGAAACACACTGCTTAAAATTCACTCAAATGACGGATTTATTATGGATGAAGTTGACTGCGCCCCTCCTCCTTCTCCGTTCCTGACCAAGACCAACTACGCCGTCGATTTACAAGTCATCCGCTGTCCTTTTCAAACGTTACGTTTCCTGATCAGTTCCTTTCACCTTTCCTCACCAAACGCAGCGTATCGATAGCGGAGCGGGATAAAAAATATGAAACGTAATCTAGGTTACGTGCCTTCTGACTTAGTCCACTTCTGATCCAAGGTAGAACAAAAGAGATAGAAAATATTTCTTTTAAATTTAGTGTATGAAAAGGAAGCTTTTGCTTGTAGATGTCAGGCAAAGCAGTTGTTGCACACAAAATGATAATCATCCTCCCTCCTTTTATGACATGCTCCTATCCTAAACTCATTTATTAGTCATAAGAGAAGGCCCAAATGATAAGCCGTGAATGCGCTCCGAGTTTATCAGCAGACTATGAGTGCACTCTAAACGATGCACTAAGACGGCAGGTGAGGTTCACAGCGGTTGAAGACGAAAGCCCGAGCAGGACGTTTATCGACCTGCCTCACTTCTCCGTCCATGGACCCCGTCCAAGGACTTCCTCCGAAGGATTTCTGAACGGATAAAGATCTCGCATCCTCACCCCATACACGGAATCGAGCGCGTTACCGCTAGGAAGATATTTGCATGGGCGTATCTTTCCCCATCGTTTCCGTTATCGTGCGGCTGCCATATTGTATGTCTTGCGAATCTATCAGCAAGGGAATAACGTGTACGATAGTGATCAAAAGTCATCTGACACGTAGTAAACCCTTTCATGGCTCGGAGTATCTCGCTAAAGCATTGTCTTGGCGCCGCGACAACACATTGCCAACATATTCGAATGATAGACACAGATGGTTATCATGCACTACGTTGAAGGGTTTCTTGAATGTGAGAATTCGCGGTAGAGTCGAGGTTGGGTGACAGGCGTGGATGCTTCTTAATCCAAAGTCAGTTCCTGACAAGCTGGACTCCTGCAATGCCCCACCAGCCGCACTGCATGCATAATGCATGAATAAGCCTCGAGTTGAATGACTTGCATTCTGCTTTATTATGACTAAGGTAGAATCAATTTCGATCAATGCATGGCAACAGAAAAAAATAAGGTAACCTAGTTACAATTGTACCGAGCAAACTAATCGAATCAGAGTAACCGCATTGCGTGTGCTGCCCACAACTTACGCAGTGCCAATCAATATGATTAAAAGACTGCGTGTGTGACTACAGCTCGCCCATTTAGCATCATTTGCACTAATAGGTCCGGGTTAATCATGGAGTGTTTTTTGAGCCAAGGCGGCAGCTGTACTGCGATGCCGTTCACATCGCTTCAATGCTATGCACGAAGCATATAGACAATATGCTATAATATATGCCTTCTTTATTTAGTCACAGGTTCTAGGTTCAAATTACCTGGGGAAAACTGTCGAAACGGAACGTAATTTTCTTCACATCCGAATCGGCTTCCAAGCAAGAGGAAAACTATAGTTTACTAAAAAGTGTGAATAAAGGTCTCGTTCGTAATGGTTCTAGTCAAAGTGTCGGATATGTTTTGGTGTGTTTGCTAAAAGATGATATTTGTTATGCCGTACATGAGTAAAATACATTGTCATGAGTGACAAAGCACAGCGCCGCCAAAAGAAGATGGAGAGGTTTCGCACCGACCTAAACCAATCTAAGATACCCGCATCAAGCTGACAACTTATGAGCCATTTTATTTTTATTTGCTTGTGGATCAGTACAACCAAACGCTTTGGTGAATGTAATATAAGTATCGCAAAAAAAATTGAAAGCTTCCAGGTCACGTTACCATAATCAAGAAGCACTTTCTTCGAAAATGTTATGAATGAAATAGGAACATTTCCATTTATATGTTCGAGTAAATATCAATCAAGATCATCGCTCTGGTCTGGAAAAGTATCGCCAGTTGTTCCACATTCATTATCGTTATGGAAGTTTTCATTCTTAATAACTGGAGTGAGTAACTAAAGACGATTCCTCAAACGATATTTTTAACGTTTTGAGTGATTTGCTCATTTCCAAGTGACCCTGCTGTGAGGCTTATTAGTCAGCTATTTAGGGAACATATTATCGTGTTACAGATCGTTCCCACCGTCTTTTGCGAACAGGTATTCTATGAATAGAACCAACGTCCGCTCTTCCAACGTTTGTCAGTTCAGTTCCTTCCGTGTTAGTCACAATTCACCAGAGAAAGGTCGCAAAGTCATAGAGGACCTCAAGTATATTCTTTTGTCACATACTTATTTTTGAGCTCTCTTCTGCAACTTTTAAGGTTTGTTTTGAAACTGATCGAAGCACATATCTTCATTTCACACGATGCATTAATTTAACATGATAATTAGCAACGGTAACTTTTACCGCACCTTACAGGCCCATCTGCATTATGACAACTTTTAACAGTTACTGTAAAGTTTTTCAGTACTCGGCATCTCGTGTAAAAAAATGGATGTCTCAACAACCAATAATTTTTTTTTTAATTTACTTGGTTAGATGTGGCAGGTTGCGGAAGGTATTATATGTTAAGGATAACCCTTCGACTCAACATTATACCGGTAAAAAGTCCTAAAGTAGTACATCCTCTGAAATAAAAAAGCGTAAAAAGACATCAAACTCGGAACGCGGGCCATGCAGATAAAAACATCTTTTAGGATAGATTTGAGCATGACATTGGAATTCATGTCACAGATATGCCAATCAAAAGTCATATTACCGAAAGGACCCAGAAAATGCTTTCCATTGATATGGCTAAACGGTCTATCTAGAATCCAACCAAAATACGTATCATCGGCCCGATCTCCCAAAGAGATGGAACGAAAACCTTTTCCAATTTACTTGCGTCCGCAGAAGCCTTGAAACATGCCATTATATTGCCAAAAATATATCATATAATTTTCCAAAAGTATGCTAATTGGTAGTTAGTTAATGTGCTGTCAAAAATTTAATCGAAATTATTATTTTATGTACTTGATGTATATTGATGGCACGTGTGTCTCGCGTGTATCCGAAACTTCTGTGCGCAATAGTACATAATATACACAGATGGTGTATTGAGGTCAAAAACATCCGTTGCGCGGGTTTAATTCGAGCGGACGCTGGAGTACGATTGAACTATGTGCCAGGTATCTCAGACATGACTGCCCTCATGTCCCTCTGTCGTGCCCTGCTGGCAGGGACACTTGAATGCCCCTCTGTCATGTGAGGAGAGTGCGTGCAGACAATGCAAAGAGTATGTAAACGAGAACGGACCTCTGATTTCGTGTGCGACCGATGGATAATGGCTTGCCAAAAGATGGTATTGCGGCATGTTCCGACAGCGCCAATCAATGCGCACAAGAGCACACTCGAGATTCTAGCGAGGAGTGGGTGCATCTAAGAACCTGCTGGTTTTGATTGGGTGCATTCTTGAGACGGAGGAGGCGATGCCGTGAAGGAAGAAACGGTGCAAGAAGGCAGGGAAGGAATCGGAGGAGTGGAAAGAGTAGACTTAAAAGAGGGTAAGAACGAGGCGTACAGAAAGAAACAGGATACAAGAAGTGAGAGAAGAAGGAGTACGAGTGAAAATAGAAGAAGAAGGAAAGAAAATTACAAAGAATAGGAACAAGGATTAAGGAGAGAGGTCTTAGGAAGATTGAAAGAAATAAGAGTAGAAGAGGAAGACGACGACCTACTGGAGTGGAAATAGGACTGGAAATGGAAGATAAGCATTAAGAGAATAAATGATTATGTGGGGGGAGGAGGACGAGGAATAGGAGGCGAAGAATATGAAATGCACAGGAAACACAAAGATCAGGCGTGAAAAAGGCCAAAGGCAAGTGTTGAGTAGCGAGAGCATTAAGAGTTGGAAGAAAAGGTGAAGGAGAAGGAGAAGCAAGTCATCCCAAAACCACGCGAAGGATACACAGAAAAATGACTTGCAGTGAAAGCAAGTAACTTGCTGCCCTAGCAAGTCCTGCATCGTAATATAGTGACAGCAAGCAAACAAGTTCCGATAAAAATCTTTGCTTGCTGGAAGATGCTTGCTGGAGTAGCTTGTCTAACATGCTGAACTTCCAACGCCATTTTCAGTAAATCTGACT
>Ga0058701_10004674_pt1 | contig 11162 bp, 8 predicted proteins | sample AgamicOrMae_FD_97039 | JGI IMG/M metagenome (GOLD analysis project Ga0058701, IMG submission 97039) | Agave microbial communities from Guanajuato, Mexico - Or.Ma.e | ecosystem: Host-associated > Plants > Phyllosphere > Phylloplane/Leaf | place: Guanajuato, Mexico | collected 2012-06-04 | reverse complement strand
TTATGTAAATCCCCACCAAGAAACAACCTCCACTGAGCCGAAGAAATTTAGAATCAGCATTCCCACCGAAATGGGAGAGCCTCTTGAGACAAAGTAAGAACACCAGATAATCAATCAGCGTCTCAATTAGCAGAAAATTCATATCTAGATAGGCATAGGAGTCATTCTCCTTATTGGGCCCCAAGTACAGACTTGACAAACAGGTCATTCAGTTCAAGTTTGGATCGGGTTAGCTTCGGGTTGGATCATTTTCGGGTCAACATGATTTGGTTAGGTTCGGTTTCGGGTTGGGTCATTTTCAGTTCGAGTCGACTTCGGATCAGCTAATTTTTTGTCCAATATGCTTTTCTTAGAAAGAAAAATAATTTAGGTATGAAATGTTCGGATTAAGTTCGGTTTAGTACGGGTCATTTTCGGTTCGGTTGAAATTTAGGTCAACTATTTCGAATGTCAGTTCGGGTAGTATTTCTGTTTGTTCGGTTCGGGTCATTCGACTCGGGTCACTTTTGCCAGGTCTACTTAAGTGTACCCTCCGTAGTCTACACCAAAAAAAAAATCTAATAAGAACACATCATAATAGTACAGCCTGTCCCTGAATGAGAATTAACACAAAGCTAGCATCTCCATAGGTAGAGAAATGAAACCAAAAGGGGTGGCTGCAGAGTTGGCGGCCTTAATCGAAGGAATGAGAGAAACCATTCTCCTCTATCATCTTTAGGATGCACGACAAGGGAACCAATGAAGCGATGAGCGCCTCGACAGAACGACATACATTTGGAAAAGCAAGTGGTCATCCCCTAAGCCACCCAATCACCATTCACCACCTCACAATTGCCACTGATATTGTATAGTGCAAATGCTTTTCAATGACCTTGTTCGGATTGGACAACAGTGGTTTCATAGTTTGACACCAAGCTCCATATCCAATTTTAGGTAGCTTGCGAAACAATTTACTCGTCACTTCATTAGCAATAGAAAAAGGGAGAAGACCTCGAATGAACTTATGAAGTTCCGTTAGGGCCGGACTGAAACCCTTCAGTCATACATTGAGCATTTCAATGTCGAAACCATACTCATTCACAAGTTAAAACAAGATGTGGTGGTGTTGGCGAAATGGCTTCACAAGGGGTCCCTTTAGAGATTCGCTTACGAAGAAGATATTGAGTACTTAGGTGAAGCCTTATTTAAGGTTGACTGATTCATTCGGATAGAAGAATTCAACAGGATAGTTGAACAAATCACTAGAGAGGCAGATACCCCTAGGGGGAAGACAACTCCACATCTTGTCAAAGACAAAGGTAAGAACGAATTTATTGAAGCGAATCTTGGAAAACTAGAGAAGAAAAAACCGAGAAATTTAGCATGATTCGAGCATTATTAATTCATTATTGAGTAAGCCCAGGGGGAGGGGGAATACACTAGATGTATAAGAATGATGATAAATGGAAGAGACCAGGGAAAATGAGCAACCCCAATAGGGATAAATCTAGATGGTGTGACTTTCACAATGATTATGGACACAACACTACTGAATGCAAGGATTTAAAATGACAATTTAGAGGACCTTATGAGGAGAGGTTATTGTAGTCAGCTCAAAGCAAGGAGCCAGGCAGACGTTTCTTGCAACCAAGATCACAAGTTCTCTGATGTAGCTGAGCTCAAGGAAGGTAAGAAGAAGACGCGCATGTAAGGGGCTTGAGCTATGAGGTCATTAGAATATAGCGTGGGCCTAGTGGCATCAACATAATAGATCTGCCTATGACATTTACTGATGATGACCTTAATGGTGTACTTTTACCCCACGATGACCTCTTGGTAGTCACTCTAAACACAGGAGGTTATGATGTGGTCAAGATTTTGGTTGGCAGGGGGAGCGCAGTTGATGTCATCTTCAAACATGCCTTTGTTGAAATGGACATATCACAAACCTCTTTGAAGTTTGTTTTACCATCACATTGTAGGGTTCACAGGTCACCCCATCAACTCCAATGGGTTAATGTAATTACTGGTCTCGATTGGAGAAACATAAAGTCTTGAACACCTGGAGGTTGACTTCTCAATGGTGGATGTAGACTCGGCCTACAACATGATAATGAAGAGACCCTAATGCATCCAGTGTAAGCAATGGTCTCCATATGCCATCTCACTATGTTACATGTCTCAAATCGAGGGATCGTAGAGAAATTAAGGAGAAATCAAAACATAGCTAGGGAATATTACATGGCGACACTAAATTCCAATAGGTCCCCATTCTACACAAAAGTTAATCGTTTAAACTCCAAGAGGGCAAGAAGTGCAGCAGAGTGTGATCATGTGGGAATGGCGATGTTAAATGTAAGGGAAGAATTCATTCCTACCATTAAACCAAATGAAGACACAAAAGAGATATCTTTTTTAGAGGGGAACATTGACATAACCATAAAGTAGGTTGAACCCTTGCTCAATAGATTAAGAAATCACTTGTTGAGCTTTTAAGAAAACACCAAGATGTATTTGCTTTCTCAATATGAATGAGATGCTAGGCCTATATTCTGCCATAATATCCCATTACCTTAGTGTAAATCCTAACATGACACCCATCAAGCAAAAGAAAATGACATATTCAATTGAAAAGAATAGTGCAATAATAGAGGAAGTTGATAAGTGATTCGTCTGGGCCTACCAATACCTAGAATGAGTTCCCAATGTCATCATGGTTAAAAAGGCCAACTGGGCATGGTGAATGTGCGTAAACTTTATTGATCTTAACAAAGTTTTCACCAAAGATAGCTATTCCCTACCTCAAATTGACCAACTAATACATGCTACAAGCAGTCATGCCTTAGTTTCATGGGTGCCTTCTCAAATTACTATCAAATTTACTTGACTATGAGAAAACAACCTTCATTACGGAGAGAGGCTTGTACTGCTACAAACTAACGCCATCCAACTTGAAGAATGTCAGGGAATCATATTAGACTGTGGTGAATCGAGTGTTTGACAGATAGATAGGCTTAAATATATAGAAGTATATGTAGAAGACATGATCGTGAAGAGCTGTAAAATAGAAAGCCATGTAGCAAATCTTGAAGAAACCTTCATAGCACTAAAGAAGTATGACATAAAGCTTAATCCCAAGAAACATTCGTTTGGGGTGGGTGCAGTCAGGAAGGTTTCTAAGGTATGTTGTCAACCAAAGGGGGATAGGGGCCAGTCTTAAAAAGATTCAAGCCATCGTGCATATCTCCTCTCTCAGTTCAATACGTGATATCTAAAGCCTCATGGGTGCATGGCAATGCTTAGATGATTTATATCCAAGTTAGTCGGACATTGTCTCCCGTTTTTCAAAGTTCTCAAGGGACACAAAAGTTCAACTAGATAGAAGAATGTCAAAATACATTAGAAGATTTGAAGACCTACCTTGCCGCTCTACATAGAATTGCTAAGACTATAATAGGAGAAAAGTTGTACTTATATGTAGCAATTAGTGCTGTGTTGATCTAAGAGGAGGTCAAGGTGTACAACACATCTACTTTGTAATTTATGCCTTGTCTAGTGCTGGATTGAGGTGCCTTATAATGGAAAAGGCAACATATTCAGTACGGTTGGCTAGCAGAAAGCTGTTACCCTTTTTGATGCTCATCAAATAATAGTTCTAACTGAGCAACCATTGGGGAAGCTACTTCATAAGTTTCATCATCTGGTCAGTTACTTAATTAATTGAGCTATCGAGCTCTCTCAATATGACATCTAATTCAAGCCACGAAGAGTTATCAAGGTTTAGGCTCTGGCAGGTTTTATCACTCAGTGTTCATATGCAGAAGAGCATCTATCAAGTGAACAAGTATGGACCATCCACGTGGACGACTTTTCATCAACCCTCGATTGTGGGGTGAGACTGATGATGATTTCACCAGAAGGAGTTATGCTTAAATATACTCTGAGGTTTGGCTTTCAAGCATTAAGTAATGAGACTGAGTATGAGGTCATCATCACTAGGATCACTATGTTTAAGACAGCTAGGGTGAAATAATAAAAACTTACATTGACTAGTAAACTAGGTCCTGGGAGAGTGCGAGGCTGGGGAACCACCAGTGGCAAAATATCTCCAGAAAGTGAAAGAGTTATTTAGCGAATTAAACTATTTCAAGATTGAAATAGTCACAAGGGCAAAGAATCAACAAGTCAATGCGTGTAAAAACTTACAAGTTCTAGCCTGTAACAACTTTAGCAAATCGGTCCTAGTGGAACCTTGCTATATAGAAGCATTGAGAAGGGAAGGTAATGAGCATAGATATGCAGGATAGGGAAGATATGTCATGGATGGTTCAAATCATCTGTTACAAGATCAATAAGGAATTGCTACCAGATGAGAGAGAAAGGCCAAAGCCATCAAGTAAAATTCTACATGGTATTTCCTTATTGAACGAGACCTATACAAAAGGTCCTTTACCACACCGCTACTGAAATGTCTGGGACCCACAAATGATGATTATGTTTGAGAGAAATCCATGAAGGAATATGTGGAAATCACATAGTTGCTCGAACTTTGGCTATAAAGACCCTTATAGCATGATGCTATTGGCCGATAATACTACAGAATGCCGAGCAATATGTCACGAGGTGTGACAAATGTTAGACATATACCCCATTGGTCCACCAACTAGCCAACAAATTGTCCTTAATATGCAACCCATTACTGTTTGTCTGATCTAGAATGGACTTTGGGTCACTTCCCGACAGTGCCAGGACAAAGAAGGTTATTGGTAGTGGTTGTGGACTATTTCACCAAATGGGAAGAAGCTGAACCCCTAGCAATCATAATAGCAATCACAAGTGCAAAAGTCTGTATGGAAATATCTCATTACTCGATTTGGCATTCTGAAAGCCATAGTCATGGACAATAGAAAACAATTCAAGAGGGCGCAATTCCAAAAATACAGTGCGAGTTCCATATAAAAGCCAAATTTATCTCTATTGCTCACCTTCAATGCAATTGGCAGGCAGAAGCTGCTAATAAAATCATCTTGGGGGCCTTAAAGACAAGACTTGATTAGGTAAAGGGAAAATGGGTGGAAGAATTTTACAGGATCCTATGTTCTGACCACATCACATAGAAAGGGGTTCCTAAGGAGATACCCTTTAAGCTAGCATTTGGCACTGAAGCTATAATACTAGTAGAAATTGATAGTTCAAGTTTCCGATCGAACACCAAAGCCCAAAATGAAATTACTTTGCGTGATTCCCTAGATCTCCTCCTAGAAGTGTAGCAGAATACTCTACTCCATATAGCCACATACCAATAAAGAATGTGTCAGGCTTATAATGAGAAGGTAATTCCTAGGTCAATTCGTGTGGGTGATATGGTGTTGAGAAGAGCTGAGTCCGTAGGCAAGGGCAACGTGAATGGTGAGTTGTTGACAAATTATAAAGGTCCATATGTCATTCACCAAGAATTTCGCCCCAAAAAATACAAGTTGAAGTATACCTCTAGTTAATTGTTAGAAGAAGACTTCATCTCATCATGAAGGAATGTTGTGGATGTGTATTTTCTTTTTCCTTTCTATTTTACAATATCAAAGCTAGTTATATAAAATAAGTTATTTTTCATTGTTACATGAAGGTATAGTTCTCTATATTGATGGTATAAGAAGATCAAATAGTACAAAATGATCGAAATCATCTTGCTCTCTGGCAGATAAAACTAAACCTCTTAAGACTACCAATCGAATCTCCAACAACAAGCCTGCGCGAAGCGACTGGGAATGATAAAAATCATCCTTCTCTCTAAAAGATTAAACTAAATCTTTGAAGGCTATTGGCTGAATCTTTAGCAACTATACTTGAAGAGACAACCCAAAGCTTACCTACCTCAAAGAATGAGCATAGCATAATGCCCAAGGCTAAAAACACTTCTTCTCATTTAGGCATGATAACGGCACTAAAATCGGCCTAAATGATGGGGCCAGGAAGAATGAACATGACTTTGGACAAGGAAAAAATAACGTGTGTTTGAGCACAAAAAGTGTCCAATTAAGTATCCTAATTACTTAATTTTTATTTGTGATTGAGATTATTTTTGAATGGTATGTGGCTTATATCTAATTTTGTAGGAAATAATATTCTTTGATGAAATTATAGATATTTGGGCCAAAGAAAAGAAAAGAGAGGAAAAATTACAAGAATAAAAAAAGAGCAGCCATGTATAATCTCGTTGGACCGGCCCAGTAAAAAAAAAAAGAGAAGAAAAAGGGAAGAAAAAAGGTCCAGGCCCACACACACACCCTAGAAAAACTATTCATCTTTCCTTTTCGTCTCATATTAGAAATTGAGAAAATATTTTGTGGGAGATTATGGTTGTAGAATTGGAAACTATTATTAGTAGGAAGGTGAAAGATTTGATTTTTATTTTGAAAATCTTTGTAATATGAAAAAAAGAGGAGGCTAGCTTTAGTATAAATAGGGGCCTTATGAACTATTGTATATAATAATTCATCATCCACTTCTTCTGTTTCTCTCTCTAAAATTAGCTTAGCTAGTGAAAGATTTTCTTGTATTTCTTAGAGTGAGATTCAATTTTAATTTTTGTTCAAATTTAATTTTTCTAGTTTTAGTTTCAATTTTTAGTTTGTTACCTTAAGTTTTATTTTTCAAGTTTTTAGTTTACGTTTTATTATTTTCAAGTTGAAATTTAATTTCTTCAAGAGTTCTCTCTTTTAAGATTCAAGCTTTATTACTCCCTATTGATGGTGAACATTCAAGTCTCCAGATGATCTCTTGATTGGTTTTCTAGCAATTATAATCCTCAAAGGATACCAATCAATAAATCTAGCACACATCAGCATAATATCATCACTCTATGTAAGAGAATGTTGACAACAATGCATAAAGCAACACCCAAGGCTGTTGTGGGTTAAAGAAGATCTAGCATCTCAAGGCAACACAAAATAAATATAGGGAATGTATGGATGAAGTGTGGATGACCTAAAAGATTAAACACTTATTCCTAAGACCCAATGTCCAAACATCCTAACCAAAAGGCATGAAGTCGCTTTGAGCCTACATGGCGACTCTATCAAGGAGGGATGACCATGCCTTGTTGTATAGTTCCCAAGATTAAATAAACCAATAGGAAGGTTATGCTCATCATGGTTGAAGGTCGCCTAATTTGGGTACTGAGAGGGAGCCAGCCCGACATGAGGCCTTGGTGGGGTGTGACCATTAAACTTGAGATGTGGCTGACCCACCCATCAAGCTGGAACCTTATGCTTGTCCAAGCAGCTATCCCACAAAGCTCTTATAGTTTTCTAGTCCTCAGCCTCTATGGCCTCACTGCTCTCCACGACGTGTAAATTTGTGATCCACCCATTATAAAAATAGTCCTTGTGCATGTGAAGTGGATCCCCTGATAATTTCTCCAACTCCTACTAGTGCTGCTAGTTAAAGTTGGAAGCCAACACATTCTACCACGGGAAGGGGGGATAGGAGGCGGCCCGTCAGGCAACTTGCAAGGAGATCTAGCACTCATTTCTTCTAACATTAGAGAGCTCCAGCTTGACAGAAAGAGAGTCAAGCAGAATAGCACAGAAGGGTTAGGGGAAAAAATTCAAATGGCTGAGGGGCCACAACTTTATTTATAAATCATACGAAATACACATTTAAGACCGTCAAAAGATATGAACCTAGCAATTCATTTCTTGGTTCGATTTTGGAAGAAATGTTATAAAACCATAAAAGACTCACAAGACTCATATAATTTATTCATAAAAACACAAGAGAACATACATTTTACGCACTATCATTAAATTTCGGGCCTCCCACCTTGTACTACTTGGCCAAAGGTGCATGCAACATGCTATGACTAGAGTGTAGTAATGTTCCACTACTACGGATGACAAGATCAAATACATAAGCTAAGACAACACATAAAATACTATCGGGCTCACCGGGCCCTCCTATTACAACTCTCTTATGAATCCTCTCCTTGATACTCTCTTGCTGGGAATAAACTTACTCCCCGAGGTCACAATTAAATCTTGGATGAACCCTTATGATGCATCCTTGGGCTATCTCCCATCTTGAGTAGTATTAGGACTATGTATAAGATTAACTGTTTTTGCTAGCCTTTTACTCAACTATGGCATTGTCACTCACTTGACGGATTTTCTAGTAGGCGGTTAGCTGGAAGGTTTTGAATTCTTTTGTGATCATTGTTATGTCACGCTTGTACTCCTAATCCATATGCTCTATGGAAGCCCTAGTATTATCATATTATTGCTAAAGTCGCAACGCCCCTCCTCTGCAGCGAATAGCTCTCATGAATGCTAGACTCGAAGATGTTAGAGTTCGTTTGCTTGCTCCCCACTCTTCGCTTAGTAATGGAGAACTGTTTGTAAGGCTGCGTGGACATCTTGATAGGACTAAAAGGAATACCGTAATGTCATCACTGCTTATAGGCGCTGCCCAAAAAAAGATCAATAAAAAAGGATGAGAAGGCCATTCCTTAACTAGAGAGTGAGCTGCTTAAGCAAAAGGAACATGAAGATCTTCTTCCAACATGCAGTGTTGAGAGAAAGAAAAATCCTTAAAGCATATTTAATCTAGGGGTGCCTCCAAACTCGAGATAGAAAGAAAATATAGATTCATTCTTTTTTATATCAAAATTGGGCTCTCCAATGCTTGTCTTGACAAGTTACAAGTTCGATCCCTGATAAACCTCTATTTTGACATCTTTTAAGTTATTATTTAGCCCCTATGACTCATTATTTCCACGTTTAATCTATATGAAAAAGGTCAAATTAGCTTCCTTCGATTCATATTGTTCTTATCGTGCATCTTGCCTAACTTTTAGGAAAGATCTTCAGATTTTCGTCGAAAGGAAGGTGTTAGGAATGAATGGAAGGAAGAACGGAGGTCTAGGAAAGCCTAGAAAGCCAAAAAAAGATGCTTCGAAGAACGTATGACCATGTATCTCTACCACACAGTTGTGCAATAGTGGTAGAGGCCATGCACGCCCTGATTGAAGAGAGGCACGACCGTGCGTGTGCCCGTGCGCTTGCGCACGGCTAGCTTGTGTGTCGACTTCTGTTGCGCACTTTAATGTTTTTGCCGTCCTCTTTTGGGGCATTCCTTGTTTTTCCTTTGAGAGAACTTTCTAGGGAGTTTTCTAGGGTTTAAGTACAGAGATTTTAGAGGGCCTAATTTTGGAACCAAATTGGTAGATTGAAGATTATTCAACAGTTCCTTTGCAATTGAATTCAAGTTTGTTTCTTGAATTTTTTTATCTCTCTCTCTCTCTCTCTCTCTCTATTGCTTTTAGGGTTTTTGTTGTTATTCATGTTTACTTCATCTGAAATTGCATTGATTTGCTCTAAGATGATGTGTGGCTAATTTCCTAACTTAGGTTGGGATTGACGATGTTTATGTTTAATAGAGCCATGATTTAGCCATAAACCCTACTTTTCCTAATGTTTGTGTTGTTTTTATTTCTGTTATGCACAACAGGTATTTGATGAGTTACTCGAATGAGCATTCATCCTTTGTTGTTTGGATTTAGGGGAGCGTTGAAAGATGAAACCTTTATCTAGCATGACTTAGTTGACAATTAAAACTTTGATATGAAAATATTAAGGTTCTAAATGGGATTCAAGATTGTAGACCTTCTAGTCCTCCAATTTTTAGTCCCATGAGAATAAGTGACTATAGTGTTAGGGTTAGTCTACGACCCTTGAGAGAGGGAAGAGATGGACTTAATGTGCAATATATCCACTCACAATGCGTGCTTGGGTTTGTTTGATGGGGTCAATGTCTGATTTGCTAACATAATCATGCTATTAATTCCAACTTAGATTTTTTACTATTCTACTGTTTCATTTAAACTGTAGTTATTATCCTTGTATTCATTAGTATCCCATCTTCTAATATTGTTTAGCCTAGATTGAGTAGACAATTAGTTCTGGTAATTAAAAGCAAGTTCTTTATGAATACGACTAGTACTTACCGGTTGCTAACTACAGCTGTGCCATGCAGTTGTGATAATTTAAGACAATAAGGTTTTGGTGCCGTGGTCGGGGAACTTGTTTATTCCAACATCAGAACCGGTTAACATACTCTATGGTAGGCTTTTATTTTTCTTTTTGTAGTTAGTAGTTTTTCTTTCTTCCTGCTAAAAACTATTACCCCTGGGTAGTGTTTGTTTTGTATGTGCAAAAGGAGCCAAAGGAATCAAAATCTTTCCCCATTCAATCCTAAGATTGAAGCCATAGCTCAACTGTAATGCGGTGAAGCAAGAAGAAAAAAGGAGGCAGCAGTTGTCATGGTTGAGAGGGACAATGGAGTGCTACAAGACTATGCCCTATCACAGGCTTCAGGCATTACCTTATCCATTATTAGCCCTGTGATGGAGGCTAACAACTTCGAGCTTAGCCCCACGCTCATCACCTTTATGGAGAGAGATCAATTCGGCTGATAGCCTTAAACAACCCTAATGTACACCTCTGTAAATTCCTTGCGAAATGCGACACCATCAATTTTAACGGGGTGTCCACCGATGCCATACGACTAAGGCTCTTCTCCTTCTCAGTGAGGAATAAAGGCATAGAGCCAACAACTGGCTACAGAACAAGGAGCCTAACTCGTTCACTACTTGGGATGACCTCTCCAGGGCCTTCCTCAATAAATACTTCCCATATGGCAAGACTGCGAGCTGAGGACAGATATCACTTCTTTTACTCAATGGGATCTATAGGCCCTATAGGAAGATTGGGAAAGGTTCAAGGACGCTCAGCAACAATATTCCCATCATAGTGTTCCCGACTGGCTCCTAGTCTAAACATTCTACAATGGGCTAGAGCAGTAAGTGAAGATCTCTGTGGATGCTGTAGCAGGGAGTGCTCTCATATGGAAGTTAATGGAAGTAGCAAAGACATTGTTGAAAGAGATAGCTTCAAATAATTATCAGTGATCAAGTAAGAGGACCGTCCCAAAGAGGAGTAGTGGCAGATATAAGATCGATGCAGTTACACTCTTAACCAGTAGGGTGGATGCATTGGCAAAGAGATTGGATAGGGTAGGTACTCCTAGCCCAACTAGAGTTTATGTTATTTGTGAGACTTGTGGTGTGCAGGAGCACACATCTGTTGGGTGTTACAATGGCTCTTCTACCATTGAGTATGCTAACTGCT
>Ga0058701_10004673_pt1 | contig 11163 bp, 10 predicted proteins | sample AgamicOrMae_FD_97039 | JGI IMG/M metagenome (GOLD analysis project Ga0058701, IMG submission 97039) | Agave microbial communities from Guanajuato, Mexico - Or.Ma.e | ecosystem: Host-associated > Plants > Phyllosphere > Phylloplane/Leaf | place: Guanajuato, Mexico | collected 2012-06-04 | reverse complement strand
TTACAGAACAGATAGATTATACTGATTTGTGGGTGGAGGGAATGTGTGTGTGTGGGGGGGACTTGTAAATGCAGGACTTGCACTAAAGCATTGCAATTTAACGCACCACCACCACCAAAAATAGAAATCTTCGAGAACTTACTCTTCTTGCCTTCTCTTCCAGACACAGCGCCAATTTCTTCGAAAAATCGCATTTGTACAGGCTCCGGTTACCGTCTAAAACATACAAACAGCAACAAGAGATAAATGTTCAGTTTTTGAGAATTTACAAAAAGCCAGAATGAACACTTCGGCACCTACATTTTAATCGTATCTTCCGATAATAGGACGGCTAGTTCGGAGAGTCTACTTCGCTTTTAAGTTGCAGTTCCAGTCGCTGGTTACAACAGGTTGTCACGAAAAGACAGCACCAACGGAAACGAAATAAAAATTTTTTGTGCTGATCCTGAATTTCATGAAAAATCATGATCCGGTATGACCCGATTGGCGTTCCGGTGCTAATAGTTCTTTAATTTACCGTAGATTTAGCGTAATAATCAGGTTTTTTTTTAGAAAAGATGTAATTTTAGCATATAATTTATGAAAAATTTTCCTACACACCTGATTTGGAGTACTCAAAGCACTCCTCCACCGATTCCAAGATGAAGTCGCGGAGCTCGCGGTCATGGACTTTCTGCGTCATGATGTTTATGATGGCCCCTTTGTCCGGTCGGGCGTTCTCGTTGAGCTGTCAACAAATAAATCAAACCTGAGGATTAGGCCATTGACACCCATCGATTTGCGCAATGCGCGATCTAACAATATTTAATGACTGTGTGAAACAAAATAATAAGAACAATTTAGGTGGGAAAATCGACGGAGCATTACGAAACTATCGTATTCTTCCTGAAGGGAAGCTAAAACACCTCGAAATATTTCTTGGTTCAAAGCTCGTCATTCAGGTCAAGCATTTTTTTATGGAAGTGCCTATGGACTCGACTGCCCCATTTAAAATGTTGGGTTCCGTGCGTTCAAGTCACCTCCCATTTGAAATGCATTCGGTTGGTTACGTGCGTTCAGATCTCCCTATAATAATACATGTCGGGTCAATAGCAATGCCCTTTTTTATTGATAAGTTGGCGGCCCAAGCTTTTGCATGCCCGGAGACAGCTTGGCTAAGAAACCCATAGGGATAGCTCGGTACGGTTTTATTTACGGATAAAAGGTTTCCACTCACCATCAGCATTTGCCGAAAGACGCAATGAATTACGCACTGCAACAAGAGAAATCCACGTCAAAAAGGGCGAATGCAAAAAAAGTGACATGGCCCCAAAAGAAGACTCACCGCGTCAACATTTTCAAGCGCACTTCCGGCGCGGCCGTCGTGACTTCCGGTGTAGCCGTAGGGGGATCTGAGCGTCAATGGGCGGCCGGCCATGGGCACTACCGCCATGGGGCCCGCGCCCATGGGCCCTCCGACCGGCATGGGCCCCCTGCGGTTGGGACCCCCTCCGTAACCGTAGTACCCTCCTCCTCCTGCGCCGTAACCTCCCCCGCTGCTGCCACCGTAGCCGTCGTTGTTGTAGTTATGGCCGCCGTTACTCCCTCCGTAACTGCCGCTACCGCCGTTATGGCCACCGTTGTTGCCGCCGTAACCGCCGTTGTTGCCGTAGCGGTCGCCGTTGCCTTCCCTGTTGCCTCCGTAACCTGCGTCGCACGAGCCCCCTAAAAAACAAACAAATCGCTTATAGTGATCGGTATTTACGGGCTTTCACGAAAGGATGTTGCTATTGGCCCGACATGCAATAATATGACTTAAACGCACATAACCTATTGCTTTTTAAATGGGAGGTGACTCGAACGCACGGAAAAATCCACTTTAAATAGGGCAGTCGGGTCGATCGCTTCTCCCTTAACGAAAACCGTTAACCCACAACCGCCCGAAGTATTTAGAGCTTAAGAGAAATTGGAAGGATATTTTCCCCATTAAAATACGCAGTTTTAAGCTTCAGAAAATGCCTACATTATTCAATTTCAGGTTTTCAGAGGGGTGATATTTTTTGAATTGTGACAATACTGTAATGAAAAGATTCTCTAAAACATTGCGAACGGCATCGCTGGGCGGTTGGGGGTTAAGTGCGCCTACCGTCAAGTGCGAAATAAAATGTCGTGTCTTACTTTTTGGGGGTCGAGCACAAATCACGTAACGCGATAGACCTCGTTTTTAATCTCCCTTTTTTCATTCGTAACGCTTTCCCTATGCTTTAGGTTTGACCACGGGCGTAGCGAAAACCCTCACCTTCATTCAGAGCGTTACGTAATGTGCATGATCATCGAATTCACCCTATAATTTACGACCTTGCCAACCCCCTTTTTTTTCGTCTTTATTTCAAAATATGAGAAGAAGAAAAATGGAGAGAGCGAATCTATGAGCAAGTTTTGCTTCTGAATGAATACGTTCCAAAGCAAAGAACTTTTAACAGGCTTGAGAACTGTACTGAAAATTTACAAAAATATGTTATTAAATGAAAAGGTTAGGAGAAAAATCATAAATATAGACAAGGCGAGGTAGAAAAAAATTAAAAGAATTAAAAGTAAAAAGCTAACAAAAAAACGAAAAAAAAATGTCTTACCTCGGTACGGACGACCAGGTCGGCGATTCCCGCCACCACCGTTTGAGTCACCTGAGACAAAATAAACTCTTGAGAATTCAGTCAAGCAGAGCATTATTGTTGGGGTTGATGCAGAGTTAAGGCAAGGATAAGCCGTTAAATTGTTCTGAGACCTCTTTTCTAAATATTTTAAATTGTATAATTTAAAAAAAATACATTTTAATGCTTAAATCAGTCATTACGGAACACTCTAAAACTACGATTAGTGCGTGACATTAAAAAATCGCCACTTCAAAAATAGTTTTGAAGAGAACAAGCCGTAACCAATCTTTACGCCGCGTACTTCCCAGCCGCAGTAACTACTGCCAACAAATGAGCGGCAGCATCAGTCTTATCGAACGTTAGGTTTAACCACGGTTAAGTTAGGTTACGAGTCATACAGCTCGTTCCACTTGGCGCCGTAACAACAGGTGGAATAACCAGAAGTCAAACACAGAGAGTACTTTATAAAAACAAGACATGAAAAATTTCAAATTTGGTGTTGTTGGGGTGGTAGTACTGACCTTTTGGGCGGTTGGGCCTCCGGTTGCCCCCGCCTCCCGCGTCGTCCGGACGGTAGCCTTGCTCGTCGTGTTCGTTGGTTATGTTGGACATGCAGACACGCACAGCATCGCGATAATCTTCGTCAAAAGATACTTCGTCGTCGGCACGGCATTTCAGGGACTGATAATCAAGCCGTCACAAGTCAAATAAGCTTTACTTTGCCAAAGAAAATAGTATTTTCCCACGCGGCGTCCATAGAAATATTTTCTGTTTTGCGACCCTTTTGAACGGTATTCTTTTTGATTCTTTTTGGCCGATGATATTCGCACAAAGCATGCATTTGTATGGGGAGACTTGAACGCACGTAACCCAACCTAATGCATTTTAGATGGACAATTTGTGCCAATATCCACTCCGTTCTTTTTTTGCTGCACCTCAAGTATGCAGAATGAGCCATTTATGAAACAACATTGCGCAAATGAGCTTATCCCGCAAAACTTCAATTTTTTACAACTAAACACTTCCAACCCGGATATAGAACAGCGACAAAGGTCGAAATATTGAATAAAGCTAAAAAATACTGGGCACACAAACAGCAACAAGGAGCTCTCCTTGTTGAATCGCATCCTACTATAAAATTTACACACAAAAAAATCGAAAGATTTGCCAGCTTACTCTTCGCTTCTAGTAAGGATTTCCTCACGGTTACTCTTGTATGCCAGCAATCCGATTAAAAGGCAAGCATGTTTATGGTATGAAAATGCTTCCATTCTCCCGACCGCACCTTGAACGAGTTAATACAAGAACTAGAGTCCGATTAAAAGGCAAGCATGTTTACGGTAAGAAAATGTCTCCATGCACCGATTCGCATCTTGAACGAGTTACAAGAACTATAGTATAGAGTATTACATCAACAGTTCCGAGCTGAAAAATTAAGCTTCGTTTTCAGTTTAACCCAAAGATCACACTCGATTTCTCCATAAAATGTAAGAAACGTCAATATCATCTACAGTGAAGTTACAATTTTTATTGGAGGTGTCGATATGGCTGGGTCGGCAAGCATTCCGCGCTAGAGGAGGTTAAAAGTCCAAAGTTTTGACAGTTCTCGAGAGCGACTTACCGAAATGGAGCCGATTCCGCAGACAATGATGAGGAGCAGGACAGCAAGCACTGAGCAGTGGCGTGCCATTGCATACGCAGATTCGGTCAGCGACTAAAGCGCGGTCCGCGATTGCAGCCCGTTTGTTTGTTTGATCCAGCCGACAGTCAAATTGGTCAGCGGGCGGCGCGGCGCGCACGCAACGGCCATGCCGTGACAAGGCGCGACGTTCGTACGAAGAGTGACAGGGACAGTGCAAGGAAAATGACGACCATCTCGCTAATATTTAACAAACTCGCCGGAAAGCAGAAATTTTGCACAAGAGGAAGACAAATTGTGGTCCTCAAGGTTTTGAGTGATAAGGGCAATTTTCCAGGGAAACATTTACCGTTAGAGCATCAGAGAGAGCCCTCTCTTTCTTCTTCTGCTCTTTTTTTTTGTACAGAGAATCACAAATCCGATTTTTTAAAATAAAAGTTATCTTGGAAAAAAATCGCTGGAGGGCTCCTTATGAGCTTATCAAAATCTCTCGAACGGCTCTACATTGTCGAGTTTCCAGCTCTTTTTATCTCACTTCCCCGTGCGGAATGCATTCTTGCGGCAAAAGTAAGCGACTTCGAGGCATTAAGAAAAATCTCAAATTTCTGCAAATGTCAAAAACTAGTTCGCGCCTAGCGGAAAATCTATGGGAGGTGACAGTGCGAAGGTATCCGAATTTTTAAAAAAATGTGAGTCTTAAAGAAATCCCAAAAAATTCAGACGCAGATTTTCTAAGGCGTGACGAGCTGGTCGCCAATTTCGTCCCCACTCTTTCCAAGGTAAAAGACAACGAACATAAAACCGCGTAGGTTAGGTTGCTGTCACTAAGCTTAAGTTTTGGCTACTGTTACGTCAGATTAACTAAAGTTCGGTTAAGTTCCTTGAGACTCGTTCCAAGACGACGGAAGGTGGAACTAAAGGGAACAATTTTTTTTTCTTTTTTTTTGCGGGGTGGTAGGGCGATATGATTGACCTGAAGGATAATGACTTGAGTTACCGGCCGGGAAATCCCAGCAACGACGTGAACCAATCCAACATAAGGCTATTGTTGGCAACATATCATCGCGTTTCCCTCGTCGTGATGTGCACGTTGGCCTTTAACTGTCACGAGAAATGTTAAAGCGCTCCCAACCCACTACTGCATTAACAACCGTCTTTTGATTATTTTTTACAACGCGCTACTTAATACCATATACATATACAAGCACACCTATTCGATAATGCTCACCTTTTTCGTCTTATGAGACGTGATTAACACTTAAGCGAAAATGCCTAACGGAGCGCTGCTCGTTAAAACTAACCAAAGCATACGTTGATATCATTCAAAGAAGTAATAAGTCAGTTATGACTCAGTATGCAATCATCACCCGTGAAACAGAATTTTAGTCTGCAACACACGTTAGTTATGAAAGCAAAATGTCAAATTGCACGACCAGGTCCAAAGATTAGATATTTCGCGATGGCTCGACAAAAGATGAAACTTAGGAAAAAGCACTCCAAAGATTATTCAACATCCTATCAGTCGGTTTTAGAAAATGTACCGTGACTTGAACAGCTCCTGAGTACAAATATTTGCACTTTAAATAATGCCTTGCAATTTGATCCTAAATGACTGTTCATGATATAGTGCATTGTAAGAGCTTCCGTGATGTGCGTAACAGGGGACGAAATCTTGTTTGGGCCATTAAGACTTTAAGGCCATGAAGTTCAGCTAACATTGTTTTTAATTATAACCTTCGAGGCATTCTCTGTCATAGAAAAAAAAGAGTTAATATTATGTGTACCTAAAAACGTTTAATGAAAAGATATTCGAATTCTCATAGGTGTTTTATAGACATGACACTAAAAATAAGTTAAAAAACCTTAATAAAGCGGAGCTTTGAGCCAAGGAAATTCTTCCCATCATTCATTCATCTCTAGATAAACGAATAATGTCCGATAAAAATGAGTTTATTTTTAAGGTGTACATGAGTATAAAAATAATGTTAGATCGTGGATCTTGATGCGCCTTAGGCAGAAGTAAAAATCGTGGATGACGGAACGCACCTGTGCACCTGGAAGTAAATGTCTTTCTCGATTTCGGTCAACAGCCCAGACGCTCCGATGCGGAAGTATTTACTGTTGAGCCAGTCTTTTCCCAGTTCTTCGGAGACCAGGACGAGCCAATCCAGAGCCTGTTTTGGCGTCTTGATCCCTCCAGCAGGCTTCAAACCCACCTGAAAACAAAACACGATGAGCGCTAATTTTAGAAAAATCGCAAGCATATTCATTGAGATAATCACCAGATCTAGTCACAAATATTTTGTTAGACCAACGTAAGTCATGGTGTCGATAAACAAATGTAGGGAGGGGGGCAACGGTTTGGAGATTCCGAATAATGATTGCTACGATTGCACATACGCAAGTTTACTTGCGGCCTAACTGGAAACAGTCCAAAAAAATCATCAGTACTGTGAATTGAAAACTCGCGTCACTTATAGTATTAAGGTAATCCGGTCGCGGACGTAAAAGTTATTTTTAAGTGCTGAAAATTTTACAAAACAATCTTTGGGTTAACCAAAGTCGAAACTTTATAAGAAAGAGGCCAGTCATAGAGGAAAATTTCAAACGAAACACATCTGAGTTTTATACCGGCCTCATGGAAAAACTCAAAAAATTCGAGTTAAAGTTTATGTTTTAAACTTTTGATAGGGACGGAGTTGTTTACAGCAAACAAAAACCTTTGTTTTGATGCATTGAAAGTTATATATCACCGAGTAAAGAACAAAGAAACCTTTGCCTAAACCCACGATTTTAGCCAAAATTCAGACTAATTGGCGTTCTTAGAGTTTTTGAAGGCGTTTTACTTGCCCGACATCATCGTAGCGTAAACTTAAAAGCACCAAAGGAAAATACAAACTTCTCCTTGCACACACAAAAACTTTAAGGGGATTTAAAGCAACTTTTTTTACCCGTACCGCGGACCAGGACCAGGCGTTTCTAGGTCTTACAAGCTATATGATCTGGTCGAAAAAGGGTCCGGGTAGGAGCTTGAAGTAGTTACACCCCGCTTTGCCGACCAAGTTAGCGGTCCGTCCTGCCTGTCCGGAGGATAAAGAAAATGAACAAGGAAATAAATAGGGATAATGAGGGTTATGACGACGCGGATTCGATACACTTCTTTCGCCTCACAACCCCAAAGTACAAGGCTGTTATAGCGGGTAATATTCAAGACGTTGATTAAAAATGAACTTGTTCTAAACTCTGCGCAAAAAGGGAAATTTCCCAGTCGGTTTGGCAAAGTCCCGGTTTTTCCCGGTTTTTTCCCGGTCATACCAATTTTCCGGTTTTTTCCCGGTTTTCCCGGTCACTTGACACCCTGCCCAAAGATTTTTTTCAATTCTGGCCCAAATTTTTTTTAAGAGGTTTTAATTTTTTGACGACTGGATCTGATTGAGGGAGACTATAAATTACTGAAATCGATGTCTATTGCTCAATATGTCGATTTTAAACAAACCGGGAGAGGCGGCAGAATACGACCGTGAGGTTCAAGGTGTAGCTTACAATGCTCTTCTGCGCGAGGGCAGGACGCGAATTGGCGATCATATTTTAAGGTCACCGATCAGTCCCCCCCCCAAAAAAAATATATATCTCGACAGATGAGGCTAACAAAGAAGGATCTTTAACATAGTGACACGGAAAAGTACAAAATAGTGACAAAGGTTTGAAGTGACAAAAAGTGATAAAAGTGACTCACTGCTACCTCTGGTGTCTCCTGGACTGTAAGCTAATCTGATTTTAGTGAGCAAAGAAATTTTTGGGGGAATTCGTGGAGTAAACAACGTATAAACCGACGTCCAATTCAATACATGGTATTTAAATTGTTTAAGATTGAACATATAAAAGTCAATACCACCGCTTTTTCGTTTGAGGAAAAGTCGTATTTCACTCCAGGCATTTGACCACGCATATTATTTGTTATTCACTTCACACTGTACAGTAACGATTCCGTTTTACTTTTTAATTGACATACAGTTTGTAAATGATCGTCATTACTATAACTTTCGAGCAACGGGCCTCAAAAGGCCATAATCGTATTTTTTATTCTTTTTTTTTTTAAATAGGGACTTTTTTAAATCGTTTCTATCTCCTGATGTAATTTCCCAAGCATTTGATCAATTTAAAGGACTTAAAAAACTTGAGAATTGGCCGAGATCTCTGATTCTTTTTTCTTCTCTTAAAAATCTACCGGTAATTCAATTTAGAAAAAAAATAGATAATAAGAATTTAAAATAATTACCCTGATGCGTGTTTTTCGATAGTACTCTTTGATCGCTCTGCACATTATTATACCAACCGGGATTGTTGCATTCACAGTTTCTTTGCCTGGAAAAATATAAATATAAAAATAAAATTTAAAAATATGAAGAAATACAAAAAAAAATATACATAAAAGGTTTAGGCCTACTTGTTTGTATTCACAGCGAAAATTTCCAGCTGTGGACAGCTGAACTCACCTGTAGAAGTTTTGATGAAATCAGCTCCTGCCATCATGGACACCATGGAAGCTCTCAAAACATTGATATATCTGCCTAATTCGCCAACAGCCAAAATAACTTTGAGATGTGCTTCTCCACATGCCATTTTCATTTTCTTGATCTCTTTGTACAGTTCCGTCCAATTTTGCTGGATGACAAGGCTGCGATTGATAACCACGTCAATCTCTCGAGCTCCGGAAGTCACCGCAAATTTTATTTCTTCTAGACGAGTGTTCAGTGGATACTGTCCACTTGGGAATCCAGTTGCCACTGTAGCCAAAGGCCATTTAAATTAAACTTTCAATTATACAATGTCCATAGAAATAATACAGAATTTACGCAAACTACCTGAAGCAACTGGGATGTCATCTCTGCCACATTCTCGCAAAGTTCTTGCAGCAGTTGCTACCCAATTGGGATACACACACACAGCAGCAGTGGTCAAGTTCACAAGACGAAGTGAATCTTTGAGTGGGTTTATAGCCTGAGAAAAGAACACAATAGTTGATAAAACATGTTGCTTTTGAAATTTCTCTGATAATAAAAACAAGGCTTACCTTGTGACATAAACTTTCAACATTGCTTTCTGAGTCATCACCACCCAGTGTGGTCAAATCAATACATGCAACAGCTCTAAGAAGCCAAGCTAAACGATATTCATTCTTGAACGAGTACAAAGTTGGAATTTTCTGTGCCTGCCGGTTCACTTCATTGGAATCCACTTGTAGGCTTTCAACCCATGACAATTCTGAAAATTTTTAAAATGAAAAGATCATGTGGAAGCCTAGAGAAAACAACTGTTTTATGGTATGGCGACTACCAATGTTTGAGGCAAGGGCCTTACGTAAGAAGTAGAATTCATGGTGTTAATAATTTGTAAGAAACTGGGAATATTGCAAACTGATTACATATAAACTTTACTGGTCATGAAATACTCTCTTGTGATGATATAAATGCACTATCTGAAAGACAATACGGCTCTGACAAGGAATTGACCTTTAACATATATCAAAATAAATGTCTCTTCAAAAAACATGTCAATAACAAAATAACAGAAACACAAAGTAAAATAGTCTATCCAGCAGGTTATGTATCACAATAAGTTACTAACTTACCAAGATCACAGCCAGAATTCAACACCATTATGTTAGCATCAACTGAGAACTGCTGCAACAACCTATCAAACAGAAATCCGACCGGCAACGTCACACCACGGTATCACCAATCGTAATCTGATAAATGCGTATAGCGTATTCAGAAAAAAATTTAAAAAAATCTGTGATCAGCTGGTACAGTACCCCCCCCCATCATGCCGGCCGGGCAGGATACGTAAAGATAACCATGTTTACACTAATGACAATTGTCAAAATACGTCTTCTTCAAAGACTGGACACGAAATTTACTTAAAACCAAGTTAAGTTCTGGATGCTCAAGCTTTCAAGAGCTTGAGATGCAATAGTCAGCAAGGTTAACCTTATTTGGTATGGTATCCAAGATCACAGCCAGAATTGGCTGTGATCTTGGTCTTAAAAAGCAAAGCAGGCTACGTTTAAATAGACAAATGAATAACCATGAGACGAGTCTCAGTAGAGTAACACACCTTGGAAGGATTTAGACGTTTTCCACATCAGCTGGAGCTATCTTCCGGCACTGAGGACAATCTTTGATGTGTTGAGGGTGATGCAACGAACCATAAGGATGGGTGTGCTCGTAGACCGTCTCACAGTTGGAGCACTTATGGGTGTGCCAAAATCTGTCAGGTCTATCAGTTATGGCAACGGCAGGATTATTATCGGCGCTAAATGCAGCAACCTTGTATTTGCCGCGAACTACCCACTTCCACTTCGCTGTCAGTCTTGGTGGTTCACTGTCACTCGGCGAGCTTTCGTCGGATAGATCTGTACTACGTCCCTTGTTGTTTAATAGTGTAACACTAAAGTTTCTTTCTTGCAAATACTTGGAAAAAGACGGCGAATATTCATAGGAGGAAAGCCCGTGCGAACAGCACAACGACCGGCTTCTGGCGGTCTGACACAACCTTGCACTAACAAATTTCAGGACACACAACATCACTTCAAGTTAAAGAGCGCGTTAGGATCTAGGGATTATCGTTTTCCTAAAAACTTATCACTGACACTCGCTTAAATCATCAACGAGTCACTTCCTCGTGAAACAAACGTGGGCAACCGTCAACAACAAGAGCCGAAGAGCAACAGGAGGATCACGAACCGTTTCGGTCGTTTCCGTACACTAGAGCCCTTAATAGTTAGAGAAACGCAAATGCGGCCATTTTGTGGCCCAGTGGAGGTCACCCCTCACCCCTCCCCACTACTCCCCACTCGCGGTAGGGCCATGACGAGTGGGGCACCGGGGC
>Ga0058701_10004672_pt1 | contig 11164 bp, 8 predicted proteins | sample AgamicOrMae_FD_97039 | JGI IMG/M metagenome (GOLD analysis project Ga0058701, IMG submission 97039) | Agave microbial communities from Guanajuato, Mexico - Or.Ma.e | ecosystem: Host-associated > Plants > Phyllosphere > Phylloplane/Leaf | place: Guanajuato, Mexico | collected 2012-06-04 | reverse complement strand
TATTCTCGGCATCAATCCGTGAAAGCCTTCAAGCTCAATCCCTTCTTCCCCACTCTTTTAGGAAGACTAAAGATCGTGGCATGGCATCTCTCAGTTCCTTTAGCACAAGCCATTACTTAATTTTTTGTTATAGTAAATCCCTTCTCTTCCTCAAGCTAGTACCAAAAAAAAAACCTATTCCTTTCGGTTCGCTTCGCTCGCTTGAAACTGCGATTGCGCTTCGCTAGCTAACTACTAATAGTGCAACTACTAGAAATCGAAACTAAAATTTCACCCTCCTAAGAGGATTTTAAACATTATTCCATTAGCGATATGTTTATCCCCAAAACTGGTTCTCATCCGAGGAAGTGCTCTCTCTCTCCTATGTCAACCTCTACGGAAAAACGAAGGGTGAAAATCCTGGGTTGGTTGGTTCCTTTGACGCAGAGCAAGGAAGGAAAGATTCAAGGGCTGGAAATTCCAAGGTAGCTTGCTTACTTAATAGTTGGAAGATTGAGCAGCACCTTACGGAAGCAGTTCTATTCGCTAACCTAGATACGTATTACTTGAAATGAGTTTCACATAGTGAAACGAGATACGGAACTTCACTCAAAGCTTGAATCATATGTATCTCAGTTCAAGAAGTCTAATAGTCTTCTCTTCGCTCTTCTCAGTTCTACGTATCTTTCGTAGAAAAAAAGGGGGGGCTAGGGGGCTATAAGTAGGCGTTTGCTATAAGAGCAGCTTGCCCCTTTATACGGCTTGAACTCATTTGTCAAGCAAACAAAGCACAACCAACCAATAGAGAGAGCGGGCTAGACCTAAAGATACGTATCTAGGTTATTGACTATACGTATCTCAGTTCAAGAAGTCTAATAGTCTTCCGTTCTCAAAGATACGTATCTCAGTTCGAACCTTTGTTCTCCTTCCTATACCTGATGTTATCCTTTTGAGTGAATGCAAAGACCCAATTCGTCCGGGCTGGGATGGCTTCCGAAGGAGAGGAATGAGTGAAACGACTCAAAGATCAAGGAGCGAAAGCCAAAAGAGTGACAACTATCGGAGCGAAGTAGACTAATAAGGAGAGGAGCGAAGTAAGGTTTTTTGCTTTCACCAGGGAAACTTCCTTATTTATCTTGCCACTCCTGAGAGTTATCCCTCGTTCTAAGAGCTACTTTCTTAGCTGCGGAAGAAAGGGTTGGTTAGTTAGTTAAGCTACCGGCTGGGCGGAAAGCAGAAACCGTACTGACGCTACTTTATCCCTCCTCTCTAATCGGGACTTCGAAGGAAGGGTAGATATTCGGAGTGCTACCGGATCGTGGGCGGGTTCATCGATGCTGGGAACAACACTGGCTAAGAGCAACTTAGGCTAGCAGAAGCTACAGGATTTACCCTCGGCTATAAGAGTGGGATCTTACCTTAGCTACTTTCTAAGACTATTTCCTGGTATTACCTTCGTTTCCTGCTCAAGCTTCAGATAAGACGAATAATGTAAGCTTATGTCACACTCTGGTACTTCGGTAATCTTGGGGTGTTAAGGATTGAGAAAAAGTCGCCTGTCGATGGTCGATGAGGGAAGTCATCCTCAAGCCCTATTTCCACTTATATTTTAGGTATAACAAGGGGGACAGCAAAAAACCGTAAAATACGCTTAACAGCAACTTCATGGGTGGTCGGTGGTGAACTCATAAATTGACACACAGTATTCACTGCATATGAAATCGCAGGTCGTGTAATAGTAATATACTGTAGAGATCCAAGAAGACTGCTATATTCAGTAGCATCCAGAAAGAAAAGAAATCCCCTTCATGAGCCGAAGGCTTAAATAAAACCAGCTATAGGTGACGTAAGAGGTTTACATTCAAGCATGTGGGCTCTGGACAAAAGATCACGAGCATATTTGCGAATAGAAAGATGAAGACCAACCGGAGTACGAGTAGCATGAATACCAAGAAAATAATATAATTCAGAGACCGGTTTTTTTTCATTTTTGAATAAATTCTGAAAGAACAGAAGGTAAGGATGATATCATCAACATAAAGAAGAACAATAAGATGATGGCCATTTCTGTGATAGACAAACATAGAACTATCCGACCGTATATTACATCCATCCAATTTTTGGATGTCCCAATCTTTGGAAAAAGAAGGAACTAAGCTTTAAGTAGCAGGACGAACTACCGGGCTGAAGGTTTCAGAAAAATAGAATAATTTTGCTTTCTTATAGCCCTTAGCGACTTCACGGGCTTTACACCGAAAAAGAGAATCATCAGCCTGATGCTTAACACGATAGACCCAGTTACACCCAATAACATTCATACCCGGATAAAAAGGGTAAAAGAGACGGTTGGATAAAAAATTCAATTCTTCATGCAGCGCGCCAAATGGGCTCTTTCATGGCAGAGGAAAAACTTCTATAGGTAAGGAAGCTTCAGAGGAGAGAGTTCGCGCATATGACGGATTGGCTTTTTGAATGACATCTTTCACCAACCATCAATCTTCACTTTGACCTCAGAACTCGCTTGCATGGGATGTGTGGAATGGTGAATAGTAGAGGAGGACGAAGGATTAAATATAGGAGCGGAAGATTCAGTGGAAGTGTAATCTGGAGCAGGGTCGGCCAAGATCAGGTTCAGACGACCTAAAACTGGATACAGCAGGATTGGTGGCACCTGTGGTCGTCCCAATAGAAAGAGGTGTGGAAGTCCCGTTTCCACGAAGACCAGCAGCGACTGAGGTTGACCGAGGACTTTGCACTGTCTTCTTAGTACAGGCCTTGGTTGAGGAATCACGTCAGGGTCAGAGAACAGCTGATGCTCCGGTTACGGAAACGCAAAACCTCCGGAAGTCTGTGTAGTCATGGTCGACGTCTCCCGGGTTTCAAGCGGGGTGCTTGTCTGTTTGGGCGACGCCGGAGAAGAAGAGGTCGAGTCTGATGCAACCGAGGAGGCCCAGGTTTTGAGGCAGATATGTGAGGACGTCGTTCGGGGTTCGTGGCTAGGAGTCAGTCACTTCGACAAAGAGCGTCCTTAATTAGAACTTTAACAGTTTCATGAAAGATATTATGATTTTCTTATTTCCCCTTTGATATGATGAATAGAACGAGTTTACCGGTGAAGTGAGCGAAGCTTTGAGTCTGTGTAGGTTATTATTTGATTCCAGTCTTCCCTGGATTTGATGACAGATTATCATCATCAATAGCTACAGATTCCCATTCTCAATGAATGGAAGTTGGCACCTACTAAACCAAGTGCCTTTCTTTCAAAGGGAGAGGGGAATTCGTTTATCTTAATACCTATAGCGTAGATAGAAGCACGTCTAACCTAACGATGACCACTCAGTGGAAGATTTTCCCTATCCGTACATTTAGAGAGGACTCTACTTCCGAGTCTCATGAAGTTGAAGCCAATGATCAGTATTTTCAAGCGTTGGTAGGTGTATTGTTCTTTATGCACAAGGTTTTTCTTCTCAACCAAGGTCCAAAAGGAAGAACATGACCAGAAGAAGTAGCTCTACCGACATCCAGAGCTTCCACCAAGGCAAGCGAAATCCTCATAGTGAGGACCCTGAGTTAATCTGATTTGGATTGCTCTGGCGTCTTTACGATGAGGTTGCAAAGAAAGGTCCGTCCTATATGGCCAATATCCTTGCGGACAGTAAGTTAACTCATCCTCTTACTTTAGAAGGAGGGATCTCCGGTACCCATGAAGAGTAGATTACCTATCCTGTCACCGCTCCGTGGGCTTTTATGATTACACTACTCACGAATCTATCTATCCAATTTCTTACTTTTCTTGACTTGTCTCCGATTGCCATGCTGCGCTTTTCGCTCCTTATCCCGTACAGAACGAAGTGAATCTTATTTAAACATTAATAGCTACGGGCCCTCTTATTGCACTGAATGACGGATCACATGGGGCCTACTAATGCAATGTTTGCTCCGTGTAGGAAGGCATTTTTCACATAACGCTGGTATAGGGACCACTTCTTTAATGCAGCAATAGCCAGTAAAGTCCTAATCTTCACAACTGGACTGAAGTTAAGGTTTCCTCCAAATCTATCCAATATTCTTGAGCAAGGCCTTTTGCTACTTTAGTTTGTACCTAACGAAAAAAGAGCCATCCGCTTTACGCTTTACCTTGTACACAACGAAGTTTCAAATCGATCGCTTACCTTAAGTAAAAGGAAGCAAATAAACTCCCAGGTATTCTTTCAAGAGCTTGTAGCTCTTCAACCATGGTCTCTCTCCAACATGATTGAGATTACGAAATATAATTCATAAAAGTTTTCGGGTTCTTTTATAGAGAAGAGAAAGACGCTTCATATACACGATGACAAGGAGCGTAGCGAATTGCATGAAACCAAAGCCTTGAACAGGACGAGAGAGACGAGAGGAATAATGGCCTACCTCAGGCATGTTGTCTGGAACTGGATCATGGCTTGAGTCTGGAGAGGGAGAAGCGTTGGTTTACTGATCTCTTTCAGGTCCTGGCTGAGCTTCAACAAGATCTGGTCTTAGACGAAGTTTCTTTCTGGTATACACTATGGTTGATGGTGTATGAGTCACAGGCTTCTCTGGCTGATATATATGAGTCATTTTTCACGGTTAAACTCTCCGGGGGCAAACAAAACGTCACTAATCAGTGTAGGAGAGGTTGAAGTGGAAGCAGTGGAGGCAGAAGGTCGCAAATCGCCACTCCCCCTTCAAGTAGCTAATTCAAAGCAAAGGCGGAAAGGGTGGAGACAGGGAAAGATTCGTCAAAGGAAAGTCTCGGGCCTCTACTACTAGAATAGAAAGGAAGAACCTTTCCTCATTCCAGATTCGTCACTCTTCAATTCACTTCTGAATTTAGGAAGGAATTTTTTCACCTCGACTGACCACAGCCCAGTCGAAAGCTGCAATAGATTCGACCACATACTATGATTATGAAGGGGATTGGTAAGGGATCTCTGATCCTGATCCTTGCCGGGAGAAAGATTTTTAATGTAAATGTATAGGATGGATTGGTTGTAATGTTAACGAGCTTGTATATAATCCAATGTTCAGTGAGATGACTTTCCTACTGACTGAATCGCTTTCATTAGTTGAAGGAAAGGCCCCGCCTGGTCCCACTTACGAGTAGAGTTAGGAAATCTCGCATATCCGCTGTGTGAGTTAGAACATGAAAGACAGTCAGCCTTGGGACTGGATTTGTTGAGGTCGCGAAAGTCAAGGCACATGCTTTCTCTGCCGTCCGGCCGGAAGGCGAAGCCAGACTGTTTTCTTTCCGTTGAGAGTGGCTTTCATCTCCTATTCAAGATTAAACAGAAAGTTTGATTCTGTAAATCGGCTTTCCTAGGCTTTTTCTTAAAAATCTTACCTATCATTAGAAATTTTCTTTAATTGAAGGAAGAATAAGGGAAGGGTGACGGTCCATCGCAGAAAGACATGCCGTTAAAATCCTCCGATCCATAGATCGCAAACCCCATTATGGCGCACCCCGCCACAATAAATCTTATATCCCTGACTCCAGAGTAGAGGATGGCATCGCTGAGGCGAAAGTCCTATATTATTATAGTATTCCTGTTGATGTCGGCCTCTCCTCTCTTTCGGCATAGCCTTTTTCTCTCCTTTTTACTCCCCTGCTGCCTCCATCTCCCGGCTGTTCTCTCCTGCTTTTCCTGTCGCAGATCCGCTGTCATTGATGGAAGATACTGCTCTCGAACTCGAATCCCCTCTTGTCCCTGAGCCTTGAAAGCGGAAATTGGATCCATTAGGTTCTTCGATTCTTTCAAAACAGACCTTGCGTCGTTTTAGCACAGAAGAGAGAGAGCCAAGGGGGCTTCTGCGGGCGATTCTGTAACCGCGGGCAGCCCGGCCGACTTAATGATGGCCGCGCATGAGATCGCACGAGACCACTTCGATTATGAGTCGGGGGATGCGAACATAGTGGCCCTAAAAGAGCGCTGAAACTATACCTTCCTTGTCCCTCTGGACCTATTAACCTCACTAACCCCCCTGTTGTTGGATATTTAGAGTCAGTTGGATCAGAACCAGCAACAGATCCTACTATTAGTTTATGGTCTCTGCCTTTCTTTACTATGTTCCTATCTATGGATCTCGTGTAAAAAAAGAATAAAAATAGGCTGGTTCCGTCGCTCGTCTTATGGAGATGTGTGTGCCAGGGGAATGGAGGGTAAGCTCTTTTGAGCTACAGTTTATGCATATTCGGATCTACTGTTGGAAGCTCTTGTTTTCGCTGTCTACTCTCTATATGGGCCCCCCTATACCAGTTTTCAGGGATGACACCTAAGGCTGATAAGGCTGAGTGGGGACCCACGCTGTTGACTGAAAGGAGAGGCTGCGAAGCCACCACCGGGAGAGGCACGAAGTTCGCAAAAGACTTCCTTGAGAGGCTGCGAAGCCACCACCGGGAGAGGCACGAAGTTCTCGACTGAAAGGAGAGGGAGAGGACACATTGGACTTTCTTGGGGAATCATTCTTTCTTGCCTTGCTTTCTTAACAGTACAAGATTCACATAAGAAGGCATAGGCTTAGGGACTGTTAGCAGTTTAGTTAGCTGTATTGGAGACGAATACTGACTATCCTAGTCGTAGGAGTCAGGGGAATGCTTTCCCCTAGGAGCAGGATCGATGTAATTGACCAGCTTGAGAAGGAGGTTTAGCGGGCAAGGGGCGAATCCATGCATTGAACTAACAAAGAAAACAAGCATAGGCTTTTGGGTTTTAGGCTAGGCTTTCAACAAGGGAGGACAAAGCAATCGACCCAAATACGAAGCCTTTGTTACGACACAACGTAGACCTATATTATATAATTATATAAAGATAGATGTAAGGTGTCCGGCCAGAGTGAGCTTATGGGATGTAGCTAATTCAACCAGGTCTTAACCTCAAGGAAAGGCGGCATGCCCTAGAAGAAGCTCATAGACTTGTTAACAATTCTTTCTTCCTAACTAAGCCGAAACCCACGGGGAGAGTGATGAATAATAGCCTACTGGGAGAAATGATTTGCGTTATCATTCGAGTCAATGCGGTGACTAACCTTCCCGCTTCCAGAAGAAGGTCCGGCATCCTTTTGTCATCCGATAGCGTCACCGAAATCACCAAGTTAGGTTCACGACCTTTGTAACCTCACGGCCACCATCTTTCCCAGAGCTTGTCCCTCACTTCCACTCGGAATGGATGCTGTTCCAAAGTCAGGTCGGCAGGGGCAAGACTTGGCTAAGGCCTTCAATCCGGATAAGGGCATGTTTCAAGCTCATAGGTCACTCTTCCTAGTCCAAATGCCATACGACCATAGGTCCTCTTGCCTTTGGCATGGCACATGTAACTTGGGACCTCCATCCATACCTGTGGCACGCTCTTCAGTCCGTTGCAAGGGTCACGGAAAGGAAAATCTTAACTTGAAGCTACCAAGATCCAACGGTGTCCTTATAGAAGGAATTGAAAATTCTCCCTCTATTGCCCCGATGGGACTTTGAACAGCGAGGGATGTGAGGATGGTGTTAAGCGTCCTTCGGACCTTTTGCTGTTGCAAGTGCAAGCCGGTAGGTTTCTAACTATCACAGTGTTAAGAGGAGATAAAAAGGCCTTTCCCTTGAGCCCCTTGTTAATGGGAGGACGGGTTCTATTAAGAATAATAAAAAGATTCCTGGGATCGATTTAAACTCGGAGATAGCCGGGTCTATAGCTTTGTGAACAGCATCGGATGACATAGCAAAGGTAGCCGCAAGAGAGCTACTATGTCTTAAGCCCGAAACTAATCCTTCTAGTCTACCTACGTTATTCTTTTCTTTTGGAACGTAAAAACTGCTATGCGGATTCAATCAATTTCAACAAGGGCCACCAATCCTTCTTGATCAGTTTTATTGACATAAAGATGCTTTCTCACTCTAGCTAGGGATAATTTCCTTTTCTGTCAATCGATGAGAACTTCTTTCCCTAAACAAGGGCGGTCGTCCCAAGCACTACTGTTAGCGAAGCTAGCTTTAGGATAGATAGACTTGTTTTGGGATAGAGTGTTCTGTCAATAAGCTAGTTTTTCCATCAATAGGAACTACTGGGCAAGGCATAGGTTCTTGCTTACCTGGATTGGCTGCTCATCTTTCTTTCCAGGGATTCAATCAACTCGGAAGGAAGGAATTACATTAGCGGCACGAACGAGTAAGAAGAAAGAGAGGATGCAAGGGCAGAGGCGCGAAGTGAAGCAGCTTTCCCCAACCCAATACATAGGTTCAGAAGCAGAATGGGGCAAGTCCGAGGAACCGCCATCTCTTTTCATTTCGTAGGGTGAGGGGTTCCTATCCGAGTCAAGAAAGAAGATGAGCGCCGTTTTAACGAAAGGTGACGGAGGAGAGAAAGTTAGATTACTAATCTATACTAATCTATCAAGTCCTGAGTTCGGCTGCTTTCCCGGGCAGAGGAGAAGCAATATCGAACATCTCTCTCTTCATCTTACATACGATGATAGGGAGCTAGAAGCCATCCCCTTCGCACGCCCTATGACGCCCAGTTCTGGCAGCTAGTTTCAGGAAAGAACCGGCATCTAATTGAATTGATGATTTCTCCCCGTCTTGAATAGAATGAATAGAAAAAGTAGAAGCAGCTTGATCGAGAGGTTCCGGAGCTGATAGCATTTTTCATCGGGTCGGGATCCCATTCTCTTTATCTATGAGGGCTGAACCTTTACACCGAAAGCAAAGTGCATTCAAGGTCCTTCTGTACTGACTTCAAAAGGCTAGCTTAAAGCCGCCGAAGAAAGAGTGCCCATGACTATGGCTGGAAATCAAACTCTTCCTTTTCAGCTCAGGCCGGTTCGTTCAAGGCCATTAGTTCAACCGCTTCTTGCCCTACTACGGTTTTCAACGGAATCAGAGAAGCTTTTAGAGAAGGCAGGGGCTAATCTTATCTTTAGGCCGGGTTCAGGTAAAGAATGGTTTCCGGGAAGTGGGTATGCGGGCTTCTTTCACACAAGTATAGGAAAACTGTAAAACGAAGAGCTAGAAGAGAAGAAACTCACTCTGACGATCTAAAACAAAGCCACACTAGTCTTGCTATCTTTTCTACAGCATGTTACGACTCGCATGCCACTATCATATATGAACCAGATGACCATTGATTTTTCTATCTACAGTTTTTAGGTGCTAATCTAGTTATGGACTATGCCCGAGCATGGTCATAAGCTCGTACCTTACGGTCGAATGAGTTTCACTATGTTCAACTAAATGAGTTTCACAAAGAGATTCGTTTCACTATGTTCAACTCATTCCCGTTCAGTTGCTGAAAGATAGAGATAAGGTTTTCTAACAATGGCAGATCAAGCATTGAACTACTTAATAGAGCTAATTTCCGTTCTTGCCTTACCCGCGTTTATTTTGATTATTGCCACCTGGCGCGTCGCCAGGCTGCGCTCATTAACCCCAGAAACCTTGCAGGAACGGGTGGATGCGTCAGTCTCTGATACGCTGAAAGAACAATTACAGCGGGTAGTCACCCCGCTATTTGAAGAAAATAATGTGATATTGCCACCTGGCAAAGATGGCTATGATGTTATTGAGTTTCTTGTTCCTGGAGATAATGTACAGTTACTAGCGGAAATGTATACTAATTTATCCCAGTTAGGTGTTGAGAGTCATACCTACCTATTACTTATTCAGGCAGTAAATACCTTGGGAGGCTAATATAACCTCCCTATAATCCTGCACTAAAAAAAACGGAGCTCGGCACAACCTAACGATACATCCAATACCAATCTTACACTCCTTTCTACTCTTCTGAAGTGTGGGAAAAGAAAAGGGTCCCGTCCACCGGATTACTTTACTTCAGTCAACAAGAGTACAGGAACCGTGTAAAAAAAAGGGGTCGAGAACTACATAGATCTGAGACTTTCCTTCCTTGATCTGGGAGGTAAGTTATGTAGGCGTACAACTCAACCTAGGAGCGGAAGCCACTCGACTGAAAGGTACGTAGTTGCTTTGAAGAACGAGATTCTAAGAATAGAGTGAAACTCATTCGACCGTAAGGGAGAGGGGACTCCTTTCATGAAACCTTCTAGAATGGATTCTGTTTCCCCTGATCTTAAGGTCAGATACAAAAGGGGACCCTCTCCCACTATGAACGAAAAGATGCACAAGCTCGATCCATTATCCAATCACTTGACTTGAACTTAAAGTGTTGCCCGATAATGTCTTAAACAATCTCTATAGTTAGTTAAGAATGTTGCTTGCTGCCGATCCCATTCGCGCATGAAGGCTACTAAGGCATCTCCTGCCTTTTTTCCGGATGTTCCCTTGTAAGGCAGAAATCCCCTCGACTATTTGATTTGGGGCGGATTCGTAAACCTTTAAACGGTCAGCTAGCCCTATCAAATAATCACTGCGCATAGAGATTCGATTCAAGGAGCTAGTGAAGTGATCCAATTGGTGGCGAAGCTCAAGCACCGGTGGTGCCAGAGGAGGATTTCCCTGTTCGGGTTGGAAATGAGCCGGAGCATCATCCATTTTCAGGATAAGCCACTCACCCCAATTGGCACACACAAGATAAATCCACAAGGGGATAAAAAGAGTTGAATCGAGTCCACTCTTTTCTAATATACCACGGACCAAGGAACTTCAAAATAAGAAAAGCGATAATAATGGGGATCACATTGGTGGGAATATAGGCCGATACGTCTGATCTTGTTTCTTGATTGAGTAGAAAAGGAACTGCAGTGATCTTGAATATTGAATAGTCTTGTTCTTTAGGGAGTGATCGGGAAGCATTCTCTCGACCCTACCCTTCTCATACGTCTTTATGAAAGCCTCTCGCTTTTCGAGATCCGGTCCATCATCAACTCAGTTAGATCTTCTTGTTTGCCTGCTTTGATTAGGCTTCCTTGGTAGGGCATTTCGTGCTGAATTATACCTTTTATCAGCCGGTTGGGCGCTAGCGCGGCCCGCTTCGCTTTTGTTGCGGAGGTCACTGCTTTTGTGCTTGTTGCTTGTAGCCCCATCCCCGAGTTTTTAAGGGAAATTGGTTCAATCGCTATTCCTACCCTACCTATCGAAATCCGTATTTCGTATTTAAAGTAGGCTAAGCCGTCGAAGTCTTCCAAATAAGATAGTTAGTGAGATCAAGAGTGACACGAAGAAAATTGGTGATGTTGGTGACGTGAAAGGCAGGCGAAGCCATTAAAGAGATAGGCAGGC
>Ga0058701_10004671_pt1 | contig 11166 bp, 10 predicted proteins | sample AgamicOrMae_FD_97039 | JGI IMG/M metagenome (GOLD analysis project Ga0058701, IMG submission 97039) | Agave microbial communities from Guanajuato, Mexico - Or.Ma.e | ecosystem: Host-associated > Plants > Phyllosphere > Phylloplane/Leaf | place: Guanajuato, Mexico | collected 2012-06-04 | reverse complement strand
CTCTTCACACCAAACGGAAGGGCCTGAAGAGGGCTGCCCATGACCTGTACTAGCAGTCTCAAATGTATTGACCGCGGTCTAATTTTTTCAAACTCTCGTAACTTTGAAACGGAGGGAGATACGACAAGAAAGCTCAAGCCAAATTGATAGATCTCTTAAGGATCTAGCGATTTTATTCCGTGCTTCTCTGGCGTATCTCCCTCCATTTCAAAGTTACGAGAGTTTGAAAAAATTGGAGCGGTCAATGCATTTGAGACTGCTAGTACAACCATTCAAAGGTTTATTGCAAAAACTATCCTGTTAGGCTAACCATACTTCATGTTTCGGCATAAGGTTAAACTGGTATACATAGAATGTATTTTCGAAAATGGGTCTTCCAGTGATCATTATTTCTTTTTTTTAACTCTGGCCACTGTCCTCTGATATCTGGCTAATATCCAGCTATATCCAGCAGATACTTTTTGATATTCTGCTGAAATCTGTCAGCTATTAAATTGAAATTTGGTCAATTTTCTCTTAATATATCTCTGATACGCAGCTTATATCCTTGATAACGGATATACAGATTTTTAGCAAGGTGTTACCCCTTGGTAAAGTCTCTAATTTTTTCAAAAACAAATACAAGAAATCGTTGACTTTTATCTCAGCACATATTGATTTTTTTAATTCGATACTAATTGTTCCAACGCGGTTTTCTATGTTTGGTGTTTAGGAACAGTTTGGTTTTGGTTTGGTGCATCAGTCGAATGTGTGCCACGGTCATCTTCGCTCCTTGCAATGAGATGAGAGCATTCAAAGAAGTAACTCATTTATCTTTTAAATGTCGTCTGTCAAAATACTGGTATTGACTGCGGACCTTAAAATAAGGATAACAGTGTTTAGCTTTGTTTCTTAAGTCTCTTCTTTTTTTCCTCTCCGTTTCGTAGGGGCACTGTGAGGCTTGTACGGAAATATTTGCCTCAGCAGCTGCAATGACTACGTGGAAATGCGGGGCGATCATAGCACTGTGGTAAACGCTATGGGGGGCATTCGATAGCGCCGAAAATCACAAGCGCCAACGCCGCAAGCGCCAGTCTGTAACCACCAAACGAGGAAAGTCGCAAACTTCAAAGTTCGTATAGGTTAGGTTAGGTCAAGTTAGGTAAGGTTAAGTTAGGGTAGGTAAGGTTAGTATTGCGGTTAAGAACTTTGGCGTTAGCGACTTTCCTCGTTTGGCGTTTACGGATTGGCGCTTGCGGCGTTGGCGCTTGTGGTTTTTGGCGCATATGACAGCTACCCAACGCTTTTTTTTAGGTTAGGTTAGGATTAGTAAATTGCGCGCAGAGGCAGACATAGTTTTTTTCTTCTCTGTGAAAGAAAAACAATTTGGCACGAGGGCGCGTGTGGTCCTGTTTGACGTATGCCAGTTTGGTTTGCTCGCGAATTTTCTTCCCCGATAAATTTATTTACTAATTCCCATAGCCCTTTTCAACGCGGACCCTATTACACGACCTTGGTGCAATATACATCGGGGTTATTTCGGGGTCTTCTCGTGTTTGAGCTGTCTAACCTTAATTTATTCAACGGTCTCTGTAACGAAAAATTTGTTATACAGTAAATGTACCAATCGAGTGGGAAGAAAATTATTGGAATTCGATTTCTTTCGACATGCTAATCGAGAAAACGTGATTTTTTTTACCATTTAGTGTAAATGGTTCGTTATCTGTGCTGAAACAGAGGATTGTCGTATTACAACGTTTTGATTATTTTTGAGTTCTCTCGAATTGGGTGATATATTAGGGAAAGAGTCTAGGAATGAAATTTTTATGATCAGAAATCTGTCGATAGCTTGCATAAATCACTTGTTTTAATATTTGGCCTCATTTTTCGAACCCTCTCACGGAGGCCCCTGAGAAAAATTAAATCCCGTTTTCATCGAGAAGCCTAGTTTAAGGAGCAAGTCCAGCAGAAGGCCTTTGTTAGGGTGTCTGATACACATAATTGCTGTCATAAAAGCATTGCTCATTCATGAATCCGTATGATATCCTGTCTTGTATATACGAAAGACATCCGAATGGCATTTGGCCCAGTTTCTATTGAGACCAGCGCCCGAATTTCGCCCACTAGAAAAGTCTGCCGACAACAAGGGGGACGGGAAGGTGGGGGGAAGCAAAGGTGTTGTGAAACCATTCCTGGCCATTGAACCGCACAACCATCGCTCCCTCTCTCTTCAGCCACTGCATTCTTCATTCTTCTATGCTCTTCTTTCCTTCGTCAGTTTTTTGTCTCCAACTCACCTTTAATTCCCCGCTCACTCACTCAAAAACTCAACAATTTTAAAAGTTGTAGTTTCCACCCTCTTGTGTTTAATGATGTGTCTTGTCGTCAGGCGGATCGAAAGGCAATCAAGCAATCTTCATATTTAAGTTAATATGACTTTCTTGCCTCAGAAAAACGTTTTGTTAATAGCCTCCATCAAACCAGAATGGTTGTGGTGAAGATTGTAATTGTTCAGGCGACAACTGTTATTGTTGTGGGTAGCTGTCATAAGCGCCAAAAACCACAAGCGCCAACGCCGCAAGCGCCAATCCGTAACCGCCAAACGAGAAAAGTTGTAACCGCAATACTAAGCTTACCTAACCTAATTTTACCTAACTTAACCTAACTGAACCCAACCTAACTTAACCTAACCTATACGAACTTTGGCGTTTGAGACTTTTCTCGTTCGGCGGTTATGAACTGGCGCTTGCGGCGTTGGCGTTTGTGGTTTTTGGCGCTATCGAATGCCCCCCATTGTTGTAACAATCCAGATCGTTGTTCCTCTCCTCTCTGTAAAGACCTTCTTTTTATTCTATGTCTTTTGTACCTGATACTTAAACTTTCTTTTATTATTGTGAAAATTAATACCAGACAATATCCGCGTGTAGGTTTTTCAATGAATCCTCGGCAGTTACAAGATGAGTAAGCGGCCTAAGGCTTGACAAAAATAGGTAAATTAAACACAGGTAATTTTAAATAAACAGGTGTCCATTGCCTCGCTCCGCTTGACTCCGCGACGATAGATAAAAAATTAAAACCAAAGGTAGAAAAGGCACATGAGGTAGGAAGTTCAACCTTCGAAATTTATTAGAGTAGTGTTGTTCTGTGTCTGAGTGAGTATCTCGGGGTAGTAGCCGAGTGTTATTGTTTTTAATAACCGGTGCCAACCAATCTTATGTACACAAGTAGTTCAATGTCAAAGGCTTGAGTCCGCGGATTATATAAATCGCCTGGGAGGTTTAAACGGTGTTTCATCAGAAAGAAAGAAAAACAAAAACTTTCTTACGTGAAGAAAAACTCGGGTTTACGTGCAACTTTTTGGAGCGATGGAATCGCTAGGAATCAATTTAATGACTTCGACGATTAGACGCGACTATATTGTTTTCGCTTTGAATAACGTGTCTTAAAATTTGTCGTCTGCTCGGAATTCTTCAGTTTCTTGTTTTAAGGATGTTCAGTCGCTGGAAATGCGTATTAGTTTCAGAGAAAGGACTGTAGGCGCTAGTGTCTATGGCCTTATCACGTTTGAAGACGGGTTGATCATTGATAATAAACAATTTTTACCCTTGAACTTTTGAGTCATGAAAACTAAAATCTTTGAAATTCAGTCGCCATTAATTTTTTTTTGAACTTGAACGGTCTATAAGCGAAACAGCCAAAAATCGCGCTTGTGTAGGAAATTAGTTTTCATCTCACGCAAATAATTCCCTACTTTTTGAAAAATTTCTTTCATTTTATTTTTTATTGACATTGAGTGACAGCACACCGCAGTGTAATATCAATCCTCCCCGCAGAAGCGTTTGCTGTTTTTGTTGGACTGAAAGTGTGAAATTTCGATGGTGTGATCGCTCAATTTAAGATCAAAAAGAGCTCTAAAATTTGTGTTTACAAAATGATTAGCCGCCGGATAGAATCGAATAATTATAACATTTTTAAGATAAACCTGTCATGAATGTAAGTTACAGGTCGCAAGGCCGTCTAGGAATTTTGGCATCTCTTGAGAATTCTCTGGCAGCCTCCATGTCGTATGCTGAAGTATCGACTCAAGCTTATTACAAAACGGAATCGGGAAGTTTCATAGTGCCGCCTCCGATTCTCAGTATCATCTCAACGGAAATTATCGATGTTGAACTAGTCTTACTGTGCGGATCGTAAAGTACCTTAAACGCGTCAATTAAAATTATTTTTATCTTGTTTAACCGCTTATTTATGGGAATGTTGCTTGTTTACTTTCGTTATTACTGCACCATAATTTGTCAGATTTTTGCATACCGTAACAGTGCCAGCTTTCCTAGACGAAATTTTATTAAGCTATTCAGCACGCTCACTGAAATCTCCTTTTTACTCTGTTAAATATTTTTCTAAAAGAAAGACGATTATCAAAAAGAAGTCTTAACAAATAATTGGTATTAAAAAAAATTAATCAAGGAATTCGCCTAAAAAATAGGATTACGTTTTGTTTAGGAAATTTTTCGGGCTTTGGCGGAAAAATCGGCTGAATCGGAGATGATAACGCCCGTGCTTGTGCGCCAAGTATGAACTGCTCTGATAGCAATACTGGTTGTTGAGTGTGCGAAACACCTGAAATTAATTACTCGTTTCTGAGAAATAGCAGGGACCGGTGCTGATTCGCCAATGAAAACACAAACGCGAGACGAGAAGCAATAAGTAAACAAGTAAACGTTCAGTTCGCCCTCCTGCCCCATATTTAAACTTTGCTCTGAGTAAGAACTTAAAACGGGCCAATCACGTATGTTTTAGCTACTTCTCAAGATAGACTATTGTATAGCAATGTGAACGAGGAGCTCGAGCCGAGCTCTTTCATTTGATATGTTTATAGTTAAACCTGTCATGGAAACTAATCAGAACCAGTCATACTTAGGTCTAGCTCCTTTAGTTGATATGGCTTTTGATTAGCCTCTCTCCAACATCAATCCGAACCAGCCCTACAATGGAAAGCCCTAGCCGAGCTCTATTTGATATGGCTATTGGTAAACCTGCAAGGAAAACTAATCAGAACCAGTCATACCAATCTCTAGCTCCCTTTATTTGATATGGCTATTGATGAGCCTGCCATGAATACCAATCAGAACCATCCATATCAATGGAAAGCTCTAGCGGAGCTGTCTCATTTTGATATGGGCCATTGATAAGCCTGCCATGAAAATCAATCAAGACCAGCCACATCAATGGAAAGCTCTGGCCGAGCCATTTAATGGAATCATTTGATATGGCTATTGATACGCCTGTCGTGAAAACCAACCTAAACGTGTGTTCCTTCATATCTGAAACAGATACGTCCCTGACAGATGTTGATCCTCCTCGCCGTATTGTTGTAGGACACCAACGGATTGGTCGCTTTTGCGGAATGACTCCATCGAGCAGATATTTAGAGATGGTTAGTAATCGGTATGACACTGTCATCTCCTGTGTTCGTGTGAGTAAACGAGACTTTGCGCGGAAGGCTGGTTGGCTGGCAGTCGACGAAGGAGCTGCCAGCTGGGGGCAGCTGTTCGCGACCGGCCAGCCTGCGGCTGCCTGGGCAGCTTTGCATCTCCACGTGTATAAATCGGCCCGCAAACGATGGAAGTTGGAGCTTGGCAGTGGGTCTCCCCCGTCTTGCTGTGACGTGGAATCAACGTCACCTAATTGATTTTCGTACCGCGTCGTGATCTTAACGAAAAAAAGGACGCTATTCATGGGACATTGACGTCGATATTGTTTCATTAAACTCAAAATTAATGAATCTTAGGCTTGGAAAATCAAAATCATTTAAACATGTACTCAGTAAAAAATTTGTCCTGGATTCAGAACCAGACTTATGGGAGCCATTGTGCCGAAGCATTGGTGTCGCTCGCCTCTGTGAGTGATGGTTTTGGACCGATGATTCCACAAAATGGCGCATAGCATCGGAAACACAGGAGACGACAAGCTTGTCATTTTGATCAGTTCCGGCATGACTCTAAAACAAGACCCATGCAAATGTGTCGTCTGGCCGACAAGGAAGTCTCATAGTGTCAGTTACTTTTCTGTCGGAAAATGATTTTCGAAAGAAGCCATGAACCTTTTTGTAAATTAGTTTGGCAAAAAGTTTCTCTGAGCAAACGGTTACTAACTCGGAGGTTCACTTTTTATGGTTATATTTGGACCTAGTTATTTATTTTTTAGAAGGGCCGCTTATCCTGTTGTTCCTCACAAAAAGGGACCTTTTTGTTGATGAAAGGTGTAATTCAAGGGGTTGGAAAATTTCTTCTGTCAAATTTTTAGTGTGGGAACATTTTCCACCGTGCCCCATGAAATGTCTTGCTCGCTCAAGGGATTAAAAACTTGAATATTCTAACATCTTGAACTATCCATTGAAAAAAGTTTCTCCTGTAATGGGTATCGGAGTCTTGGGAAAAGCCAGCAGGTGTCGCCTCAGCCGCAGTTGTGCGACTATTAATAGGGGCGCCTTGCTCACTGAGGGAGCAGCGGCTTTGCCGGGGGGGGGATGACAAGTGATCCCCCCAGTTCGCGGGCACTTCCGCGCAGCGTTGCCGAATGTACCCCTATTGTTTGGATTTACACTGAAACTGGCGTCAATTTTTGCGAATTTCGCCGCGGTATCGTGGAAAAGTAACTACCGTTAACTGTTTTCGAAGGTACGACAACCATGGTGTTTCTTGAAGGATTTCAGCTGCCTGGGGAATATATTATTAATTCGCTGTTGGCCCAACTCACAAGCGTGTATGCTTCTAGGCATCCGATATCAACGTTTTACTCGTCCAACATTCATTTCTTATCTTTCACCCTTTAAATTTTTGTTTCAACACTTCCATTGAAATTTATTAATGGATGAATCTGCCGAAGAGAACGGGAATGAACATATAAAACCTTCTTATCGTCCGATTTAAGCTGTTTGTCGCAACGGAGCAGTCTAAAAACAGTCTATACGACGTCGACTAGACGCCTAATACATCCCAAACTGAGTCGCAAAGTTCGTCTTAGACGCATCGATTAGGCGTCTATTTCCTGGGTGGGACGTAGTTTGGCTAGTTTTCAAGGTGAACCTACCAGTTGTAGAACCTTCAACGCACAAGTAGTATTTGAAACGGGTGCAACTATCTAATGAACAATCGTAGCGATAGATCAGATAGTGGTTAGCACAGGAGTTATCTTGTTTTATAGGTTGGATTTACCTCGTTTGTTCCACCCTTTCGACCGACCGGTTTGGATAGTTTAAGGTTCACCCATGTTAAGTTCCTTCGCTCCGCGCGGCAGTGGCAACGGAAATGTGGAAAATTTGAGGTAGAACCGCTTGAAATGTTGAAGTCAAGCGTGAACCGGCTAACTGTCGGGCGAATAGACAGTCTGTTGTGACGCCTACATTGCGGCTGGCGATTACTTGCAGGACATTGAACATGCAGTGCAGCCAAGTGCAGTTGGGGGCAGCTGAGTGCAGCTGAGTGCAGCTGAGGTCAGTGAGAGAAGGCTGCAAGATGACAAGCCGCGAATAGATGCAGGAAAAGATCTTAGCGATTGCGTCGAGTCGCCGCACGCAGAGGCCGGCCAAAGCCAAAGAAGTAACGTCGGATTCCTATGCGACTTCGTTTTGCAACGCGAACAATGAAAAGGCGTGCTCCTTTGGAATTTGGTCTCGATGCACCAAGTTTTAGCCCTTTACCCATAACAGCCCAAAGTACTTGTATTTGGAGCGAAATTGAGCTTAAGAGAAATTCGAAGGATTTTTCCCATTGAATTACGCAGTTTTAAGCTTTGGAAAATGCGTAAATGACTTAATTTCAGGTTTCTAGAGGGGTGATATTTTTTAAATTGTGACCATACTGAACTGAAAACATCCTCCAAAATAAATGTTCGTGTTTCCGAACGGTTCGCTGGACGGTGGTGGGTTAATTTGTAGAAATTTTTTGCTCTTGAAATATCGTAAAATGGTATTTTAACCGACTCTATTCTTGTACTTGCGTAGCATGTTAAGGCTGTTTTTTTTTATCTACCTCAAGGGAAAGCTCAAGAATTGAGTGGGAGACGATTTATATTAATGGCAGATATTTTGCACCAGTTTTAGCCAATCACACGGCTATATTCTCAAATAATCTTAGATGGGATCTAGAGGCACGTAGAAGCAAGAGACGAAGCCCATGACCGCCGTCTTCGCTACGGACAAACAATGAACAGCTATGCAATCTTTTATTGTCCACGATTTCTGTTGGCTGCCGCTCAAAAGTTCGCCTCAAAACTGGTGCTATTCCTTAGCCAAACGGCTCTTTTACTTACAGTGACATTCGGTAAACTGCTCCAACTTTGTTTTGTTGTGCATTTCACAGGATCAAGGCATAGGCAACACGCCTCGCACTGATGTCGTCCGGGTTGCCTATCCAGCCTACTTTGTATATGTTGCCTTAATGTTCATATCTCCCGCCTTCGTGAGGAAGATCTCTTTTTCCAAAGAGGCTAGCGATAACGAGATTTTTATGTCGCCATATTCTAACCTGCACGTGGAAAAAACTTGACTGTTGGCGAGAAGCCAGAGCGAATTTTGAATTAAATCCAACTTGACTACAATGAGATGTAGACAGCTACATTCAAGTTTTTCCTATTGGATGGAAATTTTCAGGAAAAATATTCGTTTTGAGAGATGAGGACTTCTAAGTATTTCAGCGATGTGTAAATCAGCTCATGTTGAATTTTGTGACGAAACGTGTATGAACCTGCGACTTTCTGCGTCGTATTAGCAGAACTATTAATTACTTTTTCTGCTTGTCGACAGATGTGCGATGGGGACCACGAATCATGGCGGCAAGAAAGCAATCGGGGGGAGCATTCACAGAATTCGGGAGTTCGAACTTGAAAAGGTAAGAGTACTTTCGTCTTTTAATTTGGAAAACAATTAAGTATAGAATTTGCGCGTGGTGGGTTAAAATTCTCTGGACATTACCTTTCAATCGAATTGATGAGCGTTTGGCTTAAAAGCGAATTAAATATGCGCAAAAACAAATCATTAAAAGGCAGGTGATTATTATTGAAGAAGCGAAAATGATATTCGAGGAGAAGTTCCGCCTAGACTCACATAGTCTCTCTCAACAAAAGTAGACTCACAGTCTCTAAACATTAGACGAAAACATTGATAATTACCTTTTTTTGGCACAAGTGCAAAGTTTATTGGAAACCATGAAAATTTTCATACGGAGACTAGTAATCCTAACTGGATGTTTTTTTTGTTTTTTTTTGGGAGTAGCTCAGGTAATAACTTAAGTCCAAGGCAGCTCATCTGACCGCCAGTAGTGCATTTCTTTCTGTCACTCATTCAGAATTGGATGGACACTCTCATAGAGTCTCTATTTTAGAACCATCATTGGGACCCGTTCAAGTTGGTCGGAAAATTTGACTGATCAGTCAGTACCTCTAGCATGAATAGGGCTCTTTTAGAACAGGTACTTGAATCTACTTTTCCTATCTCATTGTTCCAACCCTGTGGTTTATGTCATAAAAAACGAAAGTGGTTGTTAGGATGTAGGCCTACTTATATTTGCAGTTGCTGTGTGCAATCAAGGACATTGAGTGTTGTTCTGTTCTCAGGTAAATCTCGCTAGCGAATTTGACATTCTCCAGATCGTCGGCGAAGGCTGGTTCGGCAAGATTCTACTCGCGGAACACCGCGCTACGGGCCGAGAAACCGTGCTGAAAGCTCTGCCAAAACCGTATACGGCCTTACGCGATTTCTACAGGGAGTTCCATTATTCGTTACACTTGGGCGCGCACCGAAACATCATCACAACACATGATGTCGCTTTCGAAACGGCTGGTTTCTACGTCTTCAGCCAGGAGTATGCGCCCCTTGGAGACCTCACGGCCAACGTCAGCGAAACGGGCATCGGAGAACTGCATGCCAAAAAAGTAGCTAAACAGGTCAGCACGAACTACAAAGCAGAGCTTTTCCGTATCAAATAAGCCGTGATTCGGGTAAGATAGCAAAAGGGGAGAACCAGTAAAAGCGTAATGTGCGATGATACTTACTTTCCTAAGTATCTTCTTATTCCCTGGGTTTTTTCAATGTATGAACAAGTGTGCATCGACGAGGGTGTAGCAAAATTGGCTTGTTCTGTTTGCAACACCACTGAATCTGCACCTCAATGGAAGACTCAATCCGTTCTTAATCCTTAGTTTTAAACTTTACTAGTTCGACGAGCGATCAAAATGTTGTTTATCTTTGCGAATACCTCTTTTATTATTCGTCTGAAATGAATAACAAAGACGGAACATATTACCTGGCCCCCGGAATATGTTCTCCATGAATTCTTACTTAAATCACACGAAAAACAGTCAAAAAGTAAGAGCTGAAAAAGGCGATTTCGCGCGCTCTCGAAACTGGTCTACTTTAAAACTCAGCTTTCAGAACTGGTCGAGTGTTCTATAGAAGCGCCGAATGATGTCTTCTATCAAAATAACAAAGAGCTAAAACAAGTTCATCTAATTTGTTTCGATTCTAATAAGGGTTGATGCTCTGGTGGTAAAATACGATGGAGATGCTGACTTGGTGATGAATGTCGCAGATCGCCTCGGCTCTGGAGCATCTCCATTCAAGGGACCTCGTGCACCGAGATGTCAAACTCGACAACGTCCTCGTCCTGAGGTCAGACTTCTCTAGAGTAAAGCTTTGCGACTTTGGTGAAACTCGTAGAGTGGGAACATTGGTTCGTCGACGCCATGAATGGTTACCTTACTCTCCCCCAGAGGTGCTTATGGTTGAAACTGACAATACTTACAAGTAAGTGACTTATCGGAGATAAACTTTAGTTGCCTTGCATTGGTGATCACAGGACGATATACGTGTAAGATTTATGAAATGTTCAACGCTGGAACTTTGTGAGATACTTCTGTGAAAAATCAGTTTCAAGAAGCTAGATCACTGGAAACCGACATTAAGTATCTAGCGGGCTCTTAAAAAATGGGGCCGAAGACGACCTAATACTTCCATGTTCGTTTTGATATGTCCAACAATTTTTGAGATATAGGGGTTCGAAACAGCTAGAAAACACCCCCACCCCCACCCCTAATATTACGGAAACATTGAGACGGCTGTGCTGTCCAGAGGAGACTAGATTCCCAGCAATAAAAGAAAAAAAAACAACAAAAAAACAACGTAATTTG
>Ga0058701_10004670_pt1 | contig 11166 bp, 8 predicted proteins | sample AgamicOrMae_FD_97039 | JGI IMG/M metagenome (GOLD analysis project Ga0058701, IMG submission 97039) | Agave microbial communities from Guanajuato, Mexico - Or.Ma.e | ecosystem: Host-associated > Plants > Phyllosphere > Phylloplane/Leaf | place: Guanajuato, Mexico | collected 2012-06-04 | reverse complement strand
TTAGGCTGTTATTATTAACAAGGCACGTGCCTGTTAGCCCTGCATTATTCGCACGGCATAGGCGTAAATGTCATCTATTCTGACCTACTCCGACTTAACCTAACCTAACCTAGCGACTAAACGAACCTAACCTAGCCACTAAACGAGTGCTAACGTCCCGAAAAAAAAGAAAAAAAAACATGCCGGAGAGAAGCATCGAACCCGGGACTCCTTGCTTCAAAAAAGGAATGCGGAACCATCACGCTACAGTGAAGACAGAATGTACAATCGTGAGCCGAGGGAAAACCGTGTGCATTGACAAACACGCATTTCAACGCGAGTGCTTGCCTTGCGAATAATCACTTCGTTTTAATTATCCATGCTTTTATGGATATCCATTTGGATATCCTTGGATTTCTATGGATATCCATGCCTTAACTTGCTATGGCTTTTCCATCCAGGGTTAAATTTTGGTTGATGTTAGGTCATTTTTAGTTACGTTAGGTCAAGTTTTCGCAAATTTTTACTTTCAAGCGATTCAGAAGACTATCCTCTAATCAATACCGCGGGGGAATGGGTTAACAGGACAGCAATCAACTCAAAGCAAGGGCTCTATGAGAATCGTATTTTTTGACAAATTGAGAAAAAATACGAAAAAATCTTTCTAAAACAACTTTAACTGGTTTCTTACTTAAAAGCTGTAGAGTTACGGGTTATGTGACTTATTCCGGATTATCTCCAATAAGTAGTGCGATGTTCACAACAAACGACGGCAGACAGCAGAGAGCGCCCGCTGATATTGGCGTAGGCAACATCAACACAGGCATGTTGCGAGGGTTGCCTATGCCAGCATTGTAAGGGGCTCTGTATATACGGTGCGGCATAACTAGAGGTATTAAAGCAGCTCGAGGTATAAGAACATCTGCACAGGCAAGCGTCACTTCTCCTTAATAAGAGCCGGGTATCGCACAGGGACGCCGAAAAAAACTGGTATCTTGCGACTTGTTAAAACAGAGATTCTCATTCTTTGGCATCATTTTAGAATCCTTCAAACGTTGAGTACAGGTTAAGACAGGTTAGTTTAGCTAACCATGATTAAAGTAAGGTTATGTGTACCTAAGTAAGGTGTGGTTAGGTTAGGTTGACGCCAGCGACATGTGTGAAAGTTGTCGAGAATCTCGAATGCAGACCATCAGCGGGTCTTTCATAGCCACCAAGGCAGCTTTCCAGTGAGCCATGCTTATCACCAATAGATTGACTACAAGTGCGTTAAGAAGTGTACTAGGTCCGTTAACTTATTCTCATGATCTCCCGACTTCAAACAGAAAGCTGTACTACAACTCCGTGACGATGTCACTTAACCTACCAGAACACTTGAAAGTAGCGTTTACTCTACTAAGACAGGTTTACACATTAACAGCCAGTTCATCCGCAACACTGCCAAGAGAGTGCAACATATACGTAAAAGTCGCGAACCATGGATATTGGTAACTTTAAATTAGAAATTTAAATTGATAACTCGAGCATTGTCACTATGATTGGTATTTCCGTCAGGTCGGAACGATATTCACTTTTTAGGCGGTAAATACAGCTTGGTTAAGTAGACCCTCTTTGCTTGCATGTGCTACTCGAGGTAGGCACCATGAAATTCGTCTAATTGTGGGCCGGAATAGTGGCTACACTGCACTCGACTCAAATAAAGTATTCCACCGAAAATGTGCATCGCGGACACACGCAGCAGGTTGGCATTACTGTGACTCAGTCTTTATTGATTTGACTAACCATCCAGTATTACCAACGTAAATTTCTGGAAGAAAAAGCTACCACGGAAACCAGCGGTTCGAGGCTCTCAACCTCCAGTGATTTACAGTCGAGTTCATAAGTGGTGGAGCTTTATGGGTTTTTCTTTGCATGTCTCTCAATGCATGACTTCTGATCTCGACTGTGAAAAACGGAGGGACACATTTCTTGCTACCAAAACATTGGTATCCAGCAAAGAACAAAATCGAATAAACATAAAAAGCATGCACACCGCTGACATAAAATAAAGCATCAAGTTTTGCGCTTCGTACAAAAAGAAGGCACAAACTCGATTTGGCGAAGGGTAGACTTTTTGACTGTCATAAAAGTTATTAAGTCTCCCTCGAATGGTATCCAAAACAGGATTCTTCTTTAAAAATATGCAGTGGAAAATATAAATTAGCATATTTGATTCAGCCAGACGTCAAAAATTTTCAAAGCTGTAGCAAACCCCTCCGACTAAAGTAAATTACTGTACCTGGAAAGTGAAGAATAGGGTATGGAAGTACTATCGATAAAACGTCTACAAAACCTAAAACCTGAATCAAGCATGATCAGAAACCTAATCAAGTATGGTCATTCGAAAGTCTTTGAGCTTATGGGTAGTCGCATTAAGGGAATGTTATCGTATGGAGTCCTATCGTTTTAAGTGCTGTCGATAAGTCTAATTTGAAAACAAAGGTTGGATCCATTATCGAGCAGATTTAGTTTTACAGTCAAGATAGGCCTGAGGCACACTCTTAGATTCAAAGGTTGCGTTTGCTTGTGTTCTACCGTGGTTAGATCTTTCCTTCCCTCGAGAGGATTCACAACATAGAAGATGAGGTCTGTTCAATTAGCATCACTGCTTCGCTATCAATAAGTTCGGCAGTGAAAGGTAGAACGCAATGAGAAAAACACGCAAACCTAAGAGTGAGAGAGGGGCCCGTCGAAAAATCCACGAGGATATCCATCCAGATGTGGACATCATGGCTTTTATCTATATCCATGTTAGCTACGGATATATCCATGTCCAACTATCCATAAATGGATATCCATGCCCTATCAATACATTGATATCCATATATGGATATCCATGTACACAACTATCCATAAATTGATATCCATGTACAACTGTCCATAAATGGATATCCATGCCCAGCTATCCATAAATAGATGTCCATGTCCAACTATCCATAGATGGATATCCGTATCCAACTATCCATATATGGATATCAATGTCCAACTATCCATAAATTGATGTCCATTTCCAACTACCCATGAATGGATATACATGTCCGACTATCCATAAATGGATATAAATGTTCAACTACCCATACATGGATATCCATATGAATATTCATAATGTAAATATGATATCCATGTGGATAAATGAATCCTTAGAGCAGGAAGACGTGAAGCTTCAGGATACTCACCGTGATAGTGTTGCGAGTCTGGAATTGAGAAGAAAGCGAAACAAGAAAGAGAAGTGAAGAGGCGAGAAAGAAATGTACCTGTCGTGAGAGTAATTTCCATAGCTCTTTGCCGATGCCCAAGGACTTTAAACTGCGGTAGAGACACCTCGTGGGACACGCCTACAGAGTTGGGGCCCTCGTTCCACTTATATCGGATGTCCCTCATTGTATAACCAACTGATGACAGAAATACAACGCCACATCAAGTCACTTACCTGGCGCCGGAACACCATGCAACTCACTCCCTGGAGATGGCGAAAGAGTGAGTGAGTGATTATTGAGTGTGACAAGGATGGGGGATCGTAAGAGTTCCGCTCGGATCAGGACCCGACCTCGAAAGGAACTGTCTTCCAAAGGACCCCAATTAAAAGGACCCGTCCCCGAAAGGACCCGTCCTTGAAAGGACCCGTCCTTAAAAGGACCTGCCCTTAAAAAGACCCGTCCTTAAAAGGGCCCGTCCTTAAAAGGACCTGTCCATAAAAGGACCTATCCTGAAAAGGACCCTTTCTTGGACTCGTCCTCAAAAGGATTCGTTCCGAAAGGACCCGTCCTTAAAAGGTCCCATTCTCAAAAGGACCCTTTCTTGGACTCGTCCTTGAAAGGATTCGTCTCCAAAAGGACTCGTCCTTAAAAGGATTCGTCTCCAAAAGGACCCGTCCTTAAAAGGACCTGTCCTTAAAAGGCCCTGTCCTAAAAAGGACCCTTTCTTGGACTCGTCCTCAAAAGAACCCGTCCTTAAAAGGATTCGTCTCCGAAAAGACCCGTCCTTAAAAGAACCTGTCCTTAAAAGGACCCGTCCTCAAGAGGACCCTTTCTTAAAAAGGACCTGTCCTTACAAGGACCCGTCCTTAAAAGGACCCGTCCTTAAAAAGATTCGTTCCCGAAAGGATCCGTCCTCAAAAAGGACCATTCCTTAAAGGATTCGTCCTCCAAAGGACCCTTAAGCGCCCTTAAAAAGACCCGTCCTGGAGAGCCCGTCCATTTCGGACCGGACCAAACCGAACCTTGATCCGGAACGTTTCCCGTTTGTTGGCACCAATGTCCGGTCGGTGGGGCCCGCTCGGTCGGGCCCGATCCCAAGAATGAATATCCCTAAAAGATTGGACCCTCTCATGATAGGGATGGCGTCAAATCTTTACTGAGTTCCTAATCTTTTTTCAAACATTTAAAATAAAATATTTTTTTTTAAAAGAGTGACGAATTTTCAATGCTACTTCACTGCCCAAAGAGGGCATACATTATTTATGAATACATTATTTAAATATTTTCTTTATAAATATATTATTATTTAAAAATAATAAATATATTATTAGAGATTTACTCCAAGTAAGCTCATGATAAATTTGAGGTCTTAAAACACGTCTATTTTTTATACCCATATCCAGAAATATTACTTTGATATCCGTCATTCATCTACGCATCCCGAGAATTTGGAAAATACTATTAAATTTCTAAAAGTTTATACACGGAATTCGATAACTATTATTTTTAAATTCCCAATATCTCTCGGGATTCTTGTGAAATTGTTACCTAAAAATCTTAAAATTATCTTACATAAATTATCAATTTACATAGGGCGATTCCACATGTAGTAGTCATGGCAGATCCCCTAAAATTTCTCATAATACTTTTAAGAATTCCATTAATACCCCACCATTTTCACAAAGCCCTCATCATTTCTTACAGACTTTCATAACATTACCCTTAACTTCTGTCGAATCTATATTCTGGGATTCCATGAATATTACTAAATACATTCAATAAAATGGGCTGGACATCATGTGAATCATTCCTTGACCATAAACCCCAACTCTTAATCCCTAAATGTCACTTGGACATGAGCAAGTAGAAATACACTTGCGAACAGCCAAGTTTTCACTGCCAAGAGTCGAAGGGACACCTGCCCTTTTTAGGTATATTCAAGCCTGGGACGGACCGAAGCGAAAGAAGGAAAAAAAAAGTCCGACGGCTGCGGGGTCCGAACCCTGTCTCTTAGCGAAGAGTGCAGTTTCGAACGCATATTCATAGCTACTTGGTAAGCTACTGTTTGTCTCGTGGAGAGGGAAGCAGTGTGAGAGAATGCAAACAAGCCAACGTATGTTGATTGGTCTACCTGTGGACAGGTTAATTTCGGTCGCCCTCTGTCTGTGCCCGAGCACTTGGAACTGCGGAAGCTGCACTTCACGTGCAATACCGACAGATTTGAAACCGTCTTTCCACGTGTACCGAATATCTTGCATTGTGTACCCAACTGTGGTAAAGAGAGAGCTCTTGTCACTAAGTTCCACTACTTGAGATGCGAACGCTGCGACTACAACAGCGCCACCCTGCACTCGCAATTTCAAACGTTGCATTTTCCTTCACATACGACCGCGTGGATTAGGTTAAGTTAGGTTATGTTGCCGCTTGGCTGTTACCAGGCTGTTACCACGACTAATTGCCGCTTTCTTTGCAGCATCAGGCTTGGTAACCGTTTGTTTCGCTGCACTCGGCGTCAAGAAGTAAAAAACGAGAAATGCAACCTTTAAAATTGACGGTGTAGAGCTATACCCGACAAAAATGGCAACAACAAACTCCTCACGGAGAAGTCCGAATCAAGGCGACGCTTAAAAGTCATCTCTGTCCGGAAGTCAAAACCACACTGTCTACGTTTCGACGTCGAAATTAATTTCTGGCGTTATACTGATGTCGCATGGATTTTTTTAGTTTTAAACGTCTGAAAAAGATTTGACGTCACGACAGATTCTTGAAAGTAAGGGGAGGCGTATTAAGCTCTCAGGAAATATTAAACGCGTTATTTCTACAATATAATGAATATTTGAGGTACTTTTTTCAGATTTTCATGTCAATTTTAGGCGTGATAAAGTTTCATACAAAAATTAATTCGGGCGTCAAAAATAAAACGTCAAAGTAAGTACTCGACATTACGGTTACTATGACGTCAAAACGCATTAGTCAAAATTGACGCCGATATTGTATAAATATGAATTTGACGTTAACGGCGCTCACGAGATGACCTTAGATCGTAATCATGGATTCGTATTTTCCGCGGGATTTTAAAAAGAAAGTAGGCTGCGTCAACAAACCCATCACTCGAAAAATTGCCCCAGTCGTTACGAGATATTCTGATATATCTCAAACCAGGGATATCTGATCAACAACAGAGTTGTCAACGCAGCCGATTTCTTTCGACGATATTTTCTTGGAATCGCCATTCTTCTCAAAATCGTCAGACGATATGCATTCGCATCTCCAACACATTCGTCTCACATCTTACAATATGCACTAAAAAGCTCTCATATTTGTGATTTGTCGCATGTCTTCAAATAATCAACATCGTGAGCGCGATCTCTTACAAAGAAAACGAAATGATGACAATGATTGTGAATCACATCCAGATCTTGAATAGACGTTGAAATGACGTCGATTGCATGCGAACTAAAACACGGTATGTTCTGCAGTCCTGTCTAAATTTCCCCCTCCAGAAGTTTGCGGAAAACGCAACTAAATCTTTTAAAGACTAAGATTTCTAGTGTAGAACTGACTGGTGGTACAACAATCAATGAATTTCCCCACAGGAGGTTTCAGTGGGTAAATTATCGACGATATGCGACAAATCGCACAAAATTTGTACTATCTATGAAAAAGAATCATTGTGAAGCGCGAGAAGTGTATGAAATAATGTTTTCTAAACGTAAGGCTTTTCATGCGGTATTACAAGGCCATGCGTGCAGAAACTGAACAAACCACTAGTAAGAGGAAAAAATCAGACAAACTAAAAAATAAATAAAAACTGGTGGAAAAAAACGTGCTGCAGAGAGAAAACAAGAAACGGACAAACAACAGTTTTGCTAATAGTGAAATATCCTCCAAGCAAGTCGCAACCGTTTTGTTCCCTTAAGAGTAGTGCCGCAAAGGAAGATTATCTTTTGAAATTACGACATGCTCTATTTTTGGTTAAAGAAAAGTATTCGCTGAAAGATATCCCTCATAATTTTGGCAAATTTTCTTGAAATCCCCAATTTTGAAGGTGATTTAGAAATACTTCGAAATTACATAATGAAATTTGCAGTTTTCAAGGGATCTTGAAAATACTATTGGACTTAGCTAGACATTACCTGAAGGGATACTTCGTTAGTTTTGGGATTTGATGAAAATTTATTTTGAAAGATTTTTTCAAACCGTACAAATTTTGGGGGGAATCTGATATTGATACCACGAGAAATTACATAATGCTTATTTTTTTAGAATTTTGTGACCCTATTTTTTTTTTATAAAATACCCTTTAATTTTAGGGATTTCAAAATCATAACTTCTGGAATCCACCTTAAATTTCGTTATAGTGGGGTCAATATCATTTTAAGACAAATCTCTAATATTTAGAGAGATTCCTTCAGATTAGTTCAAGGAAATCTCTGATATTTTGAGGGGATTTCATCACTATAAGCCACTTTATTGTCTTTAGGATTCAAAAGCAAAACACAGAGAGGATTTGTTATCATGCTAGGATACTGGGATGGCTTACGACGGCACAAAAGGGGAATTCCGTTAATATCCTTGACGAGAAAAGAAAGTGACGCAGTGAGGAACGTGCGAGGAAAAGGGGTCGAGTTACAAAAAAGTGAGCTAAAAACGCATCCATGTGGTGAAAGCAGAGAAAGTTAACTTTCACTGCGCTTTTTTTCTACATTTTGGAAGCAAATTTCAAGCAAAGTGGTCAAGCGTATCCGATCTTACTGTTAGTGGTGCTCCGTTTCTACACAACCTTGTCATCGAAAATAAAAGTTTCCAAAAAAAGTGCTACTATAAACAAAGTGCGGAATTCTTCGCTGTCTTGACAAAAATATACTTTGGTTTTTGAGGATTTTTCATTTGGAGGCTTAACTTCCTCAGACATTTGATTCTGAAAAGAAAGTAACGCATAGTCAAGGCGTTTTAAACGTGAGCTACTGGGGCTTTATCATTATGGAGTACGGCTGAATTGTAAAAAATATGCGGTCATGTTTATGAGGAAGATATACTGCACAAGACAAGTAAGTGAACATACGGAAAAGGCTAGCGAAATCAGAGCAAGAAAATATGTAAGAGAATATTGGCAGTACACTTACGGAAGACTTTAAGATGACGATTGAGTCTATGCAAACCAAGCCACGGTATGAAGAAAAAAAGGATTGGGCGTAAACATGAAATTTAAAAAAAATATTAAAAATTTACGAGGACTCTGGTCGTAGAAAGTAGCACCAGAGCACACCAGTGAAAATTCTGTGGGCTACTGCGAATTTGTCATATTATTATCAAAAGCCAATAGCGATTAAAAAAAAAAAAAGTATAAAGCTTACTTTTTTGATCACTTTACAGCAGAATGTTTGTTTCGTATAAATATCATAGCCCGAAGAATTTGGTTCGGAAATCGGAAATATTTGCAAATCGCTCGTTATCCATTTTTTAAGCTAAAATAATAAAATTAAAATATGAAAGACTTTTGGGCTAAAAATACGGAAGGCCACGCCATTCTTAGTTATTTCTTTAAAATGAAGCTACTGTCAACCTACGTTGCAACGAACTATACGTGTTGGCCGATAAGAGATGAATTGCTTCATTCCAACGGTAAAATACAAAAAGTCAGAGAAGAGTGTATTTTTGAAGACAGCAAAGCTAAGTCATGCAGAATGGCGTTAAGTGAGAAAAACATTAGATTCACAATGCAACAGATCGGCCGGGCCGGTCGAGTTGGAAGCTGACTTCACCGGACCAACCGGTCTCGGCGCGCTGTTGCTTCGGCTAAACTCGGCCCGGCTCGTCTTCGGCTGTCCCTTATCCGTGCCTCGCCCGGCAAGTCTTTTCACTTGTTTTCGGACGGAAGGCCTGCAGATTCTGCAGGTTTATCCAGAAAAAAAAATAAATGGCGGTTTTTCGTCGCTCCTCCCCTTGGCACGACGCGTTGTGCTGTTGTTGAGAAGGAGACCGAAATTAACCCATTCTGCCTCGCCACAATCGTCTCTACAAAACCCATCCGAAATGGCATCCGTTTCTACGCCTTATTCGTGTCCGACGAGCCACCGAGTTCAGCGTCTGCTGCAACCAATTGGCGACAGGAATGAGTTCCGAAGATAGCCGAACATCCGCATCCGTGACCTCTGATTGGCTGCCGCTGTTGCTCAACTCGGTGGTTCGTCGCGCACGAGCAAAAACATTGCGCTGAACCGAGTATAGCTCCAACAAACAAACTGCGATAGGTGTACCCAAGGTGTCTTAGGTTCGCAGCACACTATGATAAGTAAATCGATGGCACAATCGTGCAACTCAACTCCTTGTCAGCTTGGGTAGTAACAATTTTTTTTTTTACTTTTCTGTTTTAGGAATGGAAGACGCATATATCGGAAGGCTTGCAAGATAAGCTTATGATTATAGCCATACGAAAGAATGGTTTGGTAAGTACTTTAAATTAATAAAAAGAGGCCACGAGTAAACGCCTCAAACAGGCGTAGGCGAAAACGACGAAAACATTTAATGCTTTCATCTGTGTTATACTGACTTTTTCACTGACCTTCCTCGTTTCGAACACATTATTCCTAGCTCATGAATCCGAGGCACCTTGGAGACACCTAAACAAAAACAGTCTCTGTTTTGAGAAAAAAAATATTCCAAGCACAAAAGTGTTCTTTTTTTAGTTTTCCTTCCTAGAGATTGTTACTTTATCCACCTTGATAAATTGTGTGGTTTACGTAAAAAATTATGAGTCTTGCCGTTTTCTGAACGAATGTTTCCCATCCCGGAAACGGATCCCATCAAAATGGGCAACAATGGGTTAACAATGATCGTTTGGGTCCAGCGGGACGTGACGGGTGAGGGTAGGGCATCACAAAACATCAAAGCTGAAACAACGGTTCAATTCCAACTTTTTGGTTACCCGTATTACAGATATTTCTCTGAGATTAACGCCACCACCTCACAACAGACATTTTTCAACAAAATTCATATCGAACCACGCGCGCTTACAGAGCCCCTGGATACTGGACGGTAGGCCACAAGCGCAACGCGTGCGTCGTGCGGTTGCCTAACCGATATTACGCAAGGGCTCTCCTCGCTTAAAGATTCAAAAATCGCGCCAAATCTGCTGCAGAGTGTGGCGCAACGGAAACAATAGTCCTTGCCATGCCTTTACAATTAATCGTAGACCTGAGCATTGAGAAGCGAAACCAGCTAGCAAATCGCGTGGCAAAGACGTGTATTTTCACATTGTTATCTTACGTGAAGCATTCAGTACAATGCCTCATTTTTTACCCTTTAAAGCGCTTCTAGTTTAGAAAACGAGCAAAGCAGAAAAATCGGGATGGGTCGTGAGTAAAGCGTTTCGAGCTTACTGGCGTATCTTAAAATAAGAAACGAAGCGCTTGATAAAAGAATATATCCGGAAAGCTCTGGAAATTCATCTTAGGACGGGTGAATCGTATGAATAAAGGCTAAACAACGAGGCATTTCTTAGGCCCGGCGACTCCTCCCATGAAAGTAGATTGAAAAAAAGCTGCCAGCGTGCTTATCGATGTGCAAAATTGAAAATATCCAATCAATTCGTTTAGCGGAGTCGTCCGGATCGCTCACTGTTCGTGGGTCTTTTCATAATACTTACAGCTCTCGATCTCGATCATGCATAATTGTCTATCCATAGGGAAATATTGTAGATTCATTGGGCACGATGCAGTAATGGTTAATCTGAAATCAAACCAAAACCAAAATTACTGTATCGTCCTTCGGAGGGCTTTGCACTATGAGACCAATGTTAAATCAAATATTAAAACAAAAAAGGAGGGTTAAACGAAACCCAAGATGCAAAATATCAATCCATTGAACTTCCGCTGTTTTCTTACTACCGTAAAAGTAAGGTAATATTTATGGGATTTTCTATTAACCCGACTGCCCCATTAAAGATGTA
>Ga0058701_10004669_pt1 | contig 11167 bp, 6 predicted proteins | sample AgamicOrMae_FD_97039 | JGI IMG/M metagenome (GOLD analysis project Ga0058701, IMG submission 97039) | Agave microbial communities from Guanajuato, Mexico - Or.Ma.e | ecosystem: Host-associated > Plants > Phyllosphere > Phylloplane/Leaf | place: Guanajuato, Mexico | collected 2012-06-04 | reverse complement strand
TTCAATGAGATGCAGTCGTCAAACAATAAATATGCTCCCCCCCCAAAAAAAATGTCCAAAAAGTTGAAAAAACCCTTGCCTTTTTTTCCCCCCTCAAAACTTGAGTCGATTTTTTTTTATGGCTGGATTTTATGAAGAGGAGATAAAAATTCGAGTTTTGACGTTCATCTACGTTTTGAGGACCGATGAGATACAAAAAATGATCAATATAAGAAAACGCCGTCGTCTGTCTGTCACATTCTTTGCCTCCCTGACCATAGCCCGACAGATATGCAGTAAGCGCAAATTAGGTACCGTGTTAGCTTTTTCTGGGGAGTTTTGAGGCCACTGATAGCTTCTTGGTAGGCTAAGACTTCTTGCTGCGAGTTTTCGGGCTGTGAAGGCGCGCTGTGGTTTTTCCTCGTCTTGACGACTGCTTGGAGAATTTCTATTAGGGGAAGACAATCCATGTCATATGTGATTGTCCGCAAGTCCACCTACAAGAAAAAAAAGTGATACATACAGTTTTCATTGTTTGCTTCCATTTTCTCAGAATGTAAGTTACCTCCTTGAGCACTCGGTGGCCGTGTTTTTTCAGAAATTCTTGTAAGTTTTTGTACTCGTGAGGAGTGTTTTTCTCCAGCCACTCAAGCGCGTCTTTCGCTGGCAAATCACAGAAATCATTCAACTCTTTATTCTCTAGCAGAGCTGTCGCCATCGCCTGTAAAAGAAAAGTTTTTGTGTAAAAAAAACAACAACAAAAACAAGAAACGAATCGCGCTTTTTACTCTGATTTTACGAAGTGCCCTACCGAAACGAACTGGGGAACTTCAGACGATATCGTTCCAGTTGCAGAGGACTTCATCAGAAGTGCCATATCTGCGCAGTGCTCAGGCGTAATGTCTGCAAACAAACCACAATTTCATAACCTTCACGACCCAATTGAAGGCTTTAATCTTAACTTTCAAGCTAAGGAATAACCAACAGGTTCATTTTTTTTCCAATGGACCAGTAGGTACTTTTTGATCCGCAAGCAGTTATTTAGTTTTTTCCTCTTCTTCTCCTCAGTAGGAAACAGTTTTTTTCCCTTTAACAAAATACAGTATTCGGAGGTTTCTACTTACATCCCTCATATGTCATAGTCGAATTAGGAGCGTTAAGCGGACGCTAGAATCTTCGCATCTTGTGTTAAATTATTACGCTCGAAATTAGTGACAATGAATGAGGTTGATGTTCTTTATGACAGATTCGCTGAACGGGTAGCTGTCATTAGCGCCAAAAACCACAAGCGCCAACGCCGCAAGCGCCAATCCGAAACCGCCAAACGAGAAAAGTCGCAAACGCCAAAGGTCTTAAACGCAATACTAACCTCACCTAACCTAACATAGCCTAAGCTAACTTAATCTAACTCGACCTTACCTAACCTATACGAACTTTGGCGTTTGCGACTTTTCTCGTTTGGTGGTTACGGACTGGCGCTTGCGGCGTTGGCGCTTATGGTTTTTGGCGCTATCGAATGCCCCCCCGCTGAACCATACGTGAACTAAGAGGTATTACACTCTACCTTCGCGTTTTCCTCCCAGGTATCCTCTCGGAAATGAAAAATTGACCGCTCAATATCTTACCATTTTTTCCTTCGACAAGCACGGTCATTACCATGACTTGACCAAACGAGCTCACTCGAGACACCGCAAGATGGATGTTTGTAATCTAGAAAAGTCGCATGTCTGTCAAATAACTTTGGTTCCAATGTTTTTAATTCATAGAAGATCAATTTGAGATGTCATACCTCATGCATTACAGGCATTCTTTCTAGTATGTATCTGTACATTGCGTCTGCGTTTCCGATACTCTGTCCCGCTCGCATGCTGAATTCCTGGCTTAATTTGGCCGCTGCATCCACCCTTGCTTGTGCGTTCCAAGCGTTCTGTCAAGGCAAGTTAGTTTAGTGATTCAATTGTTGGTTTGGGGGAACATGGCCAGCGAACGTCATCCCTTCCCTTAAGCGACCCGGCTATGAGCGCTGAGTCTGTTTGGCTTTGCGTAACGCCACTCGTTCACTGCACACGTTACTTTTTTCGTCAAGGAGATTGTAGGTTACCTTTATCATTGATAGGAAGAGTAAACCGCTCTGCAGGGGCCCGTACGATCCAAAGCGTTCGACGCCTGCTTTCAGAAGGTTGTCGTCCAAAGCTTGGTGTCCAAAAATGGCAAGGTCGTTGGCTATATGAGCTGCTTCGATCTTACCAGAGTTGGTTTTCAGGAATGTCTGTAATTTCATCATGGATTTGGTAGTAGTTCTTGTCTACGTCATTTGTTGCCTCAAAAATTCAAGCAGAATTATGCTTGCGATTTTCATCTGATGCTTTTTTTATTGTAATCAGGGTAGGATCCTAGCCGTGCAAAGTGAACGTCTGCACAGAATCGAACTTAATTAAATCCTTATTCTAAGCTTTACAACGCTCCATTTTAAGTTAATTTACTTTCGATCTCTCTCGAGCTGAACTAAAGGTTTTGTCACTGGGTTAACTGTACTGGTGAATCCTTATCAACCAAGTAATTGCGTTTAGACAAAGGAACTTAGATTTAACTAACTCTAAACTGTGCCAAATTTGACTCTCGCATAAGCGACGGAGAACACACCCAAATTTGATGAAAAATATATGATAAATTGACCGAAAATCGACGCTTAGTTGACGGGATATCGACTAAAAATTGACGCTAATACGCAAGCTTTTTTTCTCGCTTCAAAATCCGTCTGAATTTCGTCAGTAAAAAATCTTTTTTTTTGTGGATGGTGCAAAATTTGACTTGATAAAAGTATAACTTCGTTCGAACCATCAAAATCATCGTGTCAAGTCTGCCCATCAGCGAAACTGTTAACATGCTAACTTTTATAACGGATGTAAATAGGAAGAAGTCACGAATTCGTGTCACACTGCCGTTTGGTGATAGCTTTAAGTATAGTTACTTACATTTATGACGTTAACAAACAAGTGGTTGTGGTTCACAACAATGTATGTCTTGTAGTAAGGTGGGGAATCTTGGGGTTCGAAGCCCAAACCACAGTGGAAATCCAGCATTCGTATGATCGTCGAGCCGAGCAACGTATTGACTGGGCCAGGACAAACTTCCCTGTAATTAAGAGGAATAGCCAGTTTCTACTTGACGTTGACACCCAGAAAAAGGCAAAGAAAATCCACTGCATCCCGCGTAATCCAAATTTGAAACGTGGCTTTCCCAACTCTTGTGTTTCACCTTGTTGAATATTTCTATTACGATATGAGAATTAACGGGAGACAACTTCATAGATTTTGAAAGGTTGACCTAGTTAATGTTGACCTACTTTACGTTGACCCAGTTTGGGTTGATCTAGTTTAGGTTGACCTAGTTTAGGTTGACATTGTCTAGGTTGACCTAGGTTAGGTGAGGTGACGGTGCTTGTCACTGCTCCACGTAGTATCAGGCTTGGCGAACCGTTAGATTAACCTTGGTTCAGTAGCGAGCGTTTCGCCTCGATTGACGGGGCGGAAAAAGGCGGAACACAAGAGGTGGAAAATTGCATCTTTGAATTTTACTACAAAATTACCCAGTGTTGGCTCTCGTCAAGCACTCGGCGTCGATTATCAAGGGATCATCCCTTTCATGAAGCAATTCAAAGTCAGTGTAGGGATAAAGAGAGGTCACCGGCCGGACTTGGAGCAAGTACAGAGTACCCTGAAAACGAAAAGTTGGGTTGGGGAACGAACTATATGTACAGTATGTACAGTATGTATATCTCGAAACAAGAGCGGTGTTACCTTCTCGAAAGCCCATTCGATATCTCTCGCTCCTCCAAAAGTAGTCTCGAGTTGCTTGCCTATGGATGCGATAGAGATCGCCTGCTCGTCCGTTAAAGATAAGATTTCAGATTCCTCGCCTAACTGTTGCTCCTCCGTGCCTTTATCTAAAACCAATTTCAAAAACACATTCGATGTATGGCGGTATATAAGTCAAATATCAGAAACAGGTTACTGAAATGTCTTAGTGTAATATACGTAGGGTTTACTTACCACTCATTACGATTTTAAATCCTTTTTTGCCACGGATTCTTTCAGTGACCCGGAACGGGTTGCCTGGACGGACTATTATCGTATCCGGTTCGATGCTCGCGGATACCACTGACTGTCAAAACAAAATCATTTTAGGTCGGTGTTTATATTTCCCTAGGGGCGAAAATAGGAGGGTTCGTACTTCTCCCAAGCCGTAGTTTGACGTGATTAGAATTTTTCGCGGGTCTCCGTTGATGGGGTCGCAGGTGAACAGAACGCCTGCCGTGTCGGCGTCGACCATCTGCTGCACAACAACGCCCATCTCGGCGGCAATATGCTGCCCGTTTTGCCTATCGACACGTTCCATGTAACACAAAATATAATTTTTAAATGGATGGGAAAACAATGGAATCCCAAGCCCTGACTTTGGCGCTGTCTTGTCTTATCTTCTCCAACCAAAATTCCTGTTTTGTTCTCATTGCAAAGTCGACTTTTTAAATCCAAAATGCGTGATTTACCCACCTTCTGTAGGAAACGGATTGATACGTGTAAAGCGATCCCCAACAGCGCGCAACGGCATGGATGACGTTTTCAGCATCCGTGCATCCCAGGAATGTCGCGTTTTGACCAGCGGCTGAAAGATTTTCAGAGTCCTCGCCAACTGCCGAAGATCGCACCGCCCACCGGCCCTCTTTCAGTGTAGACTTGATTTCGTCCACGACACTTTCGCAGACTGGAGTGTCCTCAAACAGTTTCACTGCGCTGAAATGGGCACTTATTCCATCACTTTTGCTACGAGAAAATGGGCGAAATTATTATAAGCTAACTTACTCGGCGCATACTTGTTTCAAGTCCCCGGGGAGGCGAGTGGTGGCAACAGCGCATATTTTGTCTATGGCGGCTTTCAAAGGAGGGTTTTCATTCAATTGCCTTTTCAAGGCCTCGATCGTCAAGCAGAAGCCGTCGGCGAGGCTGAACTAAACAAATCCAAACATACAATCGAAATGCGGGTTGGCTTTGGTCAGTGCTTCACAGCAGCTCAAAACAGGCTTTCATCCAAACCACCAACTACCCGTTGGTGGTATGTACTTATACTTGTATATGTATTTGCACTTTATTTGGCTTGGTCTTGGTGATCATTAGGTGAGGTAGGTTAGGTATGCTTCACTGAGCCCCGCTCCGCTTATGGAAAATTCTATCTCTGGAAATTTCAGTGTAAAAGTGGGCGGAAGAAACAGATGGATAATGACCTGTCTATCTTGTAGAGACCAAAGCGCAGCAAGAGACGCGCCTTTCCCTCCGACAACTTCGCTACTCCGACATTCGCGCTCTGGGAACCTTAGAATAATCTGCGTGCTCGAATGGACAGCTGGTTCTCTCACGAACTGGACTACGGCAGGCCGGCCAAGAGGACAGGGACCGTTGTATCTGCAATAATACGTCGTAAAAAAAGGGATCGCGTTTTTTATTCTTTTTTTGTGAGACGAACCTGTAACAGAGTTCGGCCAATCCGATGCCTGGTTTCGTGTTAAGCGCGCATTCCATTGGTTCCAGAAGCATCTGGTAATTCCAGGGGCGTCCGACGTAAAGCGCGCAGCCGTTACCCGGCAGGTAAAACGCCGCAGAGTACTTGCGAGCTCGAGCTGCCGAAAACGAGATCCATTAACGGGAGTCGGTGTCCGATCCGCGTTTAAATCAACCGGACCGATCGTGAAGTAGAATTGCGTAAGTGAGCAACGGTCGAACTCAAGTAGAAAACGCAACCTCTTTTGAGGGAGACCCAACCTTTGAATCGAAGGACGAATTGGCGCGGAATATCGTCCGGGGTTTCGGCCAACTTCGGCAGGGAAAGGCTGGTCCAGTCGATCGGGTACAGACGGCCGTCGGGGGTTCGGAGATGGCCGTATGTGGCGCTGAGGAACGAACCGAGTTAGTAGATGAAAAGCGACGTAAAGCGACGTTTTTGCGTGAGGGAAAAGGCGTCTACGAACTGTGACAATTCGCCCGGCTCGCAGTCCGCCCCGATGCTGAACATGGCGCCGTTCTCCAGGACGCCGCTGAGCGCGAGGCGGCGGTGGAGTCTCCCAGCTTCATTGCTGCCCCACCTGCGTTGCCGGAGGCCGCGGAGGTGCAACGTAATTCTGTCTTCACTTTGAGCCAAGCCGCTGACCTGGCCAAGCAACGTGCCCCATTGATCGTATCCGCCAACGTGACTTTTCCTGAAACGTTTCTATGCTAAAACAAGGTTTCTCCGTACGTTTGTACTATCATAGACAAAATAAGCCCTTCTCCGGAAGGTGTCGGGTTTCAAACACATCCCCCATCTGCCACCTCCTAGACACCGGTGTGTTGCGGTTACCTACCTCCGCTCGGAATCAGACGCCGAGTCAAGGCAGCTGCAACAAACCTGTGTGTAGCATTTTGGGCGTTTTTCGCCGATGATACTCTAAATTTTTAAGGCTGCATTTTGAACCTTTTAGTTCAACCCCTACGACGTTAAGCCGAGCTGAGCGAGGCACAAGCCACGTAACCTAACCTAACTTAACCAAGAGCTACCTTATTAAAAGGTCGCCAAGCCTGATACCGCTTACTTCTCGGCGGCCAATTTAGGGCCGCCGAGAAGTAAGCGGCATCAGGCTTGGCGATAGCCGAGCGGAGCGATAGCGAAGCGAGGCACAAGTGACTATAACTAATCCTGGTAAAAAACAAGGGGCTTTGTTATGATAGGTTAAGTAAGGTTAGGTGCCTCTTGCATCGCTCCGCTGTCGTTCCGCTCGATTTAACGACGAAAGGTTGAACCTAAAGTGTAAAATTGCTATACCTTAAAAAATTAGAATTTAGTACCACGGCACTGAAAAACTTTTCGGTGTCGCTCTGGAAGCAGATAGCCTAGACGTACACTGTGTTGATCCAGTCGCCGCTTCGCCAAGGCTCGCGCGCCAAGGTGTCAGCCAATAAGCGGGTACTCCAATCGTAACGGCAGTTGTAAAGGCGGCTACAGGCACTCCATCTGTGCACAATATCCTTAATCAATTGCTACTCAGATAATCCAAAACTTGGCTAGTTTTCAAGTTGCTTACATGAAATTAAAGCGCACATGATGCAGTTCCTCTTCTGTAGGCTCACTCCACTCTCTCCTCTGCCCCTTCCTGCAAATAAACTGCGATTAAATTTAAGCTCCGTGGATAGATTGAGCGAATCCGAGGTGAAGTTTGTGAGACGATTGTAGGCCCATCCCTCCTCTTCTCGGCGCCGATGCCTTCATCTCGGTCGCCTTCAAGACGATTTCGTCCAAAGCAGAAAGCTACCTGCTAATACTGATGTCAAGTACGACGGGGTAGCAACTCGTAAGTTACGTGTACACTCTATTACACAAACGATTACGCAGACATTTTGTCGCCTATACTTCCTGAAATGAATTAGTAAAGTTCTTAAAAAAGTACCTAATCTCAGCGCAAATCGGATCTTATTTGTGCGATTTGCGCTGAACTTCATTAGAGAACTAATGATTTTAGTAGATTTTACTAATGCCACGGCAGAGCGTAACGGCCTTTACGTCAACCATTACGCGACTTTAACGTCTCTATTACGCGGCCAGTGTACGTGTACACTCTATTACGCGAGTTTGTACCCCCTCCCCTCGGTCAAGTACTAGTATGGAGGAGAATCGCAATTGGAAACAATCTTGGACAAGGAGTCGACAATGTTCGCACACTCGCGAGGAGCACGTCTGTCGGGTGCGACTGCGTCTCCAGTGTTGCCACGTAGATTTCTGCTTTGGTTTGAAACATCAGCGCCAGTCGTGCACAAGTGAAATATTGGAAGATTTTTTTTTTTAGTTATTCTGAGGGTTTTTATGTGTTTAAAGACGAGTTGGCATTTTCCCTGACCGCAAAAGTCCATTGAAGAGTATCCGCCATTTGCTGAGGGGCTCGACCACCTCGAGCTGCAGCCCGGCCGCTGTCCAGCCCCGGGACGTGGTGCTCACAAGAGTGTCTGGGCTTTCTGAAATGGATTTCGGTCGTTAGCTTCCCTTTCCATCGTCCCGTCCCGAATGATCGCATCTCGTACTTACGAGGAAGCTGGTAAATGGACCCGTCTTTGAGTGTGAGCTGGACGGCTATTCTGGCCTGGCAGTGACGCATCCGGGTTAGCCTCACAATCAGAGCGTTGCCTTGGAAATCTGCCGCCCACAGGAGCATCGAGTCGATATGCTGGAATTATAAGAAATGTCTCTGAAACGTCAATGAGACTAGAAACTTAGAATCTGTCACCGAGCCTTTAACTTACGTCTTGTTTGGCGAGTTGGCGTGGCTGTTCCAACTCCTCTTCGTAATGAGATGGATTCAGGTGCCATTTTGGTTGACTTGCCCGTATTTGCAATATTTTTTGTGTCCGTAGCGCTTTCATTCGACTAATAGTAAGATGGGCCCACAGGCGCTTCACGCGAAAGTGCCAACCTGTTTACATCGAAACACGTGCCGTGCGTGTTAATCAGTAGGCTATGTTTTACACCGAGAAATTCGACACGGAAAGTATTCGACAGGGAAACTGCTCGGCAATGTCGAACTGTTCGTTAGGTTGGGTGTTCAGGTCACCGACGACATTGTCCCTGTCGAACACTTTCCGTGTCGAACACTTTCCTACATATCCAGCCTAGCCAAGGTAATATTAAGTTTTACGAAAGAACTCACTAATTATGGCCATGACTATGGCTGGAAAAGAATTGTACAAGTTTTATACAGTTAATCTTGAATATTTTTTATAGAAATTGCGTTTTTTTTTATAATCTATACTATTGAAAACGCGAGGAGAGCAACAGCCATGAAAGAGTTGCCTATGCCTGCTTCCCATCGCACTTTTAAACGCAAGTTCTCAAAAATTTACCTGATTCCTGATGAAATACGCACGATAACTTGTGTATTAAAGTTGTAGAATTGTTTTCCAGCCTTCGTTACGGCCATAATTAGTGAATTCGGTCATAAAACTTGAAATTCCTCGGCGAGGCTATGCATTAAATAAAAAAATACTGTTTCCGGTCGCATGTTGGACCAATAAGCCAAAATTCTTACGACTCCGACACTAAGACTCCACCTGCGACCTATGTAGATGAACCTTGACATAGTTTTCTAGTCTTACAGTATGCGCATGTAGAAAATTTACAGAGTGTCACAAAGTTACATCGGATGTCAACGAATCAGATCTCGATAGACTAAAAAGAAATATCTCGGACAGATGTACGTGTACAGACTATGCTATTTTGTTAGAAGATACCTGGGCTGGAATACGGAGACTTTTTCTTGTTTTCGCCATCGGAGATGAGAACCCAATATAGGAAAACAAATGGTGACAACCATGCTGACCAAGATACCATCCACGAAATCATTCCATCCTCCATCCTGAAAATGTCATTTCCAAAAATTGGAAGTGAAATAGAAACTTAGTTAGAATATGGATTCTTTTAGTCGATTAACCAACTTCCGCCCAGCGATGCCGTTCGTAAACAGAAAAAAAAAATTGTAGAGGATCTTTTCAGTTCAGTATTGTCACAATTTAAAAACTGTCACCTCTCTGGAAAGCTGAAATTTAATAATTCAGACATTTTTCAAAGCTTAAAATTTCGTATTTTAATGGAAAAAATCCTTCCAATTACTCTTAGGCTCAATTTCACTCCAATTACTTTGGGCTGTTACGGGTTAAGTCGGTTAAGCGTAAATAGGCACCTATGTTTAGCGATGTCATTCAACGTCTCATCTGACTACATAGACATGGACGCCCCGTACTCTCGTGTCTGCTGACCTTGGTAGCTCACGCCCGATCCTTGGCTTGATTTGTACCCCTGATTGAGAGGGTCATTACTATGTGGCACGCCCGCACCCGCAGCCACCGCAACTGCCTGCTCATTCAAGTCGGCCGTGCCGCCGCACCGCGCCGGCCTGTCGGTTTGATTTAAGCCCGCCTCATTCGTAGATCAGCCCGCGACGCGCGCGTACTCTATCTGACGGTCGCCATGCCGACATTCATTTTTCTTTTTCTCGCGTTGAGTGCATGGTCGGGTGATGCCAACGCATTGCCCTCGTCCAATAACTGCCTCCACACCTGGGCACGTATCCACAACTCAACGACCGAACGCTGCGGCGATGTGCCGTTATGTTGGCAATCCGTGTTCAACGTCCTCGAAAAAAAGAAGAGCTACGACGATTGCCTCAGCTGTTTGAAGTACATAGTCGAAGGCAGGTCAGGTCAAAGACCGATGCGGGCCAAGTACTTTATCGACCACTTCTTGTGCATGAGGAAGAAAACAGATCGGGAGCAGAGGGCGTGCGCAGACGGCGATGAAGAATCTCGCTCGTTAGGTCCTCTTCTGCGCAAACTGCTCGCCGACTTCCGGACGCCGGCCCATGACGTGTGTAACACAGTTTCAGCGTGCTTGCCTGAAGATCGTCTCACACTCCAAGAACTAACGGACTTTCGAATCTATTTCGGCGAATATTATTCTCCCGACGAACCCCTCGACGAGTGCTGGCCGGTCATCGAGCATTTCTTCCACGGGAATCGGATCGAGCGGGCGCGAAGAGACGCCACCCGGATTCCCGCCAAATGTTTGGCGGGAACGAAAGTTTGGTGCAGCTCGGAAGAAATGGCGCGGCGTTGCAATCGCTTCAAATACTGCAAGTGGAAGATTTGGGACCGCGATTGTAAGCCAGAGAAGAAGTGTTACAAAAATGTGAAGTCCGACCAATGAGTGACGGTTCTGAGCTGCGTCTGGCTAGAATCCATGAATGTAGGCTTAATTGGTGTGGCAGCCGTTAACTTCCCTTCTTTTGGTTTCGCGGTGTGTGCACGTCTACTCTGGGGCCATTCACATATTAAGTAACACGATTAGGGGGGAGCGGTGAGTTTGTTACGGTTTGTTACGTGGGGAAGGGGGGATCTGAACCTTTGATACGTAACGAAAAAAAAATGTCATTGTACCCAAAGACATGAGAGAAAAAAAAATGAGCGTAACGATTGCTTTTCGAGAAAAATCGAGGGTATTCAAGCAATGAATTTTTTTAAAGTTCTGCTTTTAGTATCGTTGATTGCTATACACTTTGTAGAAGGTAATTGCTAATAATAGTAATACTTAAGTTAATTTTAGTAACGAATATCTGGGA
>Ga0058701_10004668_pt1 | contig 11167 bp, 8 predicted proteins | sample AgamicOrMae_FD_97039 | JGI IMG/M metagenome (GOLD analysis project Ga0058701, IMG submission 97039) | Agave microbial communities from Guanajuato, Mexico - Or.Ma.e | ecosystem: Host-associated > Plants > Phyllosphere > Phylloplane/Leaf | place: Guanajuato, Mexico | collected 2012-06-04 | reverse complement strand
GAAAGAAAGAAAGAAAGAAAGAAAGAAAGAAAGAAAGAAAGAAAGAAAGAAAGAAAGAAAGAAAGAAAAAGAACGAGAAAAAAAAAATACCTAAAAAAAGCCGGGAAAATTGCACTCTTGACTCGAAAGTCGAGCACATAGACGCAATGGCCGCTTATAAAAGCCACCATGGATAACGCTAAATTTATTTTTACGTCATCAGAATTGGTTAACTTAAATTCAATTAATTTAGGGTAACTTATTTCGCCAAAGTTAGGTTTATTTAGGTTAGGTAAAATTTGCTTGAGTAAAATTAAGTTTAGTTAAATTAGGTTAAATTAGGTCAGGTCAGCTTAGGTTAGGTTAACTGAGGTTAGGTTTGGTTAAGCACCAAACCTCGCCCCGCTGCAGCTCCGCTCGGCTGGGCTCCACAAGATGGAACGAAAAGGTGCGGAATCCTTAAAAATGAGAGCGTGTTATTGTGCGCTTTGCCGTATCTTTCCCCCCAAACTCTACCCGCACACCACAGCTGAACGTTTGAGTACACTTTGTTTGCTTCGAGGCAAGAACAACAGTTTTGAAGGCGACACAAGTTTGCGGGGGGGGGAGGAACCTGCGGCGACCTCTTCCACCCTTGACAAACTTCCCGCATCTTCAAACTCCGCGTCCAAAGATTCCACAATGTCATTTCGTTCGTGTACTCTCGGCGTAGGCGTTCATTTCTACGGAAATCGCCGAAGTCCATTTGTAAATTTGGGTATTCAACACTTCTGAAGCTTCCCTTAACTGACAAAGTTCTACCTGCTTTCATCCAGGTGATTCCGAGCCGAAGGGGGTTCCACTGAAGTTACAACTTGTTCGACACGAGATTTCTCCGACGACTAAACCTAGGTCAACATAACTTTATTGGATAACCTAACCTTCATCGAGTTTGACACCGCTTTGAAGAAACATGCAGACCAAGCTGAGCAACAGCGAAACGCGGTAAAGGGCATCTAAACTATATGCTGTAACTTCGCGAATCCTCAAATTATTAAGGTATGAATAGAAGTAACACAAGATATGAAACCTTCACAATTTCGTCGATGTGTAACAACGTGAGCACCAAATATGCAATATTGGTGGCGAGTTTTGAAAGGTTGTTCTGTTCACTTCTTGTGTTCTGCCTATGGCGTCGAGCCATGCGAAACAAGTCACAACAGACACGTTACCTATAGCAGACTTGGCTTGGCGACACAGATTAAGTAAAATACCTAAGGTTGAGTTGGAATCCTTTGCTTTCCCACCCCAGCAATGTCAATCCGGGTTGAGGAAGACAGAACCCAAGAGAAAGAGTAATCGAGGAAAGCGGTGAAATATGCGAATCGCTGTCTTTTCAGCTGATTTTCATCGCACAGCAAAAGCAAAAATGTAAACATTTTTTTTAATTTTTTAAATTATTTTTTTTTTACTTTAGGAAAGTTGGAGTTATAGATAAAGCAGGTATGAATGGAGAATCAAAGGACGAATATTCCGCTTTACTTTGCTTTGATCAACATGATCACGTCAAAGGTGCTCACTGTCAGCTCAGGTCAATCGTTTTACGCCGCGCCAAAACAGCATGGCGGCGCGAACCTTTTGTTTTGTATCAGTTTTCCGGCCCTTTTACTCCGTCATTTCAATAGATGCAATCAATTTCTCGGGGCTTGCTGGGACAAGGGCCGCCCTCCCCTGCCAAGGGACGCGCCTTGCCTTGACCGGGTCTCAGCACTGGAATTGGGAACGGTGGACTTTTCTCCACCTCGCGTTCCACCTTTCGCTGCTAAGGCTAGTGGAGCAAGGCTAATAACCTAGCTTAACCTCAGTTAACCTAACTTTCGCTTACTTCTCGGCGGCACTAACATAAACAGTAACTAATCCTTTAGGTCAGGTTGATTGAACTCCTTGGTTAGGTTTGGATAGGTATGATTTTGGTAAGTTTAGCTCCGCAGACGATACACATTTAGAACAAAGGACCTGTCTTAGGGGAGTTCTTACCGGTTTTCGATATGAAAATACAACGAGGGTACGTGTTTTGAATTTTCTTTTAAGATAGCCCTATGTTCTGCCACATCAATGGAAAGCTCTTGCCCAAACCTTTGGAATGATATGGCTGAACATAGGTCTAGCATCAAAATTAATCAAAATACGTACTAGGCCCATTTTATTGTCACTCCCAAATCAGGTAAGAAGTCCCGAAAACAGATGTTTTGTTCTATGCGTGTAGATAACGAATTCGTATTTGAACAAACTGTAACATTCTCCCCTGTATTTTTTTTCCTTTTTTTGTTAAATTAACATTTTTACCTGTGCTGTTAACCTGAAGGAAAAGTAAATCAAAACTAGTTTCTACGAATGGCAAAGTAATCAAAAATGTATTTCAACTCTCAGACGGAAAACGGTGATGCCTAGACATGAAAAATCTTCGACTAAGAGCAGGTTTCTCATTAAAAACCCGCAAGGAACTGACGGTATTTTGGTCTCCTGCAGACGAAAAGTTTAATTTGTAAGAAACAGTGAAACACCTCCGTGCAATTGGACTTGACGTTTTCACGGATATCCGGATTTTTGGGGGAAACCGGGGATGTTTTTGCTCGAACCACTTATAGAGATGGAAATTAGGTAAAAGGGCGCCTTGCTGCGTGCTTTTTAATTTAGCTTTGGAAACAAGGCCCATTTTCATCAGAGGAGATTGTTTCAATAGCGCGACCCCAGCGGCGTGGCAAGGCGTGCCGAAGAGCCTCGCGTCCGTCCAGATGAACTTTTGTTTCGTAAGTCCTCTTTTATTGTCTCGAATTTGCGTCCGATATCGGCCAACAAGACAACGGCTGATTTAGCTGAGCTCTGCCAGTTTTGAACTTTGCCTTTTCTACATCCTATGTTTAAACTCCGTTGCCGATCCAAGGATATCAAGCCAAAGGCAGTTAACCTAACCTAACGTCATCAAGCCTGAAGCGGCTTACTTTTAACTGTAAGCGGCAGTTGGTCAGTTGGCAGTTGGCGACGGTTGCCGGGAAGTAAGAAGCATTAGGCTTGACGATATATAACGAGTCGAGTCGCAAAGTACCCATGCACAATGAAAACAGACACCCCTTTTGGAGAGTTATTACGCAAAATTTCGGAGTGATAACTCCCCAAAAGGGGATGTCCGTTTTTTATTTTTTTATTTTTAGGCCAAAAATAAAACGAAGGAAGTACGTATTAAATCATACTTTTCAAGATAGATAGCCATATAATTCAGGAGGTTTCGGCGAGAACTTTCAATTGAAGGAGCTCAGCATAGGTTTACCTTGAAAAATTACCAAAATACGTACTAACCTGGTTTTGTTTTTACACCGAAAATGGGCTTTTTCTTAAACAGGTGTTTCGATTTTCCTGTGTAATCAAAGCAGAAGTGATCTTTGTGATCTTACAGTTAGAATTGATTAGTTAAGACAGGTTGAATGTCCTGTTCCGCTCTACTCGGTGACGAAAGGTGGATCACAAGTTGTCGAAAGCGCAACCGTAATAATTAAAAGCAAAGATTTCCTTTTAAAGGAAAACTAAGATGCTTTTTTTCAACGATAAAACCCACAAAAACGAGAGGAACTTTCCGCATTTTCCTATCGCATTCGTAGGCAGGTACCGTGTTGATATTTCGGAGAGGAGGTCCAGGAGGAGAGAATCGCAGAAACGGCACAAAATGTTACGATAGGAAAACAGCATGTCTCCCGGGAAAAAAGGGATGCGCATTTCAAGATGCATGTAAAACTCCCGATCATCCATACCGTAAAAAGCGGCCGGCGGCACACCGGTACAACACATAAGGCGAGACGGCATAAACCTCCTCTCCAATCTCTACGATTCCTTGGGTTTTCCACGTAGAGGGGGCCTTGTCCCGGGGGACTGGTCCCGGGGGAGGGGGTCTTGGGGTCCCGGGGGAGGCGGGAAGGGGGTCATCTGATCACGTTGGGGGAGGTGCAATGCATACCTGCGGCTGGGCTGCGTGAGCCGGTGCGGCGAACACGATGCGGGGAAAGTATAGCGCCGCGTCCCAAGTCCCCAGACGCGAGCTCGGCGCCGAGAACACCTTCGGCGTCGACGCTAAGGACACCTTACTCAGCCGGAAGGCGTTGGAGAAGAATATTGCATTGGCTGGACAACGCAAAGCCCCGGCGAGACGTTTCACGCGGTTCACGAGCAAAAATATTTACTCATCTGCGATTGCAGATGCTGCCGGGAGAGTACTTCTTCTCTAATCCTCCACGGAGGCAAGGTGAACACTTGGCACAGTTTTATCGGTAAATAGATGATCTTGGATCGTGGCTGCGAGGAAACCGCAAGATGGCTTCCCCACTGATTATAAGCCTGTTTTGGAAAGTTTTTACACCTGTTTTGGATGCGGAGCGAAGGTGTATTAAATACTTGTTACATTGACACGAAGTCAAAAAGAGTGTGCTGAATTTTGGATAGTTTCCAAGATGTTTAAATCAACACATAAAAAAAAACCTTTCAGCGAGTAGTTTGATGTGATTAGTTCATCCCAGAAATTACACTTGAATTACATGTCCGTTCTCACACATTCCGATCCCTTTTTTATCTATTCTATTCGTTGAATATTTCCTCTGTTGATTTCTTTCCACCTCACTCTATTCCAAACCAAGCGAGCCATAGGTCACGTAACCTAACTTTAGCGGCTATTACTGCCACAGGACGGAAGGAAGCACTGGAGGAAGCAAAGTTAGGGATACGAGGCTACTGGTATACCTAGACTACGGTAGGTTAGGTTCCAAGCCCGAGCTTACTACCTTGCGTCTTTCCGCAACTAAGGTGGACCACAAGAAATGAAAAATTCCACCTTTCCAAATTGCATTGTATGAAAACAGAGAGGAAATTTTGCGATACTGGCTTTGTCGTGCGAATCAATTTTATTTGAAGTCTTTGCACCAAGTAAATACATACGCTCGAGTTGGTGGCTTGACTTTAACGTGACACTTGGGGTGGACCATAACCGCGTTTCGTGTCCCAGTTCAGGAAGTTTGTTGCAAGATAGCCGGGATAGGATGTTTGCCGGCCGGCAAGACAGTGGGTCGCCTTGCGTGGGGCGGGGTGGGGGGAAGTGGGGCAGGTGGGGTGCGGTAGGGTTGGGAGGAAGTGGTGCGGCTGCCCAAACTGCGACAGGACAAGGCACGCCGCCGCGCTGAGACGACTCAAAGTGACTTAATTGATGAGCACCAGAGTCCGCGTTAAATATGCAAGGCAGACTGTCACTTTTAAGACCGCCGTCCGCGTTAAATAGGTGTGTAAATTATTCAAGTGACGACTGGCCCTGCGTCTCTTTGCGTCTCGTCGAACCGTTCTGCTCCTCTTCGCTCTGGTCAAACGATTCTACCAGGTCGCCCTTTGATTACATTTCAATCATCTCAACCACGAAAAAGCGGGTCACAGTTGCTGCGTAAGGGACATTTCATCGTATTACCAAAATTGACGCTCCGAGTTTGTTTATTTTTACAAAAACGAATCACTTTTTTTCGCTATACATGTGTATTTCTGAACGGAGGACACTGGGTGAACAGTTAAATGGTGCGAGCTTAAGACATCTGATGTTTCATGAAAATGGGTAACTTCACCGAAATATTCGCAGATTTACGGTGGATTATGTTTTATTCAACATTTTTTTTCAATGACTTTTTAAGTGAAATTCAAAAGTGCGTATGGTTTTTCTATGATTAGACGTCATTACCTTACAAAAAAAAACACGTCCCACGATGATTCAATTATGAGTAATATTTGACTGTTAAATGATCTAGTTTTAATAAAAGCTAAAACAAATATTGAACATTAAAACTACACAATTAAAATAGTAAAACTGACCAATTAATCATTCAAAGTTACCATATGTTTTAACGCGTGAAACCTTAACGCTGTCAACTAATAACTATTGGTTCTTATTGTCCCTAATCCCAGTTTTATTATTTGGGCTGTGTCTAAGATCGTAATTCTTGAACCTAAATACATCGAAATCTTAAGGAGTATCATTAGAAGTAACTCTTCAGTAAGTATTTCTCGCGGTTTTTAGACATTAAAAAAAAGATGTTGCTTTCATGATCAGGGTTGTCCTAACGGCTAGTAATATTTAGACATGAATACAGGGAGCTTTTAAGTAATCCTCGCGGAAGCATCCACCTGTTTTGTAACTAAACTATGGTAAAACGGATCAGTTTGGTTTAATCCCGAATTTCCCTACGGTGAGCACGTTCTCTCCCCCAGGATAGGCCTGCAAGGGGCGCATCGCCATGGCAAGCACCTTCGGGACTTTATACACAGCCTGAGTCCCCATCCCAAAGTCCCAGCCAGTCCCCAGCTAGTCCCCACTGCTCCCCATGCAAACCGCCAAGTCAGAGAGACGTTCATTGCTCCAAGTGTTACCAACAAGTCTTGAAGGCTACCCTTAGCGTGACTTCAAGCTGGCCACTCTCTTTAAGGTTTCAGTATCTGTAAGTTTTCAGATTTCGGCGACAACACTGTGACGTGAAAAGATTGTTTTTACTTCCTCCACCATAAAAAAACAAAAAAAAAACAGCAAAGTGGAAAGACGCATAACGCACCTACTGACTTGGTAACACCAAGCCTGATGACGCAAATGCGACGGTAACCCGTTCAAAAAGGACTGATCGACCTGATCAGACTGATCAGATTTTGATCAGGCACTGATCAGACACCGAGCAAATTTCCGATAAACTGATCAGGGACTGATCAGTTTATTAGACATCTGCTCAGTGATCAGATATTTTCGCTAGAGAAATGGCAGCAGACATCTGATAGAAATATTTCACTAATAAGTCAGGGTAACCAAATACGTAAAAACTAACTTATTGTCAAGATTACGCTTCATTTCAATTAATTGACAAGTTCTACCATCGAAACTTCTTGGAACTGGTACCTGATAGACGACTCGTCTTTTAAGAGAACCAAAGAGATAAAAAAAATCGATAGAGAGAAAGTTTAAAGATTCGATCCCGTGTGTCCTGTTACAAGACGTTTAATTAGTTTTTCGGAAGGCAGAAGATGACACTGTTCAAGTACAATTAAGGAATGGCCGATTCCTTGCTTTTTCAAATTAATTTGTTCGCTAATATTCGAGTTGGTCTGTGAACAAGGACCTTCAAGAGCTTGTCTGCCAAAAAGAGGCACAATTGACAGCGCAAGACTTCCTTAATGAGAAATCAACTTCCGAAGGGCAATGGCCAAATTTGCCAAATCAACAAGCGACTTAAAGGGCTATCACTAATTTCCCACAGAACTTTCGTCCCTTGAATCTTTTTCATTAAACATTTTCAACTTTTCTTCAGCCTCATTTCTTCCTTCTTCGTCTATTTTAGGTCGTATTAAGCTCCTGGGTTTTTGGCGACTACGGTAATGTGTTGGAATTTAATATTGAGGAGGTCCGTGAAATGCAAGAGACATGACTTAATTACACTCCTCCATTTCGTCTTTCATCAAAACCCACCTTTCTCTGTCTCATATTCGTAAATATATTCCGAAATCATTTTTCTTCTTTGTTAGCAATAGTAGCCTCATATTCTCTGCCACTTTTCATACAGGAGTCGACATTTTTCAAAGCCAAATATAATTTAAACACGAAGAATTTATTTGTCTGACTAGAAGCTGACATCATTTTTCGTCGTATAGATATTGACCTTACTGAAGTAGTAAGCCTTCGTTCCAGTCTCTTTCATCGATTAGTTTGTCATATATATATTAATATTTCTGTAAGAAAACAGGAAACAATAAAAAAGACACTACCGCTTTTGAAAAAGGCGAACGGGAAGGCTCGCCTAACTTGGCCTGAATGCCAATAAATTTCGGAATATTCGGAAGAAGAAATTTAAGGCATCGATGAAATTCATCTGTGGAGCGGCAAAAGAAGCTATCGATCTCAATTTCGGCGACGCATTCATGTTTACCTACATGACAGTCAGACAAGAATCGCGTTCATTCATTTTTCTTTTATAATCTCATTTTTCTTGTCAACACAGCAAGAGTCCAATGGTCCCGCCATTATTTCCCTGGCGCGCAGGAATTATGTTTCACCACATTCATGTTGCCAATCGTTCATAAAATGTCGATTTGCCATCTTTTCATATTCATGAGAGATAAAAGGACATAAGGCAACTGTACTCATCATCACTAAAATTTGACGATATTTAAGAAATCCACGATTCCACATGTCTCTTTAATAGTAAAGTTTTTCTTTTTTTCATTTTTTACGAAACAACACATCGGTAGCTTAGAAGAATTCTCAATAAATAATACTTTTGCGCTGTCCTACGAGTTTTTTTCTTTTTTTCTTTTTTTTTCATTGCTGATAGAGATGTCATCGTGGTGTATTTGATTTACTCTGTGAGTCATTTGGTTGTCGCGATTTCGCTTGCCGTGTGTCATCTGTCAAGGGAAAGTAATATAACACTAAATATGGTGAACAGCTAAAACTAGGAACAAAGCTTCGAAGCTGTCTACCATAACAAGTAAACTAGAGACATAAAAAATAATAATACGTTATCAAATATGCTTAGAAAGACAGTTTCCTTCTCTCCTTTTTAATACCAACAATCATTTTTTTCGCACCGCGAGAAATGTAATTTTAGGAAATGATTATTAAAAGGTAAATAATGTCCTCCTAAACGGTCGTGTAAGCTCATATTGCTACTTTCCAAATTAAAAATTTCATGAAGCATTATTTTTGTTGAACCTCATATTATTGAAGCTCTTTATTCGTCAATTCCAAGTATGTTGCAAATCATCAGTGATAACGATTTGAATTAAAATGATAGATGAAGTGAATATTGGCATAATTATTTCAAGGAAACGCGATCCATGAAATACAAACACTAGTATTTAATTTTATAACACAATTCAATTAGATTTTATGAAAGGCATTCTAAGGGCCTATCTGAATAAAAACCTGACAGGCAAAGTCGTTATAGTTTGCAGGATGTATTTTTTTCTTTGGGACAAAGGAAGAAAAGTTGTGATTGACTGTGGAAGAGCAGTAAACTGTTTTGGCACTACTTATAGGCCATTCAACAAACTTTGAGGCTCACTCACTAGAGCCGATTCCGAAACAAAAAGATGGCTTTTGCAGCCTCGTATCTTTGCTCCGAAGCCTCCACAGTCGTTGGGATATATTGCAGCTTACAGAGAAAGTGTCTGTCATAATTCATTGTATTTACATTACGACGCACACGAGCAGAAAATATCACCGTATTAGCCGCAGCCGATGAAAGCTCGACAAGACCGAAACGTTTTATTGCATCCTTGAATCCCCCTTCACCTCCTCAACCTCCTTCGCAAACATTGATATCAGCGATAAATAGTGTTAATAAAAGAAATGGAATAATAATTACGATGAGAAACATATCTGGCCATATTGGAACGTGTCATTAATAACAAAGCTCTCTGGCTCGATTCACAATGGTTTGAGACAAAGCGGAGATGTTCTTATTCACAAATAACCTAGTCTAACTCAACATGACGGAAAACAATCGTATTTAACCTAACGTCGTTTACTCTTAATGGAAAACCATGCGAATAAATGTGTGCTTTTCTCGATTGTCACAGAAAACCTCATTCAATATTTGTACTATATACTAATAATGTTGTCTAATAAGTATAACTATCAAATAATCCGTATAACTCATACTAATGGTAAGTACCTATAACATACCATACATCTAACACGCATAAGTCACCCTAATATTAAGTATTTAGTCTCATAAAATATTCTTGTTTGCTCTTTGGAGTAGACAAATATTATTTTTAATTAACAACAGGTGGTTATCTTTATAATTCGTTCTTTTCTGGGATTTACTCGGCAATCTGTGGGAGATAATAGAATTAAGAGTTCTTCGTCAGTAATTTTCAATATTGCAAGCGCAACGTACTCCCCATTTTACCACGAAACGTAAAAATATCGTCTTCCATATACCAGGTTATTGAGGAAAGCGATTCTGGTTGTTGCAGGCAGAAATAGCATCTGACAGGGAAACGTCTTGGCTGAGAACTACATTAAATATTGATCAGTTTCGCTGGTAGTGCTCTGGATACCGCGGCTGCTGCTTTCGCAAACAAATTGCCGTCTTTGATTCTACGTAAAATAACATTTTTCAAACGAAAAGGCAATTCCAATAGCAGTTAATGGAACGCAGCAGTCAATAAAAGAAAGCGTTTCTACAGAGAAACAGGAAAAGGGTTGGCGAACGGTTGACTATACAAAGGGCCTCGACTTTAGCGTAACTACCCTCGAGACGTCAATATTGGGATCATTTCATCCATTTCACTTAAACAAACATTTCTCGAGCTAAATCACTTTGGGATACGCTTTTTAACTTTTCAGTTGGCCCAGGTGCTTGACATGAACAGACAAATAAGAGTTTTATGACAAATGCTAAAATAAATCAAATGAAAATAAATTAAAAAGTTACAAAAAAAGAGTTACATTTTTTTGCTGTAATCTTTATTAACCCACTACCGCCCAGCAATGACATCGGGAAACAGAAAAAAAAATATTTTAGAGGATCTTTTCAGTTTAGTATTGTCATAATTAAAAAAAAATATCACCCCCCTGGAAACTTGAAACTTAATAATTTGGGCATTTTCCAAAGCTTAAAATTGCGTTTTTCAATGGAAAAAATCCTTTCAACTTCTCGCGCTAAATTTCGCTCCCAATACTTTAGGCTGTTCTGGGTTAACCTTAAAAAGTCGTCAGGGTAAAAGTTGCGGAAATTCGGATGGACCATTGTTGAGGATTTAAATTGTGTCCTGCGACTTACAAAACCTTGATAGTTCTCAATTTTTTAAGCAGGATCAAAATTGAAAATTTTCAAAACAGGATCAATAAATCAACCCCGACAGTTACAAACTCTTTCATCATATTATTTTAGGAAACGTTCAGCATTTTTTTTACGGACGAAATTAATTTAATTTCTAAACGCGGGAAGGGGTTCAAACACCGCCAAAAGTCTGACACGCATCCGTCTTCCAACCATGTGATCAGCATAAAAACGAACGCTTTCGGAACGGCACCCTTTCGGTGCGGCAATGACCAGCCCTCGGTGCGAAATTGCACCATACTTGACAGAGACCCCACCATTAATATCCAGGAGGCTGGTCGGTCCTGAGCGGCGGGCCG
>Ga0058701_10004667_pt1 | contig 11167 bp, 9 predicted proteins | sample AgamicOrMae_FD_97039 | JGI IMG/M metagenome (GOLD analysis project Ga0058701, IMG submission 97039) | Agave microbial communities from Guanajuato, Mexico - Or.Ma.e | ecosystem: Host-associated > Plants > Phyllosphere > Phylloplane/Leaf | place: Guanajuato, Mexico | collected 2012-06-04 | reverse complement strand
TCAGCAAAAGTGGAATATTTTCCACCTGACTCCTAGCTTTTCACGTTGAGGCAATTCTGACCAATGGGGGGGGGGGAGGCTTCAAATCAGAAATAAGGTAAGACGAAACATCAAAGTGATTCTTTTAATACCAGACACAGGCACTTCGGTCTTATTTCAAACAGCGGGGGCAGATTGAAAATTTGTATCGTATACACAAAACTTGAAGTTCGAACACGCAAAATCATCCAAAAAACACGGAGAGGTGAACTCCACTCCGGGGCGATGAACAGTTTATCAGTGTGCAATGCAAAAAGCTCTGACCTTCATCCAAATAGGCTTCTAATGCCCGTATCACTTGGGCGACTAGTAACAAAATGGACACCGCCCAATTGTAAGTTCGTCCCCAATCCAATATTCCCCAGGAATAAATATTGAATCACACGGTAAACAAAGCTCATCCAAAGTTTGAAAAGATATGGTTTTTCTTAGGCCTATATTTGCGGGCAACTGTGCTGTTCACGTGCTGAGAACAAACATCTTTCGTTTCGAGAGGAACTTTACTTTCCATTCTTCAAAATTTCAAAAACATTTTTTTTAGATCACTTTTGGCTGGATCCGAAAACATAGTATTCTTTGTAGTCTTCACAAAAGCCGCCGTTTTGCTCCCGTTTATAACACACAGTGAGTTATACTGTAGATAAATACGCGAGATAGCATCATATAAACCGAGAGATGCCGTCACAACAACAAAATCAAACTTACAGCTCCGCCAAACCAAACACAAGTGCTATTCGAGAGTACTATAATCACAATTGAATGAAATACACAGCCGATAAAATGCTCAGCACCGCAATACAAACGACGTAGACTGCCTTATAGGAGCGCTTGGGATCTTCCTTGACTTGCTTGTACTGCTTGACTCGCTTCCGGCCTTCCAGCTTCCGCTGGAAACGCTCCGCTTCCAACCGTTTCCGCTCCTCTTCCGCGTCATTCTTCCGCGCTTCCTCCTCTAGCTGCGCCTGCGAAACAAAACAAACCCATTCGAATCTTTTCATCTTTCGGCTTCTACAGCTGAAAAAGCTTACCTGTGCCTTCTCTCGACGAAGGTTCTGACACTCCTCGTCACATTTCAAGGTGACCTCTCCTTTCCTGTTGACGTCACAAGTGACTTCGCGTTTTTGCCGGCGGCACGGGCAGTAAATCTTGACTTTCTTCTTGCAGCTCTCGGCGCGAGGACACTCCCCAGGATGGCACTTCTCCACGCAACGGTGACCACAAGGATACTGCGACCAACATACTTTGCATAATCCTACGTTGCCATATTTCGTGACTCCGTTATCTTCAGACGCGATTTAAGTACGAACTGTTGAAGATAAACTAATGATCAACCCCACTTTGAATGAAGAGCGATTTAAAACATACCCGACTTGTTGTCTCTCATGGTTCTCGAGTAAATCGCGGTTAAAATTTACATAATCGTGAAATCTGGCAACACTGTCATGGCCTTTCTCGTTTAATCTATTGGGCTCTTTTTGACCTCCTCAGAATATTCACTAAAATTCAGCGTGTAATTCGAGGCAAGAAAAGATCATTTCCTATCTAAGAACACGTCAACTATTTAAATTTATCTTTACACGAAATTTCTCAATGACTCCACTACCTTTGGATTTTCGTCGCAACATCTTATCGTTAATGGGTAGGCGTACGCCCCCAAATCCAAGCTAATTCTTGTATAGGTTTAGTATACTGACGTTTTTGGGGCATTGATTCCCGCAAGAGAGGAGGGCTTTGGTGTCGACTCCTTCCGCTGTCCAGTCGACGCAGCGGATGTAGAGGTGCGTGAGGGCGCAGTGGCAGCGCATCTTGGAGGTGATGGCGCAGGGCGGGCAGGGCGGCGGGTGGCAGGGCCACGGGCACTTGTGGCTGCAGCCCGCCTGCCGCGGAGCTTCGCATTCTCGCCCGCACTCTTCGCAATTCGCACTCGCCTGCAAAGCCGACCAATTCAAACAAAATAAACACACGCAATTCCAAAGGTGGCACCATTTTATTGCCACGCCTTCCCATCCGACTTCTCAAGAGCCCAAAGTATTTGGAGTGAAAAGCTAAAGAGAAATTGGAAGGCCGTTTTTCATTAAAATACGAAATTTTCATCTTTGAAAAATGCTTAAATTATTAAATTTTAGGTTTCCAGAGGGGTGATATTTTTTAAATTGTGACAATACTGAACTGAAAAGATCCTCTAAAATAAATTTTTATGTTTCCAATGGCATGGCTGGGTGGTAGTGGGTTAAAGAAATAACCGCGTTGGTCAGGTTGACCTATGTTTGGATAGGTTAACTTAGGTTAGGTTAACTTAGGTTAGGTTAACTTAGGTTAGGTTAACTTAGGTTAGGTTAACTTGGGTTAGGTTAAATTAGGTTATGTTAACCTAGGTTAGGTTAACTTAGGTTAGGTTAACTTATGTTAGGCCAAATCCTTTGTGACTTGCTTTGGTATCGGTCCGCTCTGCAATCGCCAAGCGCGACAGCGCTTACTTGTCGACGGCAGTGAATGCCGCTGAGAAAGTAGCAAGCGAGCAGCCGTTAGGTTACGTTAACCTCGGTTAAGTTAGGTTCGTTCACGAGCCTTGTAGCTCCGCTCGGCTGACGAAAGGTGGAACACAATATTCCACCCTTCTACAGTGAATAAATATTCTCAAGTTGCTTCAACGAATGCACAATTGTTCGGCTTTTAACTAAGGTCAGTTAATAACCTGTTTGGATTCGATGTCTTGCACAGCATGGCAGGGCAGAGTGCACGTGTGATTGGAGCAATCCAGCGTCCTACCGCAAGGCCGGCCGCACGAAGAAGCCTGCGAGCGGTAGCAGGGCAGCGAGCTCGTCTCGTGGCCGCCGATGCACGTCACCGTCACACCCACCTGCAACCAAAAACCACCTTCAGTCCTTCCCCTTCCTCGAGGCGGATGGATTGAGTTTCGCGGCCGAAAGGAAATCCGCGTATTTTTAAAGGTCTCATAGGGGGCATTCGATAGCGCCAAAAACTACAAGCGCCAACGCCGCAAGCGCCAGTCCGTAACCGCCAAACGAGAAAAGTCGCAAACGCCTAAGTTCGTATAGGTTAGGTTAGGCTAGGCTAAGTTACGTTAGGTTAAGTTAGGTTAGGTAAGGTGAGTATTGCGGTTAAGACCGTTGGCGTTTGCGACTTTTCTCGTTTGGCGGTTACGGCCTGGCGTTTGCGGCGTTGGCGCTTGTGGTTTTTGGCGCTTATGACAGCTACCCGGTCTCATAAACATGTCAGTAAGGCGCGCAAAATAACTTAGATACCTCGCATGGCGGGCAGGGCAGGGCCCTCTTCTCTACGATGGGCCCCCGTTTTTCCCACGGCCCGGCCACCTGGCCCTGCTCCACGCGCACTTTGACCGCGGAGTGGCAGGGCAGCGGACACGTGTGGCCGCAAGCGGAGTGCGGACGTTGGCAGCTCTGCTGGCAGGGCGGGCACTCGCCGAAGTGGCACTTGTGGCGGCTGCGCGACGGGTGGTGGCAGTCTGGAGGAACGCTGCAAACGGAAATCATTCAAATGTGCCTTTCAGTAAAGGGTCGTGCATAAAGTCCTTCAAGCTAGATAGGCCACTTTTTGAGCCGTACCTGCAGATCTGAGAACACCTGGGAGGTTTGGTCCTCTTCTGTCGGCCGCAGGGCACCGTGATGACGGTGGCGCCGCAGCGGCAGCGGACGGGAAGGGTCAGCGGACACGGGTAACAGGCGCCGCGGTGGCAAATGCTCTCGCATTTGTGCTGCCCGCACGGCAGGGTCCGGCCGCACACCTTCTCGCAAGGCGGGCAAAAACCGTCACAGCACTGCAAACACACATTCCCACGATCCAAAATTGAGTATCTACCTTTCAATACACGTTTCAAAGTACCTGCAGGATTTCTAAAGTTTTTAGGAATCAAGGTTTAATTTAAGCAAGATGCGTTAATTTAAGCTAGGTATATGGCAACGATGGTTTACATTTCTTTAAGGTTTCAAGTTCGGAATATTTCTGGACTTATTTAGGCATGGACTTTTATAACTGATTGAATTAGTGAACTCATTCTTGAGTCTCTTCAGTGGCTATTTAACCCATAACCGCCCAAAGTATTTGAAGACAAATTAAGCTTCAGAGAAATTGGAAGGATTTTTTTCCATTTAAATACGCAATTTTAAGCTTTGAAAAATGCCTAAATAATTAAATTTCAGGTTGCCAGGGGGGTGATATTTTTTAAATTGTGACAATAATGAACTGAAAAGATCCTTTAAAATAAAATTTTCTGTTTGCGAACGGCATCGCTGGGCGGTTAGGGGTTAAAGGGAGTGTCTATTGTCCCGACTGCCCCATTTAAAATGTATCATGTTGGGTTCCGTGCGTTAAAGTCACTTCCCATTTACAATTAATTGTCGGGTCAATAGCAACTCCCTAAATAAATAAAAAAAAAACACAGGCAATAAATCAGAAAAGTTGAAGAAAACGGACACGCTTTCAAGAGCAAATATTTGGAATAAATTCCAAAGCTTGTAGTGCAAATTTAAACAGCGATTTAAAAAAATTGGCGAGTTTTGGCGGTACTAAAATAGTTTTAGTTTTGATTGAGGGTTTACCTTCCGATTACAGTAGTGCTGTCCACAATCTCGTAAACGTTTGCATTTCGTTTCGCAGAGGAACACCTTGGCGCAGGGAACTTCTTTTTGACGAACTCCACAACGGCAATATTTCGTTACAACTTCGAGGCACTATAAAAAAAACAAGGCACCATCAGTTGAGCTGAACCAGCATCACGTTCAACGTCACACTTTCAGTAAATTTTTTACTTGATAATGCACCAAAGATGCAATCCCTGACAGTTACTTAAAAAAAAAAGTATCCAGGAGAAAGCTCTTAACCTCTCCAAATATTCCTAAATATTCATGTCTGAACAAGTCAACTATATTGGACGTAGTTACTTCTCCGACAGTTGGAGGGCGAATACGCGAAAATCAGACTTTACAGGTGAGATTAGAACCCTGGACGTGTCATTTAAAAGTTCAACGCGATATAGCCAACGCCACAGCGGTAATCGATGGTGGTAATGGGTACTAGTACAATCCTTCTCGAAAGTTTTGATCGGTTCAATTTTTTTAAACCACCTTAGCTTTGAAACGGAGGGAGAAAGCCAGATATGTTCGGATAAAATCGTTAGATCTTCGAGAGATCTTAGCTTTTTGTCGAATCTCTTTCCGCTCCAAAGTTATGGAGGCTTTAAGTAGCTGGTGCGATCAATACTCTTGAGACTGATAAAGCATTGGACACTTGAGTATTTTCCCTGAGCGGCAAGCACCCTGTTTGGACGGTTTCCAAACGGCTTCCTTGGCGAACTTAGCAGGACGGGAAAAGAGCTGAGGTTTGCTTACGATGCCGCATTTTCCGCGGTGGCACCGAGACGGGCAGAAGTGGGTGCCGCAGTCGAGGACCAGGTTGCAGGTGTCTCCGCAGGGGGGCACCTCCTCGGTGCAGGGCAGCACGGCCAGCTTCTTGCCGCAGGGGCAGCTGCGCTCCTTCGTCAGCGGGCAAGCGTCGCAGGGGCCGCTGTGGCACACCACGTCACACGTGTGCTTCTCGCACGACAGGAGTTTGTTGCACACCTGGAAAGCACATCAAATAAACGACCGACTATTATTTTTAGCCGATAACAGAATAAAATAATACCCCAAATGTTCATTTAACAAATTAATTCTCTAATTAGCAAACTTCCGCAAAAAAAAAAATTTAAAAAAAATAAAAAAATACGGGGAGGCCAAAAATTGAGGATATTTTAAGAATCCTTCTCGTAAATGTATTTTTTTTCATTTTCTTTTCTTTTTTTCTGTATAAGGATTGATTTTTTTAAATTCAATGCTTTTCATATGAAAAAAAACTTTTCATATTTTTGAGCTTAACCCATAACAGCCCAAAGTATTTGGAGTGAAATTTAGCTTAAGAGAAATTAAAAGGATTTTTTTCATAAAAATACGCGATTTTAAGCTTTGAAAAATGCCTAAATAATTAAAATTCAGGTTTTCAGAGGGGTGATATTTTTTAAATTGTGACAATACTGAACTGAAAAGATCCTCTAAAATATTTTTTTTTCTGTAGCTGAACGGCATCGCTGGGCGGTAGCGGATGAAGGGGTCGTCGGTAAAATAAAAAGAGAATGCTTTTTGGGTATATGATGCGCAGTCCGGTTTTCGTAGCCAAACAATCGTTCACCGCAAAGAAAAATGTTTGCTACGATGAGGGCAGTGTGTTACCTTGGTGCAATGCCAGGGCGGGCTGGAGCAGGCCTCGAGGCGCTTTTCGCTGCCGCAGCAGCAAGGCTGCACGCTCTTCTTGGGGCAGGGCTGGCACGGCGCCTCGTGGCACGGCTCGGCGCAGCGGTGGCTCCCGCACGCCAGCACCTTCCCGCACCGCGCCCCGCACGACCACAGCTTCTGGCTGCACCGCTGCGCGCGCGCCGCCTGCTTGCCGCAGTGGCACGCGCTCTGGACCATCTTCGGGCACGGCGGGCAGGGACCTAAAAAAACACCACCACGATTAATTATTAGCTTTGATAAAACACGAAGCTCTAATTTTTCGCGGTTCCGAGACTCGCCGCTGCCAGACTTTTTGACTGGATCAAATCGCAATCAGGATCATCAAGTAAAAATTCTTGCTCTTCTTTTTGCTTTAATTTTTAAGAAAATGCGGTCAGATTTTCCGGAGAAAAAAGGATTAGGAAAATGTGGAAAATTTTATTTTGTCACAGATATAAAATAGAATATAAAATAAAAGATAGAATTGATAACTTTGAAATGCGGATGAATGGGATTACATCAACACACGGACAGAATAACTGATGGTGAGAGAGACAAAATATTGAGCACTTTAGCTTTTCTACCTTTTTTGAATTGATTAATTACTAGGCCCAACCTGGGAGCATTAGTTCAATGAATACTTTCTAATAACTTTTCTTCTCAAAAAATCACCCAATCCCGATTAAATCAGGATAAAATTCTTGTTTATAGGTCCAGTCAATAAGAAAACAAAGTTCTGAGTAAGAAATGAAGGACACTGGCTTCTTTTGATGTTTGATGTTTGGCTATCAAGTCAGCTGTATTTTATCTTCATTCAGACAATAAAATCGACTAGCAACATTATTCTTAATTGTTTGGCGGATTTTTGAGAATGACTGTGGTTATGTCACTCACCAGGATGACATAAGAGAAGACACGTGTGGCCACAGGAAGGTTTCAAAGGTCGTCCGCAGGTCTCGCCGCAGGAGTGAGGCAACAGCCAAGGATGAAAAACGGGATCCGTTTTTTGGCCGCAAAAGCAGACATATTTTTGGGGTGTTTCGCTCTGATTGTATTCCCGCCGACACTTCGGGCTAAAATTTAAAAAAAAAATGGAAAATAATGAATAAAAAAAATAATGTGTTGCTATTGACCCGACATGTATTCACATTGACAGACCTCAACGCTCGGCAAATGACAAGAACGCAGTTATATTGGTGAGACTTCAACGCGCGTAAAAAGGCTTGAGTGTATTTTAAATGGACCGTCGGGTGAATAGACAGTCAAAAATAAGTAAAATTAAAAAAAAAAAATTTAAACCAAATTTAAAAAAAAAGAAAATAAATCAAATTAAAAAAAAGGAAAACAAGTATTTTTTTAAAACAAAAAATAATAATACAATGAAAAAAAAATGGAGTGAAGTAAAACAAAGTTTAAAAAAATCAAGAGTGAATAAATAAATAAAGCTGCAATTTCTTTCCGTATATAAATACAGGAGAAATTTACTCACCACGGCCAACTCAAGGAAGAGTTGTTTTTCAAGCCTGTGGGCTGATTTTCCTGTTGCTGTTTCTGATGAATAATTGAGTCTTTTGCCCACCGTTGAATGCACAATAAATGTAAGAGGCAGTAACATTCTGAGCAGCTCCAAACCTAATTACATAATAATACTTGTTCAACACTGACAGAGTTAGCATTTGCAAAGAGAAGTACACTTACTGGATCAAGACGTTTGACACTCCCTATGCATATGAGACAGGTTGTGGCACCAGAGTGGAATATTTCCTCTAGAAAGGATTGAGTCCTACCCAGATCATGTGATTTGCCACTAAGCTGAGCATAGGACTGGACTACTGAACCTGCAGAAAGCAGAAAAATCATTAGCATCTAACTTGTATTATCAACATGTAGCATCAATCATTAACATGCAGCATGTAAAAAGTATTCAGTAAATAAAAAAAATCATCAGTATTGATACTTTACTCAAAATGCTGCTTTCCTCCAGTTCCTCCTCTTCAGACGAAGACTCATAGTCTCCTGACATATGTTTCATAACAGCTTCATGCATTCGAGCTTGTGCTTCTTCAAACCTCTTCACCCCTGGTCCCTCTGCTGATACTGGAGCCCTTGTCACAGGAGCAGTGTTGATGTTGCCCCTTTGGTTTCCCCCGCCCCTCTTCTTGTTTTTACTTTGGTTGACGGGAGGAAAGGCCCTGTTCCAGGGGTTGTTCCCCGATCCACCATTATCTGGCCTTTGCATTGTGCCTTGCGGATCACTTCTTAATGGAAATCCCTGGTAATCAAGAAAACATATCAATGAAAAAGAAAAAGACGGGTAGATAAATAAAAAAAGAAAAAGCAGATTGATGACATTCTTAACAAAAGTGAAACACACATACGAACTCTTCCTTATCAGAAATGGACACCATTTTTGGCAGGTGGATTAATGAGCTTGGAAAAAAATAGAGGAGATATAGTTTTTAATAGAACCGAAGGATACTCATGAACAATTGATACTCATGACAATTTACCGGCAGATGGAACGAAACTAACCTCTTTCTAATCAACTGCTTCGACGATAACTCATCAACATCATCGCTGCACTTGTGCGGTATGCGACAGCACATACCAATGGCATTGCACTATACCAAAAACAAGAAAAATCTTAGACAAAACCTCTTTTTTTGTATAAATTGGCTAATTTGACGAATGAGACCAACAAAACAACTTCGGCCACTTGTTTCTGCTTCTGTGGCGCAGGGATGTCCACCATAACAACAATGGGGCCGAGGTAAAATAGGTTAGCATATAGCAGATGATAGACTTGTCAAAAACGTGTTTACCAATATTGATAGGAAATTTATTTCCTAAATATCAAGCAACACGATCAAAATATTGGAAAGAAGGACGTAAGCTCACTACGTTGCGATACCCGTAAGTTTTGCGCAGTTGGTATTTCCCCCACCATCTACACTTCTCATGGAGCGAACTTTTGAGTGAGTGACGCGTTGCAGCATGAGAGGAAAAATACAACCTCTCATGGTTGCAGGAAACTATTTTATAGTCTCCTGCGATAATTTTATATTTACCGGCGTATTTTTTTCATTATTTTTTTTTTAAATCAAACTATTGATTTGGCCATAAAGGTTGACAAAGGCTTTGGGATTTTTAAGACGAAAAATTTAAAATTCGTTCTCATCGTCGTGTTTGCATGTCAGATTGCGCTCTTAGATTATTCTGGCAAGTTTGTAGCCTACGGTATCATAAAAAATAAAAAAAAATGCACAAAAACGAAGAAAATTTGCCTTAAAGACACTTTTCTTTATTCCGCAAAAATTAGTTCACAAATTTGTGTGCAACTTCTCCAGGAATGTAGTAGCCAGGATCGTCCAGCTCCAAACGACCGAGAAGATCAGGGATTTCCGGGTTTATCGGCATAATCCTCCGTATCGGCTTGTAGTCATTTGGATTTCCATTTGGTCTGCTGGGGAATTCAAGCGAACCTCTCCACCAGAAAGGAGGTTTTATGAAACACCTTGGAATATCGGATAGTTCAAACCGATTTCCTGTGGAGAAAATGAAGTTAATTTTAGGTAAGGCTTCCAGCCGTCTTTGTAACAGCGCAGAACTGACCCGAATTCGTCGGTTGTTCAAATGAAAGTACGAAACTTTACCTTGTGGACAATAAATTTGGTTCCTAGACATCGGTACCGTTGGCCATCGTTCCCCATGGTGGAACTCGTCAAAACCATCGGACTCTGTATGGACCAGGTTCATGCCTAAATTTACAGTGTTCCTCAGTCGAACATTTAATTTTGGATTGATAATGGATTTTGTGTCCTGTCGTAACCCGGCAGCGGCGCAACAAAACTGCTTCCTCTGTTCCCCAAAACAGGTCCGACGCCTTATTGCAAAATCGATCGTAAATTTTTAATTAAGTATCGCGTTACAGTACATTTTATTCCATCGAATGGTGCGGTATCGGTATTTTTATACGCGAGATCACATGTTTATCCGTTACTTACATCTTATAGGAGTTGAGACGCGAAGAATATTTACCACAGAAGGACCGGGCTATCCTATTTACCGTTTTTTTTCTTATCGTCGACGTAGTCTCTCAATGCTATGCTATCAACAAGTAATAATTTTCTCCTGATTCACTTACGGAAACGGCCATGTTTCTAGGAGTTTCAGGATGTAGTACAGATTTCCGATTAGAAGCACCTATTTTTGTCCGCTTTAAGCTCAAATTTGCTGAGAATGGTCTTTTCTTTCAACTGATTTTCTCAGCTGCTGTTTGATTCTTACGCAACTTGAGACTGGAGCCTCTCTTACTTGAGACGTAAGCTTCTATCGCCATTTTTGGGTTTCTTTGGAAAGGAAACAAACGCATATCTGGAGATAAAATCGGCCTTTAATTGTTACGTCATATTACAAAATCCATCAGTCAGTCCAGCCAACAAATAATTTATAAAATTTATGCTATCTCGTTGACAGTAATATCACAGCCATGAATAAGTGCCCTTGGAGTATTTCAGACTATCTATAACTTGTACTCTTGATGGGTCGGCGTTGCAAAATCTTTCTAAGGTCGCTTTTCGCAGGCCGCAGTCGCTAAGAGACTCTTGGCCGAAGATAACCGACGAATCTTTCCCGCTGGATTCTGAAAATCCGAGAAAATAATAGTTGTTAGTTTTATTTCTATTCACCTAGTTATTGTCAATTCCTCTTTATTCTGCGTTGTCTTTCTTATAGAACTTTTTCTTGTTGGTTTGTGAGGTTTTCCTCACTGTGTCAAACCGCTTTTGTTTTTGTGTTTATAACCCCTTACAGAGCTCTGCTCTCCGGGGTCTCATGGTTAT
>Ga0058701_10004666_pt1 | contig 11168 bp, 7 predicted proteins | sample AgamicOrMae_FD_97039 | JGI IMG/M metagenome (GOLD analysis project Ga0058701, IMG submission 97039) | Agave microbial communities from Guanajuato, Mexico - Or.Ma.e | ecosystem: Host-associated > Plants > Phyllosphere > Phylloplane/Leaf | place: Guanajuato, Mexico | collected 2012-06-04 | reverse complement strand
GTTCGGAAGAACAAATTATTATAGAGGATCTTTTCAGTTCAGAATTGTCAAAATTTAAACATTATCACCCCCCCCCTGGAAACCTAAAATTTAATTATTTAGGCATTTCCGAAAGCTTAAAATTGTGTATTTTCAATTGAAAAAATCCTTTTAATTTCTCTTAAACAAAATTTCACTCGAAATAATTTGATCTGTTATGGGTTTAAAATCTAACCGCTCGAATGACTTCTTAAAAACTTACAGGGTGGTCAGGTAAGGGCTCCTTTAAAAGCAGTTCCTTGAATATTTCTTCACAGTACTTCGCCATTTTAAGTTGTTGTTTCTGACTGCAGTGATTCTCGAGGGATAAGATGACAGGATACTCCGACGTGACAAAGGCTGTGTCCCGAATGGCATACAGGACGTCCTGGAAACAGTTTAGATTAATCAATCACCCGAAAAGGCAACTGCAGCCAAATCCAGTCTATTTTTTTATTTTTTTTTAAAAAAAAGGGAGTTACCTTGAAAGGGATATATGTACAAAAGGCTTTTCCGTGCGTGATTGCTGGCTCTCCGTCTTCACCGTCCCAACAATCCAGCTCGACACATCTAAACACATTAACAGACATGCTGGACGTTTCAGTGCTGCCAACTTAAGCAAAGTCCCTGACTAAAAACGCGGTTATCTCAAAAACCAGTCGGTATAACCTGGTAAGTAATACCATTTTCGGCACGCGCTCGAGGCGGGCTTTTCAACGGTTGTTTGCCAGGTTATCTCTGCCGGTTTAGGATATAGCAACAGCTTCAATGAGCGGTTTCGCAAAGCCTGCATTGTTAGCGGTCCGCTTGCAATTTTACGAGTTAGTCTCACTCACCGGCAGCCGGCCAGTAAAACCTGGCGGTACATCTCAACACAGGATTTACCGTAGAACTGTCGGCCTGTCAGGTACGTGTTGTGCGAGGAGTTAATGTAGTAGTGAGCGAGGGGTTGATCCATGTCCATATACACATTTAAATGATTCAAATTAAAAGGAGCGTTGTCGTCTGACATTAAAAAGCGAATAAAACCGTCCAGCGTCAATTCATCTGAAAAATTAGAAAAAAAGGATCAAATTCCATTTCTCAATAGTCGGACAAAGAAAACTTTTGAAGACACTAAGTTCCACATGGTACCGCCAAGCCGAGCGGACCGAGGGAGGAGCGAGGCACAGGGTATCTAACATAATCTACGATGTAGTGAAACGATAATCCTTTTAAAACCTTTTACCGCCCAGCGATGCCGTTCGGCAACAGAAGAAAAAATATTTTTGATGATCTTTTCAGTTCAGTATTGTCTCAATTTAAAAAAATATCACCCCTCTGGGAACCTTAAATTTTATAACTTATGCATTTTAAGTAGCTTAAAATTGCGTATTTCAGCGAGAAAAATCCTTCCAATTTCTCTTAAGCTAAATTTCACTCCAAATACTTTGGGCTGTAAAGGGTTAATGGAGAAATGTAATTTTCATCTTTTGAATGTTGAAATGTAATTACTCATCCTCATGTTGTTACAGAGAGGGACACATCAAGCACAAATGCGACCTTTAAGACTAAGTAAAAGAGAATGGGCCGAAAGTTTTTATTCTTAGATAAAATGAAACGTATTTTTCATTTACAGTTAAGGAGTGGCCAAAGAGTGACGAGTTAAGGGCTAAAAGAAGTGAACACTTCTTCTCTGGGAAAACAGCAAGTCTCATGTTCAATCCGGTATCTGTCATTAGAATCCGACAAATACTTGGGCTGAAATTTTTATGAACTTTTCTGAACCCACTAAATTAATTCTTGGTTACTATAAAGTTGAGGTCGTACTTTAACAGGAAAAAAATGCACCTTATTATAAATATTATCAGAGGTCTGGGAACGAGCCCTCATCAAGATAAAATGAGTAATAAACAACCTTGCTCTCCAGAAATACAGTGACAATTTCAGAAATACGACTAAATTTTCGATTTACAAGGATGTAACTTAAGATTTCTTAATTCCACCTCACCTTCTTAGGAGACCTTCCATGCAGCTGCGTGCACGTGCAAGAAATAGTTATCAAAAATTGTAAATTAATATGCATATTCCACCATGAAATATTAAGCTGTCTTCCCTGAATCAACATGAGCTTTTCAGAGAAATTTTACTGATCCCAGAAGTATTTCATGGCTGAATCACACACAAAAAACTTTTAAGACAAGTCAGGGTTTCACTCTTTTAAAACTCATATTTCATTCTCTCTCTGTGTGCATAAGTCTCGATTTCCTGGACAAACTTTATTTTTCTCTCGCGAGGACATGCAGCATTCGTAGTAATGTACAGGCGAAGTAAAAAGTGTCCGACAGAATACTTCTACTAGCAGAAAGACCTTTTGATCTAGCGTTTACTTGAAAAGCTACTCAAACAAATAAATAATCTCAAAAAAAAGAAAAAGAAAGAAAGGAGGATTTGTTCCGTTAAGGATTAATCTGAAACCCTGTGAAGGATTTTCGTGTTTGAGCGCGAGAAAATATTAACACTTACTGTTAGCTTTGGCGTTTTCGTCGACCTCATACCTCTGAATAATTTCTCTGGCGGCTTTTGGCGTCTTTTTAGGAAAAAGGATTTCATTGAGACGGCGGTCTCGTTGGTGCTGATTTAAAAAAGTGCTAAATTTTTCCGCGGTCATAGTGCTCGCAGTTGGATCAGATCTGAAAAGAAAAAAATGTGTTCCAAATTTCCAACTGAAAAGTGTCGTTTTCTAACTCTTGTGTTCCACGTTCGGTCATTAGGCCGACAAGGGGAGTACTGTGTCAACCCCAGATTTTCTTGAAATTTTCAGGACTGCAAGGTAGCGGTAAGGAAAGATACCCAAGTCCCAGGCTTGCTCCCGAAACTTATTTTTACTGCGTTTAATTTTGAACAAAAAATATATTTTTTCGATATAATTCAAAATCAGTAATAATTCCTTGAAGAGCACATGAGTGGCGACTTAGACTGAAATTTTGAGGATTTTGCAAAATTTTCAGCCGTTTTCAAGATATTAGCAATATTCCGTGTTTTTACAGTTTTTGTTCAATTTTTAACGCTGTTAAGATAGAAAAATGCATTCTGGCAGCATGTTTTGGGCTTGGGTACCTTTTCATACAACTATCTTAAAGTTCTGAAAGTTCCAAGAAAATCGGAGGCGGCAAATTAGGGTGCTCCCCTTGCAAGTTGAGCCTGGCAAACCCGGCCAATAAACCAAGGTTAAAGTAACCTAACCTCCGAAGTTACATGTCGTTCATCCTCAAAATGTAACGGAAGATCAAGCCAGGGTGGAACAAGAACGGGCAGAAAAGAGCACCTGGGTCATTCCAAGCTAACTCACCTGGCAGTAGCAACAACCCCTTCCGATTTCACTCGTATGTTGCTTGGATGACTTCTTTTGATGAAAAATGAAGGCATACCACGTCGTTTTGCGATAAAATGAGGCCTTGCACCCCCGCGAACAAGGTCGAATTTCACGCAAAAACTCGATTTTTCGGCCTTTTTTTCCGTTTTTTGATATCTCTCTCTGAAGTTTTACGACCGATTTTGCTCCCGGAGGTCGCATTAAGTTAAGGACATTCCAACACACAATTCCTTCTTTTTTAAGTCATCTTGTGTTTTAGCGATTTTACGACGAAAAATGTCCAAAAATGATACATTTGACATAACTTGCAAACTGTACCTTCGATTTTCACGTTCGAGGTCGGAAAATGTTCAAAAGGTCCCTGAAACAACGCCTAATATGCGCAGTTTTACCCTTTTTTGTTTCGCCAAATTATTCCCTTAGCTGTTTGGAAATATCTTTGAAACTTGCCAGAAATCACACATCTTGCGTGTTGAAATGCAAACTATGGCCTCTAATTTTGCGAAACAAAAAAGGGGCAAAACCACGCATATTAGGCGTTGTTTCAGGGACCTTTTGAACATTGTCCGACCTCGAACGTGAAAATCGGAGGCCCAGTTTGCAAGTTATGTCAAATTTATCATACTTGGACGTTTTTCGTCATAAAATCGTTAAAACACAAGAAGTTTGACTTTTTTAAAGAAGGTGACTTTTTTAAAGAAGGAATTGATCGTCGGAATGTCCTGAACACAATGCAACCTAAAGGAGCAAAATCGGTTGAAAAAATTCAGAGATATTACCGTAAAACGGAGAAAAATTCAGGGAAAAATCGAGTTTTTGCGTAAAATTCGACCTTGTTCGCGGGGGTGCGGTTTCATTTTATCGCAAAACGACTTGGCAGGCCTTCATTTTTCATCAAAAGATGTCGTTTAAGCAACATACGACTGAAATCGGAGGGGTTCCTTGCAAATTCCTGGTGAGTTGGCGTGGAATGACCAACCTTCCAATTACAGTGTAGCCTTGGTGTATCAGTGACAGAAAAGTTGCTGTTAGCAGTCGATGTGAAGAGTACTTACATGACTGATCTAAACAGCTCCTCTATATCCTCTCTCCTGCACAGCTTGAGATAAAGTTGATAAAAGCGGTCAAAAGTAAAAGCAAATGGGTCGATCTGCAAAAAGAAAGATGATTTCATCGTTAATATTCAGGTGCTAAAAATGCTAAACTGCGTTTTAAAAATGGTCAGTGGTGTTCCCACGCCTAAGTTAATACAAGGGAGACTTAAACGCACGGAAACCAACCTAATTTATTTTAAATGGGAGGCGACTTCAACGCACAGAACCCGAACACATTTCAAATAAGGCAGCGTGTGAATAGTCACTCCGTTCAGAAATTGATTACTGATTAAAAGCCTTATTGAGGAATTGCGTTCACTACCAGCGATTGAAATAAATAAGTCGTGGTGGCCTTTTTTCAAACATTTTCATAGAACAGATATGAATGAAATAGGAGAAGCAACATCATAGAAACACGGGGAACTTCAACGCAAGGGTGAGCTTCTACAATGTATTTTTTTTCCGGAAGACTGTCGAAGTCACAGCCTTGTAGCACGTGCCGGTAAGTTTCAAAGGATGCAATTTCTACCTTTTTTGTCCCATAGTGGCTTAACCCATAACAGCCCAAAGTATTTGAGTGAAATTTTGCTTCGGAGAAATTCGAAGGATTTTCTCCGTTAAATCACGCAATTTTAAGCCTAGGAAAATGTCCGAATTATTAAATTTCAGGTCTCAAGAGGGGTGATATTTTTTAAATTGTGACAAAACTGAACTAAAAAGATCCTCTAAAATAAAATTTTGTTTCCGAACGGCATCGCTGGGCGGTAGTGGCTTAATTTATCAGTACATTATGGGGATTTACAACACACAACCACGTGGGAGATAAGGTTTGGTTCCCGGCAGATGAGTTCATATCAAATAAGTTCACCTTGGTTTAGTTAACCTTAGCTAGGTTAACCTTGGTTAGCTCAACCTCGGTTGGGTTAATTAAGATTAACGTATTTGCTCGTGTACAGGACGCACCGGTGTATAGGACGCACCAGGGTTTTCAGAAGGCGAAATTTGAAAAACTTTCCATTTAAACCCGTGTATAAGGTGTTCCGTGTATAGGACGCACCTACATTTTGAGGGCTTAAAAGAGTGAAAAAAAAGTGCGTCCTATACATTACCATATACGGTGGGTTAAAAGCCTTATTCCTCTCCTCGCTGCCACTATACTCGGTTGTGGAACCTCAACACGCTCGCGTCTAAAACCAAATCCCGCATATGGCTCGGCAGTACAAAATATCGCACAGAATCAACCCATAACCGCCCAAAGTATTTGGGACGAAATTTAACTTAAGAGAAATTGATATTTTTTCAATTAAAACACGCAATTTTAAGCTTTGGAAAATGCCTAAATTATTTAATTCCAGGTTTCCAGAGGGATGATATTTTTTAAATTGTGACAAAAGTGAACTGAAAAGATCCCCGATATTACTTTTTTCTGTTTCCGAGCGGCATCGGTGTTAGAGGGTTGACAACAGGCTTGGCAACTGTCAGGTTACGATAAAGAAATGTTTATGTGCCCAAAGCCTTGCTGCGCTCGGCTTGAGTGAAGATGGAACGCAAGAGGAGGCAACCTTTGGGATTAAATGTGCACCGCTGAAAATGAACGAGAAAACAAAATGCACTCACCACACTAGATGGATCGTCTGTGCTGATTAATTCAACTTCCTGCAGCACTCGGCAAACCTCGGCTGCGCCCTTGCCCGACGCAAAAGTTTTGGAAATCACCTTCACGGGAATATTATTGGATTGGTCACGCGATAAGCGGAGTCGAGTCCAGCTAGAAAAAACCACACGCCATTAAGTCTTGTTTCAGCCAAGCGTGGAAGGTTATTTAATCCACTTACCCTTTTCTCAGGTTCGTCCACGCGCTCAGATTGTTCATGGCATTGCTGCGAGAGATGCGTAAAATGTTTTCCCGCCAAACCTGCACAAATAAATCGTCAGGTCAGATGCGCGCCATTTTTCACTAACTGTCGACACTCCAGAGCGCGCCTTGTCCCCTACAATCCCGGCCTCAAGTCGCTAACCCCGTGCAAAGGGGCTAACGTTAGGGTAGAATTTTGATATTGACTGTATCGAGTGAGTTACGAGCCCCTTGGGATTTTCTGAAATGACGATACAACCGGCTTGACACAAGTGCTAAGCGTGTTGCCTAATAAGGCTGAAAAGCATGTGGTTCAGACCGCATTAGGCAACACGCACGACACTCGTGTCGAGCGGGTAGTATCGTCATTTCCGGAAATCCTCAGGGGCTCGTAACTCGCTACCCAGACCAGCGGGGCCTCAAATCTTTACACAAGAGCAGGTAAAAGGGGAACAATAGCGGAATAACTTTTTACGGTTACTCTAAGACTTTAAAAACGTGATAAAGTAATCCAAAGGCTTCGTCTCCGATGTTGTAACTAATATTTTGGCGCGCTGAATTTCAGTATGCCCTTTACAAGGATACTAAATAGTCCGTCACAGTGAGTGAAACAATTTCACCATACTTTTACCACACATTTTCCCTCGAATATCGAAAATTCTTGCGGCCGCAATAGGGGGTTTATTTGCAGCGCTCGGAGCCGAACTTTCAGAACCGAACTTCTTCATACTTTTTAAAAATTGTATTTTTCTGTAATATGAAATTGTCTTATCATTAAAAAATGTAATTCAGGGTCGTCACAAGACCTTACTTTCGAAATTTCCTAATTTTTCCCTGACTTTTCCTGACCAAATGCGACCATTTTTTCTGCAGTTGGCCCGTCGAGCTCCGAAAAAAGTTTGAGAATACCAGTGTCTCTGTTTATCGACGCGGCGTCTCGATCACAAGCAAAGGACAGTTTTTAATATATTTGGGTCAAAATAGAAAATTTTACTGACTTTGCAGGCGTTTTCCCTGACTTTTCCTGACCGACTATTTTTTTTACTGACTTTTCCCTGACTTTCCTGACCTGTGAAATCCCTGGTATATATGTTTTACAGGATCCTCTGTATTTTTTTCCCTGCATTCTTTCAATTTATAATATTTTTAAGGGAAGTCGAAAAAAATTCCTTAATTCCAGGATCAATCTCCTTCCCAAAATTTGAAGGTTGCCGACCTAACAGAAAAATATCTCATAACGACAGACAGATTTCACAGGGAGGAGCGCTTTGATCAAGACGTAAGGACAGTTACAATATTGAATAAGCTGTTGGTAAAACAGAAAATAATGGCGATTTTCCGACAAAGAATTCTTCCCACGCGGCGCCTTGCAGTTTTCTCTGGCGTTCTTCCCTCTCTTTTCACCCCCGCAAAACATCGATATGGATTAAGTACACCGTCCGATATGCACCGACAGATAGCGGCATGTGTGGACTGACAGCTCTATGCTTTTGCAGACATGATACCACCTCAGACTTGACATGTTTTACTCAGACTTTGAAAAAAATTTTTTTTCAAAGGATAGGAAAATTATTTACCTCAGCTTTAAGTGCATCTGAACACATAAAATGATGGTAAGTGATATCCACAAGGTCAGAACCGCTGCAGACTGTGAACGCTTGCCTTTGCCAATCAGGACCAAACAGTTCGCTATAATATGTATTCATATGAGAAAGGCACTTTGAATCCTGCAAATAGAAAGAAAAACAATCATGTTGAAACCCTGTACTGTAGGCACACTGTACTACCTGTTACGAAGGGAAGATTAATGATGTCACTTACCTTTGAAACACCTGGGCGCACATCACTGACTTGGCAAATCTCCACAACCTCATCATCCTGCGAAATAAATAAATACATTAGACAACTTTTCTGCTTTCAGCATGTTCCACTACTTTGTGAAATACTTACACTGTTGTTGGTTTGAATGTGTATAAAAAAACCTTCACTGTCAACTTGGAAACAAGAACTAAACTGGGGTGCAGAGTAGAGATGAGGCCTCTCATCCTCTGTCCAAACGTCACATTGCACAGGCTGGTTCTCGAAGTCTGGCATTAAGTGCCATTCAGGTAGAGTATGCATGGCTCAAGTAGTTTTTAAAACTTTCTCAGTGAAAACTTGCTCACATCTTCACAAAGTACTGCACAGAACAAACAATGGGATGGTCAGTTCAGATTGTACCCTTAATTGCGTTTGATAAAAAATAACTTAATAAAGCATGTCTACACAAATTCATCAGAATGTGCTAATCAGTAATACATGACCTACATGTACAGGACAGGGATTGGGTATTTCTGTTGGAGATGCAAATATTTCAAAATAAAAATTAGATCTTGTTAGAACACACACACAACACATTAATAGCTCAAGGCTTTAAGAAAACATAATTAAGAGGTAATACAAACAAAGTTTTAATAACAATCCAACTACCTTGACAGTTAGCCACAACAGTTGATTTTATTGACACTTGAGAAATAAGAGTGTACATGATTCACAGGGACAGATTAATGAGAAACCAGGTGAGAACATTCTGAAAATAAAATGGGGACTCAATTAAGGATTTCTTATGGCCTAACCATGTTTGGTTCACATATGATGTAGAATTAAGTTGTCATATATTCGCCCAATCATACGTTGTCATTTGATACTAAAAATAAAATGTTCTTGTTTTGAAAACACTGAGGTAAGAGAGTCAATGAACTTCCCAAAACTATAAAAAGTGATACGGACCAAAATTAAAATTTACGATACATCCCGCATACATTCTTTTCGGTTTTGTTTTTCTAACGTTGTGTTTCTTGATATAACATACCGCTGCACCCCGGTGTACTGCTCTTGCCAACATAAGAGCTCACGTTCGAATTTCTCATGATTCATCGTCTTTCACTCATTTTCTTCCAACCTGTCATTTCGTCTTGTCCGTTTTAACCAAATACCGACCGACACCGACCAATTTCACGATTCGCCCTTCAGCCGTCAGCCTCGCGACCAAACTTCGCTGTCAACAAGGTCATACCAGCTCTAGACACTCCACGCCGTGCGAATAGTATTTCCGCAGATGATTGCAGGATGATTGAGAAAGTTCGTGCGAATACCCGTTAAAGGCCATCAGCTTAACATCAGCTGGCAGACGACAGCCAACTAACCTATTCAACTGTGTTATTCAACACCGTTTTAAAGAGAGAAAGATTTTTGTTTATCAAGAAAACATGTTTATTGTGGGAATAACTGGTGGTATTTCGACCGGAAAAACTACGGTATCATCAGTTTTTGCTCAGAACGGTGTCCCGGTCATTGATGCAGACAAGATAGCGAGAGAGGGTAATTTTAAGTGAATTGAATTATTAATAAACCCTGTGTCCTCCTTAAAATTGTAATTTAATGTTTCTGTTCTAATTTTGCAGTTGTTGAACCTGGAACAGATGTCCTGAAGAAAATTCATGAGGTGTTTGGAGATGAGGTTATTCTTGAGACAGGAGAATTAAACAGAGAACGTCTTGGGGAAATTATTTTTGAAGATGTCTCCAAGAGACGAAAATTAAATGAGCTAACCCATCCAGAAATCCAGAGCAGAATTCGGTGGAGAATCGTGCAGAGGTTCTTTGAAGGTAAACTTTCAAGCTCATGAGACAGTCTTCTCACTGTACGACACTGTAACCTTGGTTTTGTTTCAGGCCATCCCTTCATTGTCGTAGATCTGCCATTACTTTTTGAAACAGGGTCACTTGTTAACTTTGTTTACAAGATCATTGTTGTGACATGGTATGTAGATCATGTTGGTGCTTCTTCCCTGATTCCAAACAATTTGCTGAAATCCTGTTTTTGGTCTTATAGTGATCCTGAGCAGCAGTTAGAACGATTGATGAAGCGGAATGCCATGTCAGAGAAACTGGCAAAGAAGAGAATAGAGGCTCAGATGCCTCTTGAGGAAAAATGTGCCCTTGCTCACTTTGTCATTGATAACTCTGGCTCTATTGAAAACACCAGAGAACAGGCTCTTCGTCTTGTTAATCTCCTTAAGAGCTCTTGGCATCACTGGAAAATCCGAGGTGTTATTCTTCTCATGTTCCTCGCTGTGTTTGTGCCATTGATTTATTTATATCTCAAGTTTTGATTTCAGTCATGCTAAGAGCAGTATCAATTATAGCACTTTATTTCACACATCATATAAACAAACATTCATGCAGAATCAGCAATTTACAAATTGTGTCTTACTGAAATAGATTTTGCCATGTTTCAACTGTGATATTTACCGCACTTTTGTACATTCCTAGTAATTACAAACTTTATCTACAAATGGCAGAAGAGCATACTTTTTTTCCAGAATTTGATTATTAAAGGCTTTTAGAGAGACCTTTTTTTTCTCCTTTTTTTCTTTAAGTCCCTTGCCATCCTTGTCTGTAATTTGTTAAAGAAAGATACTGAAGTATAAATCCGGAATCCAGAGGAAGATCAAAATGCTATGGTACTAAGTTGTCCATGGCAGCACATAATCCTCTTTGGCCGACGCGTGACCTGCACCAAGCAGAAATCATGGGACTACTTCCGCGGTGAAACTTTTTTGAGTCTCCGATAGGAAGATAGAAATAAAAATGCAGACTTTGATCCTCTGGCTAAGTTTAGGGGCCGAACCGTAGATTACTTCCACAAAAAAATCACTGGAAAGAATTGGAAGGTAACAGTAAGGTTATCCAACATCAAATACCGTCATGTCGTAAACATCTCACGAAAGGCATTCGAGGCAACAGTGATGTCAACTCCTAAATGCGCCATGAAAAGCAAAAAAAAAAAAAAAAACGGTTTTTTG
>Ga0058701_10004665_pt1 | contig 11169 bp, 6 predicted proteins | sample AgamicOrMae_FD_97039 | JGI IMG/M metagenome (GOLD analysis project Ga0058701, IMG submission 97039) | Agave microbial communities from Guanajuato, Mexico - Or.Ma.e | ecosystem: Host-associated > Plants > Phyllosphere > Phylloplane/Leaf | place: Guanajuato, Mexico | collected 2012-06-04 | reverse complement strand
GACCGCCACTGGCTTCCAAAAATATGGACTATCACAAAACGCTTCTGTACAGGCCTCCAATCTCTCGATCTGTATGTAAAAAAATAGAAAAAATTACCTAACAAAAATAAAAAATAGCAAACATTTTTTTAAATAATTTTTTTGAATCACTTTTTTTACTATCATGAAAACATTTTTACGGTTTTTAAAAAAAATACTAAAAAAATAAAAACAAAATAAAATAAAATAATAATCAAACTAATATTTTTTTCAAAAAAAACCAGAAAAGTATTTTTAAAAAATCAAAACTACGATGAAGATGTACTTTTTTTATCCAAAAAAATATTTTTTAATGATTTTAAAAACATTAAAATTTTTTTTGATAAATTTTTAAAAACGAATATCACAACATATTCACAATCACTTAAAAAATGATTTAAAAAATTGGAATATTTTTTGCAATCAAACTAAATATTTTTTTCAATTCCAAATAAAAAGAAATGGATTATAAAAAAATCAAAAAATACGATAAAGAAGTACTTTTTTAATCATAAAAATATTTTCAAATATAATTGAAAACAAAAAAGAATGAGCTGGATCCCCACGCGGATAAGCATAAAAAGTTCAACAGCCTGCAGGCAGCAGGGCACATCCGCCATCTCTGATGCCTCCCCGCCGGCCGAACGGCCGAAGGTAACCAGGTCTACCTTGAGATAAGCTCTTTGGGAAAATTGAGGCAATACGGGTCGCGCCAGATTCCGTGGTGGCGAGCCGCTACAACACCCACCGCAGAGGGCGCCACCGCAGAGGGCGCTACAACAGCGAAGGGCGGCGCCACGCAGCTCAGCGCCACCCATGCCATCCTGCTGTCCTTCCTTACACTTCTGGTTTACGGCCGTCCACTACACTAGGGAACACAGCGTCGCCTATGGGACGCCTACGTCGCTCTCTAGATTTATAGGCAGGCTTTTTTTCCCCTCGTGTTCTATTCTGGAATAACCTTATATTTCGACGAGGAAAACGAAACAGAACCAGATAGGTGAGGTTAAGTAACGTTAGATACGGTTAGGTAAGGTTCATCGGCTAAACGTGACTTGGCTATGAGGCGAGATTAGATTAGGCTAGGTACAACTAGGTCAAATAAAACAATGATAGGTGTTCTGTGCTGCGCTCCACTGGCACTCCGATTGTTCTGTCACCGAGCCTGATGCCACTTTCACAGATGCTGCCGTCGAGAAGAAAGCTTCATCAGACTTGGTGAAGGGAAGGTTACGTTGAAGATAAGGCTTGCCGACCACTGTTGCCAGAATGCACGATTAAGTTTAACTAAGTTCAACTAGATTTCTAATAGAGATAACCTAATATGTCTAGCATGTCTTGGAACGCTCTCAAGCTGAGCAATCCGAAAATGGGGTTGATCACTTAATTATCTTTACCGATCAAAAAATTAACCTCGTTTCACAAAAACGCAGTCGCGAAAATTGGCAACACTGTGTCGACTAAAGGTAGGCCAAAACTTGGAGCACCGGGAGAAAAAAGCGTTATCTATGGGATGAGTGTGTCGCATATTGCGGGGCCTACGATGGGGCTCGTCTTGTTTGCTTTACATTTTTCATGGGATCTGCAGCGCGGGCTCTAGATCAATGCTTTCAACAACTGACAAGCAAAAAGAGGTCCGGTGAGTTTTCCGAATCGTTTTGACAAGTGAACTCAAACACAAAGGAGCAGTGTTCAACTTGCATTCCATCGAAAGGCAACTCATATTTCGAAAAAGGTCGCATTAGTTTAAGAAGATAATGCTGTTGAATCTCTCTCCCGGAGAGCCAGTTTTGTTGAATGAAAAGACTGTTTGCTTCATTTTTATCTCAAATCCAATTTGCTGAGCTTTTAATATGAATAGGCCAGGATCGTTTCGGCTTTAAAAAGCTACTCCGGCTTGTCCCGGCGTGGAAACTTTTCTTTTGACTTCAAGGGGACAGTTTCGTTGTTTTCATCTTTGTGGGGTTCTGCGAAAATCCGGCTACTCTTCATTTCGGCTTAGAAATGTTATTTCCCTTCGTTTCAGAAAAACAAGTTCCGCGTGTCACTTATCTAAGGTAACCTGAGGTTGACTTAAGCAAGGATAACCTAACCTTGAATAACCTGTAGAGGAACCTGACCAAATATAACCTAAGCTATAATAACCTAACCTCAAATAACCTGACCTATAATAACCTAACTTAGAATAATTTAACCTAAAACAACGTAACCTAAAATAACCTAACCTAGAATAACCTAACCTAGAACAATTTAACCTACAATAACCTATCCTAGAATAATCTGTCCTAGAATAACCTGACCAAGAATAACCTTACCTAGAATAACCTTACCTAGAATAACCTAACCTAGGATAACCTAACGTTGAATAACCTAATCTAGAATAACCTAACCTAGTTTAATCTAACCAAGTATAAGTTAACCTTGGATAGCTTAACCAGGGCTACCTAAATCAAGATTGACTTAAGATGAGTTTAAACGTAAGCAATTACATCTTGGCAAGCCTCAAAATCTAATATATTCATGCAACCAGGTTCGAACACAAAGAAGTAAGAAAACAGCTATCAAAATTCACATCATCTTCAAAAAGAAACACGTTTTGTTTTTTGGTAAGGTTCTTTATGGCGCTGAAAATGTATCCACTTTATTTCGGCTTTAATGTATTAGCAATTTTTGTTGCGGCTGTGTAAAAGTCAACTTCCGGATGAGTGCCAATTTGGCCGTATAAGGCTGGAGCTCTGCCCTCTCTCTCTATTGCTATTCGGTCGTGTGCCCGTAAAAGAGAGAGAGCAATCTTTTCAAGATTCATTTCACGTCCACATGGTCAGTGGCCGGAGCAGCATGGCGCCAAAGCCGACGACACTTCCACGACACAAAACACAAACATTGTAAATTATCTGTTCAATCTGAAAAAGCTGTTTCGCAAAGCTCCCTTGAAGCTCTTTCATACGTCTTCCAAATTATTGGACATTGCTTCGCCGAGTTTCGCCGAGCTTTGCCGAGCTTCGCCGAGTTTCATCACGCTACACTTCGCTATGTCTCTCCCGCCGCCCCTTCTTTGTTCTACTTAATCTGTCACTTATCGAATGTCAATTAGAGTTGTGCGACGCGAATTCGCTCAGCGAAAATTGCCTCACAGCTGAATTCTATCTTCCGTTGATTTAAAAAGTTTCGGAATTTGCCTAAGGAAACACTGTTTTCAACCGATTTCTGCAAAGAGAACACTTAAAGTTTTCATTTAAAAAAGAAATATTAAAAAATTAATAGGCGTTTTCTTTTTCATACGACATTTTTAGTGTTGCCAGATTTTTTAAGTTTGTTAACTTTAAACGCTGCTATTTGATTAGCAACGATAATCTGGCTAACAGAATGCTCAGAATGCTCAACTTCACGGTGATCCTAAAGAAGTGGTAAATGCGAGATTAATTCCTTTCATCCTTGAGTTAACCGCGATTCTATCTACTAAACTCGTTATTATCCGCATCGTACTGGATATTTTTCGTATGGTTGAATTCTTGTTCATCTAAGGTTGATGGTACGCGTTTATTTAAATAACAATAATTCAGAGGGGATTTTAGTCACTAAATAAACATCTGCAGAGGTCAGGCAGTACAGTCCTTTGGGATGAAAGACCTTAACGAGATGCACGGACAACCTCGACGGGGTTCCGTGGGTACAATCAAGATCAAAAGCGTGTACACTCGAGATCAAAAGTCACATACTTCTGATCAACTTCACGAGTCACAATAGAAACACCTTTTTTGACTACGGTATATATGAGGGTATCTTTAAAAAAAATAAATTTATGATGATTACCGAGCTTGAAAAGTTTTCTTCGGTAACGTAAATGAACTTAATTTTTGGATCGATCTGGAATCAAAGGTTAAGCACTGAGCTCTTTTTCAAAAAGTCTTTAGTTAGGTAATCTAAAACTTAAAAGCGGGGAAAGTACACGATAACATGTTAAAATTTTCAAAACTTTGAAAAGTTGTAAAGAAAGAAGAATAAACTTAAATGGCTAACGTAAATTAAAAACGCGATGACCGCACCTTGTAACAGCGAGTAAGTCGATAAAATTTACTCTGAAGCAAAGAAGAAAATAAACAGGAGAGAATTGGGATGCCAAAATATTTATTCAAACGTTGCAAAACTGGCAAGTCATTCTTAGAACCATTAAAATTGTTTAGAAGAGCAGACTCTTTTGCGAAAAACAGTTGGCAATACATAAGCTAAATCAACATAATTACGTTTTCAACGCAAAGAGAGAAGCAGATTCTTTGATGGCACTTCTAAAGTTTCCTTTCCGTCTTAAAAAGAATGTCCTCTTGGTTTAAAAGGATCTTTATAGTTCTGAGAAGACTTTTCCACTTTGACCGCAAAACAGGAATAAAAATAATGCAAGTTAACGTACAGTGATGTCCAAAAGTGATGAGCCAAACAAAATTTAGTGACTTTTTTTTTGTTAACTAATGTGTGTTGGCAGCGCAGCGCAAGGGGTGGGTCAGGGAAGGTTCCGGGGGAAAGGCGGGCACCTCCTCTTACCTCCACACCCTCCCACTGCCCTCCCTGGGCAATGCTACGAACACACATTAGTTTACAAAAAAAAAGTCACTAAATTTTGTTTGGCTCGTATCTTATGGACATCACTGAGTACCGGTACATCTACAAGACTTTTAGGTATGACATTAAAAAAAAAAAAAACGTCATCTATTTATTGGTTTTTGAGGTAAGCCATATCTATGAGTGTTGCTATTGACCCGACATGCATTAATAGAGGGAGACTTGAACGCACGTAACCAACCTAATACACTTCAAATGGAGCAGTCGGGTCAATAGACAAACACCATATCTATAATTGAAAAGCTCGGCGAGAGCTTTTCATAAGTTCAGTTGTTGTTGGTCTATCTAAAAATTAAAAATAGTGCGATATCTTCTGGTTTTACCTTCATACCCGAAATAAGTGTAACCCGAAATTGGTATTACAACTATCAGTACGTACTCGAAATAGATAAAATCAGATATCGAGCGGAAGACTTCCTCGCGTATTCAAGATTTATAAAGAGTTTTATTTAACAAATTTCTTCGTGACTTTAGAACTTAATAAATGACCGTTACTTACGACTACATCAAAATACAATCAAATCTGATACAGCCTATCTCACCAAGGTGTCTCGTACAGTATATCTCACTTTGCCGAACGCCAAACAAGCTATTACTAAGTACTCTTTCCTACGGTGTTACGGGCTGAGAATATTAATACATGCAGCGGCGCGCCGGGTTGATCGTGCTCTAAACAACGATCCGAAAATAATCACGCGATCAAAAACTTGGGGGAAATGCAAATACGCGTAAAAAGAACACATCAATTACAAGCCCCTTCATTAGCATGTTAATATCGGCCACATGAGCCGCTGAAACAATACATCACGGAAACCCAATTTCGCTCCAAAAATTTGAATTGACCCAGTTCCATCATTGTCACAACCTTTGATGAACAACGCTCAAGAAAAACACGAATTTATTTCAGCGCCGCTCCACGACACGAATACCGATACGAGCTGCGCTGCGACGTCCGGAGCCCCTGACGAAGCTGGGACAGGCAACCGGAATGACATATATGTAAGGCGTGTTGCCTACCCCGACTTCGTCAGGGGCTCCGGGTCTATTTTTCTCGGAGAGGAGAGAAAAACTTCAGAGGCGGGCTTTTGAATGATTGGTTAATTATCATCTGGAAAAGTAGATTGAGGCAAAGTGTAGGCGGTTGAGGTCTTGCGTGTGCTTGAGTAGACAATTTTGTATGGAGTCTGTACGCGGCAAGAGGTGATGCCTACAACTGCAGGCAGGGTACATTTTCAAGATTGAATTTTCTGACTGAGTTCCATTTTTCTTAACCAATGCTAGCGAAGTGATAGCGTTACGAGGTAAAGGCAGTTATCGTATGGTAAAATTAACTTAATCCAACGGTCAGCGAGCTTCCGCATATTCTACTGTACCAGCTGCCTCTGAGAAGCAGTGTAAGGCTTACAATTAGCCATGTAAGTAGGGCCTACTTACATGAATTAGCAACGGCCCACCGGATTGACCGCGAAGCGAGGGACGAGACATGACCTCGGTTAACCTGATCCAGATTAACCCAGCCCGCGTTATTTATGCATAAGGTAATATTTGACCTCAAATAACCGAAACTAAGTTCTACTAACCTCAGTTAACCAACACAGAATAAACAAAACACCTGTTTTAAGAAGTTCTATACCTGTTTTGAGTGTAAAACTAAAACGGGAGTAGTGCATATTTTGATTATTTATCAAGATAGACCTATGATCAGCCATATCATTCAAAAGGTCTCGGCGAGAGCTTTCTATTGATATGGCTGAAAACAGGTCTATGTTGAAAAATTAACAAAATACGTACTACCCCGTTTTAATTTCACAAAATAGGTATAGGATTCCCCAGAGGCTGTTTTGTTTTTACAGTGTAACCCGGATTTTACTGACTTTGGTGAACATAATCTATGTTCTTCTAACACTGGTTAACCTAACCTAGGTTTTCCTACCCTTGGTGAACCTAACCTTGGTCGCGGCATGAAACGGTAGAGAGCGACAGTCCAAGGCCGTTATCTCATTGTATTTTATCAGATTTGACGAAATAAAACATTTCTGAGGGCTTATCGGTGCGTCCCTGGAAGTTGCCAAAGATGACGGGTCTCCACTGCCATGTTTGTGGACCAAGGAAAAGCAAACTCCGTCAAAATAAACAAAAGACCGCTACTCACATAATGTAAACGTATTTGCTTACAATAATCGGGAATCGAATTTTCGTCCCTTGGCAAAAAAGTCTTGCCGACTGGCTTCCATCTTTTTTTATCCTAAAAATACCATTCCAGTAAAAGTAGGTCTTCTTCCCGTTCGTATAATTATAAAACACGTCCTTTCAAGCAAAAATCTTGTGTAAACGTCCTTTAACATTTTCCACAAAATAAACTCGAGTCTTCTCATAAAAATGAATGATTTTTCGACGATTTCTAGAGAAAAATCAGTTGGCAATTTATAAAATTGACAAATGTTAAAACGTTTACCGTTAGTTAGATTAACATGACAAAAGTAATAAGTCTGCCAGAGATTTAATTGTGCCTGAACAGAATACGTAAATCTCCTAATCCTTTTAAATAAACGTCAAAACCGATTGAATTATCGAGTTGTATCCAGCGAATGTTTTTCCTTAATTACTTTTTACCTGGCGACGATGAAATTGAAGAGGACACATACGGTTTCGCTGATGGCGCTATTAAACGAGGTATTAAAGCAGAATTACGCTCACTATAGTGCTACTGTTGCGTGGGGGATGGGGGGGGAGCATCAATCGAAATCGAAAGAGTTTCATCTTCGTAGGCAATTGCAGAGGCTGCTTTTACGACCAAAGGTAATTCTCCCTAAAGCAAGGACTCGGAAAAGCAGCATCAGAGACAAAAACAGTTTCAGATGAGTGACGTACGTTTACGGCAAGAAAATCTCATTTTCGATTCAACTTTCCCTTAATTTCGGGCGGAATCAAAGACTTTACGATCACCAGACGATAAATAAACGAATTTTATACGAAACGAATCAAATAATGATAAATTTATGGCACAAATTTGGATCGAGCTGCGGAAAGCCAAATGCCGATGAGGTAGCGGCTGAACCGGGACCGTAGCGTAACATATAAAACCATTTGTCAAAGACGCGCTAAGCCTGGATTAGGTGTGTGTTGCTATCTCGCTCCGCCCTCCCAGTCTCGCGCAGACTGCCGTGTCGCCGTAGCCTTCTCAAAAGCAAAGATTAATGCAGTGAGATGAATTTTCTATCACTTAGTTGGTGACATCTTGGATCTGACTTGCGACTCATCTTCACATTTTTCCGCAAATAAACCTTAAGGCAGACAGACATCAACCCATTTTTCTACGAGCTCTATCAACTCTCTGCAAGTAATTACTGGACGAATGGACATTGAATCGACTTGGAAATATTTACGTGAATTGTGCATTCACGTCAAAAAATTAATCTCCTGCGCGCTTAACTAAAAAAAAATAATTAAAAAAAGATTTTTTGCGGACTATTTTTTCCCCGTTTTATTTTTAAGACATTTTTTAAGGCATTCCTGGCATCAACATTCATCAGAACGGACCTTAATTCTATTAAGGCCCGTTCTGATGATGAATATTAAGTTAATACCACCACGTCTCCAGACGATACAGACCATAGGTATTCTAAAATCTCGTTTACAAGAGATTTGATAAACTCGGACATCTTTTTGTTTAAGGCTTAGGATTTCTTTCCAGGCGGTCTAAGCTCTTGTTCTCCAGGATGACGTTTAATGAAGTCGAAAAGGACTCGTGGGTAGGATCTCTTTCGACCCACGATTGTTACTCTGAGCGACAATTTTCAACTGGAACATAGCTGAAAAAAGCCACCTTATAGCTTCAGTTTTTAGGTTAAGTGGCTGAACTTAAACACCATGCAAACAACTCCCGTCAGTTAATAAGAGCGATGCAGTGCTGCAGTCGAAGATTTTCCAATAACCGACAAACCAATCTATTCCTTTGTCCTGAATCTCATATTGAAGCGTAAAATGGGTCATTGCCATTTTTATCTCTGGATATTAACATTTTGGACTCTACTTAAAAAAAAAGAGGTGCAACAAAATTTATAAGACAAAATGAGCAGAGAAGGTCTGACAAAAGGTTTCCTTTTCTACCCTGTGTTCTAACCTTGGCTCGATCTTCCATTGCACTTTAAACGACCTGTTACTAATTAGATTTAGGTACTACCAGCGGCAAAAGTATTGCTCCCGCTCTAATTTTTAAACCTCTTTAACTTGAGAACGGGAAGAGGTGCAAAGATAAAGCATTCTTCTAGGTCAACAGATAGAACAAATATATACAGAAATCATTTCGTGCTCTTTTGCTGTATGTCTTTTCATATTACCAAGTAATGAGGGTTTCAAAAAAGAGGGAGCAATACCTTTTCCACTGATGGTACGTTATGACTTGTAACCATCGCTCCGTTCTGTTGTGCTAGGTTAAGCAAACTTAGAAAACGCATTTGAAATTGAGTGTTCCTCAAGCAGGGAGGTGATTTGTAGACATTGTGTGGTTAGTTAGCGTGTCTCATTCTTGTGTTTATCTTGTATTGAGGCTAAGCCAGGGTGTCACCGCAACAAGCCAGCGAGGACTTGTAAATAAAGATGGCGGCTGTACGCCGTAATTCGAATTAGCGTCGCGCCGCTCTTGGAAGTTAATTGGGGGAAGGGGGAGGGCATGCGTGCCGCTTAATTATATTATAAGGCATCACGGGAGGCCATAGGACGCTATGGGACAGGCTGCAGGAAAGCTTACTGCATGCCTATCCCCAAACAATTATCAAGTTGCGGTTTCATCATTTCGTAAAAATTGCACGTTACAGAAACCAGCCGACTTGCTTTTGACAGGTTGAATGACCCACCCCCTGAGGCAGCCCCTCCAGTTTATGGGAAAGATTCGAGCCACGTCTGCGAAAGGGAAAAAGGAGGGCTGCCAGCCAAACTTTTTTGTCCTTTGTTTAGCATTCCGCAATAAATTAATGATGGCGTAAAAGCAACTTCGGCGGCAAATCGACGGGCACAAAGATGTTAAATCCACTACCCTACATTTCAAACTCACAAAAACAACTTCCTACATTAACTACAGTTCGACTCGCTTTAAAGTCCGGACAAAACTGACCTTTCTAAGCTTTTACTGTATAAACTGCTCGAAACTTCGGATGACTTGTGACAAACAAACATTCGTTGCGGCTTTGAATTGTGTAAAATCCTGTTTTTAGAGCAAATTTTAGTGTCTCGAAACAAACATTTATTACACTTCCCCTTCTTAAAAATTAATATTTAATATGTTTAACGCCCTGTAAAATATTTCGGGACTCAAAAAATTTTAACATGTTAAACCTAAAGTTTTAGACATACACCCAATTTGTGTTCTCGTTATTTGCGCAGAAAGCGAACCTGGCTTGCCTACGATAATTTGGTTTGATACTAGATTAACCCACTACCGCCCAGCGATGCCGTTCGGAAACAGAAAAATTTATTTTAGAGGATCTTTCCACTTTAGAATTGTCACAATTTAAAAAAATATCACCCTTATGGAGACCTGAAATGTAATAATTTACATTTTTCAAAGCTTAAAATTTCGTATTTTAATGGTTAAAATCCTTCCAATTTCTCTCAAGCTAAATTTCACTCCAAATACTTTGGGCTTTTATGGGTTAAAATGAAGATTTTTCGGACGAATGCTCTTAACATGGCAATGCATTTGCGCTATCTTCCTCGACTACGCTGTCGCACTATCTAATGTGTACTTATGTTGATCCACTTTAAAATTCGCGCGGTCATTTCGAGAAATATAGGGGTTTGCATTAAACAGTTATGGAGACCAATTTACCGCCCTGGTAGGCCTACTGGTGCCCGCCTCAGCGAAAGACCGCGTCATTAAAAAGATCATTACTGGTTGTCGCTTGGGTCTGAAAATCTTTAGTAATTATCCTAAAATCATTAAACCCGATCCCATCAAGCCTTCAAAACTCTCGCGCAAAATGTGAAATAGCCGTGCCTTGTTTTATAGAAGATCAACTTAAATTAAGTTTTGTGACAACGTAGTTTCAAACAAGTTTAGCGCTTGATAGAGACTTTCACGTGTTCTGTTCGATAAACCTTATCGTTATTAGCATAACAACCCAATTTACTAAACTGCAAAAACTTCCGTATTATGCTAGTCCTTTTATTGGAACTTCTAAACCTGCTTGCCATTTCAAGTTTCTTATGCTATTTTTCGGAGGAAAAAAAAAAAACATAACCTATGAAGGGTTTTAAAATTTTTCCTTCGAGTTTTGGACTTTAAGGAATTGGGTGTTTTTTGCTCTGAAAAAAAAAGTATCAAGGGAGTTTTTCGCTTAGAATTTAATAATGCTGATTCATCAATTTTTCACGATAAAAAGGAAACACTTGTTTCAGGGACTTGTATACCTGTTTTGGATATGAAACTAAAACGGGGTAGTGTGTGTTTTGGTCAGTTTTCAAGATAGACCTATGTTTAACCACATCAATGGAAAGCTCTCGCCGAGACCTTTTAAATGATATGGTTGAATAAAG
>Ga0058701_10004664_pt1 | contig 11171 bp, 7 predicted proteins | sample AgamicOrMae_FD_97039 | JGI IMG/M metagenome (GOLD analysis project Ga0058701, IMG submission 97039) | Agave microbial communities from Guanajuato, Mexico - Or.Ma.e | ecosystem: Host-associated > Plants > Phyllosphere > Phylloplane/Leaf | place: Guanajuato, Mexico | collected 2012-06-04 | reverse complement strand
TTTTAAATCGAGATCCCTAATACTTCCGGGTTCTTCCGGGTGTGGGGGGGGGGAGGATATTTTTTTTTTTTTTTTTTGTACCCCGCTGTTAAGTTACGAAAAAAAAATCAAAATATTCCTTAGTGCCCGCAGAAAATAATTGTCAAAAATCGTCTGTAATACGAATAAGGGGGTGTATAGGGCCTACCCTCCAATGCACAGTAGAAACAGCAACTTGAAAGCTAAAAAGAAAGCCCACCCAACCAAGTAGGCTTATTCTTTCTATGAGGGTAGCGTGCGATTTGCTACTCCATCAGGATACCGATATTACCCGAAAATATGCAACGCGACGGCGACGGGTTGTTGCAAGGGGTGTGATTGATGTTCGGGGCCCGTGCTTAAGCAGGGAGAAACCAGATTGCGGCGTTCATCGCGCCCACCACGGCGCTGCGCTGATACCAGCAAGTGGAGTGGAAAGCGGTTCTGTTCATCACCTAAAATCGGCGCCGATTCCTCTAACCTCGTTTTGTGCGGATTAAGCAGTTTTAGACCATTATTGGCCCCGGGTGCGAAGCGGGGATTAAAGAAACGGCCTGTACTTATCCTGTTTAATGGCCGTGCGTTATTCGATGTGAGGTACTCAGTTGTTTTGGATCTTTAGTGTGAAGGACTCCTGATCCTGGCGAAGAGGATTGTGGAGAAGCGGTGGGATATGTTTCATCGGCTGTGATGCAGCTGAACCTAAAACTGTACCTTAACCTCGATTATTTGACCCAGATTACTAGTAAAGGCCTATATTACCTAACCTAACTTAACCTAAGTAATAATCTGAAAACTCACAAAAGAGCCAAACTAACCTTAAAATCGGTGCTGTTAATGCTGATGATATCGCAAGCCTAAACATGACGAACAATATACTCATCACGTGTGCCCGCACACTAAAAACTAACCCCGTTTTAGGTATGGAGGTAAAACGAGGGGAACAGTGTAATTAGGTTTTAAAGGCACCCATATGAGGTCTCGTCGAGACCTTTTCATTGATATGGTTGTTTATAGGTATATCTTCAAAAATAACCAAACTACGCTCTATAGCCATTTCACCTTAAAAAATACCTTTGGAAAAAATGTGAATTTCGTTGTCAACATATTTTGCAGAAAAAAACTGCGATGAGGCGGTTGGACTTGAAGAAACCTAACCTATACGTTTGAAAATCTTCTGGTAAGAACGGTCAATAGCAAGGCGCTGCGCCCTATCATACTTTTTTGTTACTATGTATTGGAAGCGACATTTAAGCGGGTAGCAGAGTTGTAGACGAGTGTGATTTGATAAAAAGTGTGAAGCTGGAGTGTGGCCCATTGTGGTCGCTGCTGGGGGGGGGGGGTGAGGGGGGGGGGTTTGGAAGAGAGGGGGGGGGGGGGGTGGGGGCGGGGGGGGGGGGGGGGGGGGGGGGGGGGGGGGGGGGGGGATGCGGAGAACATAAAAAGTGGAAAGGAAAGTTTGAAGGAAGCGCGGTCGTTAGGCGTGAAGCTTCCTCAAATTCGTTTCCAAAGGAACGGTCAAGGTTGAAAAAGCTCTCTTTGATTTTATGAGCTTGCCGGCAAATTCTGCGACACTGAACGTGTTACAACGAATTACTTCTCTGGCAAGCTCTTCTCTGTTTTCTCTCGCTCCTTCCTCCCTGTCCACGCGGGAGTCTCGTTTTACTTCTTCTTTAGACTTTAATGCATTCTTCTTTATTCCTGCTTATTCCATTTCTCTGCTACCCTTCACGTTGATCAACTCTTGGGGATACGATTCTTTCATCTCTTCTCAGTTTTTATTCCGTTTATTATTTTCATAATTTCCTCCTTATCACTCATTCTACAATTCTACCCTTATTTCATCTATTGTTCTTCTTCTTTTATTTGTCTTTGGCCCCTCATCCTATTAACTCGACCTTCCGCTCTTGTATCCTCAACTGCTTTAGCACATCTTACTCCGTGCTCCTTCTTCCTCGTCCTTTTCACGGCGCATCATCCCTCTCTACTCTAACTTATCTTCAGCTCCGAGTCCATGCCTTCAAACACTGTTTTCACCCCCACAATCCCAACACAATAAAATCGAAACGCCTGTTTTAAACAGTTCTTGCCTGTTTTGGGTGTAAAAATAAAACGGGGATAGAACGCATTTTGATTGTTCTTCAAGACAGACCTCTTCAGCCATACAATTCAAAAGGACTCCGGAAAGAGCACTCGATTGATATAGCTGAACGTAAGTCTATCTTAAAAAAAATCAAAATACGTAGTGCCCCGTTTTATTTTCACAGCCGAACCAGAAACAAATAAGTTCTCCCAAATACAGGTGTTTCGTTTTTACTGTGCACTTTTAGATCGCACTGAACCCTAACCGCTCCTCGAAAACCGTCTCTCGAATCAAGAAAGAAAGCTTCCATTCTCAGAGAACCACGCAAGGATTTTTTCATGAGTTTTATTTTACAGCGACCTTTCGTTAAGGAGGTCGCAGAAGTGGGCCTTTGGTCTGCATCCAACGACAAGTACCTTGACCGTATGGGTACCAGGACACCGCTAAGTACCTCTGGTCACTGAATTGGTGGCGGCCGTCCTGGGCTTGGTGTTTGTTCCCGCGATGTCACATAGCTCGGTCGCACAAACCGCGCTGTGCGGAAAGCTGGGTACGCTTGCAACGGGCGTAAGCTGTCCCCGTCATGTCTTCCGGCAGCTTGCGGCTGCCCCGAAGGGGGCCACGAGGGGGCCGAGAGGAGCGGGGAAGGGGGGGGGGCACGACGACAAGCGGACCCCGTGGAACAACGAGTGTCGCACAATGATCCATATTCATGAGAAAATAAGCTGAGTGTAGCCTCGCTGCGGTTGCGTTTCCCATCTTGCTGTTTGACAATTTGCCGAGGAGGTGGTCAGTTCGCCAGACCCTTGGCGGTGTCCGAAAATCTGCCACGGAGGTAGTAAAACTATTGAGACAGCCTTTTTATGGCGGCGTGCGGTATTAAGATGGTGGTTTATGTGTTATTGGTTCTGTCAGAGGAACGCCCGGCGAGCCGACTGGTTCACGAAGGAAAACGATATGCCGACATTTTCTGAGACAACATTGAAACCCTACCGAGCAAAATGAAAAACTTTAAAGTGCCTTACTGAACACTGTATCAGTCACGAGCAAATTTTAGATCTAACATAGGCTGCAACAGTAGTTCAGGAAATTGAGGACATTATTAGAGTCGCGCAGAATTCTTCCGTAGCGATAAATATTATCCTTCGCCAGCGATGACATTTGTTCAACCAACTCGTCCAGATTGGTTACCTTCACGCAAGAAAATCGAGTTCGTTGATATAGCAGGTACTATTAAAAATAGTAGTTACTGCTTACTTTACGGCAACTATTGAGAACGTTAGCTGTAGCTGCCACAAAGTAAGCCAGGACTACTAAATGCAAGATCTGTTATAGTAGCTGATAGCGTTGTGGCAGATCAGCAAAGGCAGCTAAAAAGTAAAGCAATAACTGCTAAAATTAACAGTACCGCTCTGACCTAGCAACGCGTTAGTTGCCACCTGCTAATGCTTAACAATATTTTTTGAGTGCAGGCATATATTAAACTGAAAAAATGTGCTACATTCTTTTCAGTTTACGTCTAAAATAGTAGGGTAACACAAAACAGGTTTCCTTTTTATCGGTGCCTTTTGATACGAGGCCTTGAACTGGCAGCAACATTTCTGATTCTGCAACATTGTGAATTGTTAAAATTGTACCTCCGTAGCCGGCGACTCAAGTTTTAGAGAGTGCCGGCCGGAAGATTGGGCGCTGTCAAAAATTCAAAAGGCAGTTTTGGACGCAGTGGACGCTTCCTGCAACTGCCGGAACTGCACCCTCAAGTCATTACGGGGTAGTTCACATTCCTTTAAAATATAGTACTCGTCTCCTAGCGAGACCAGATAGTCCGGTAGCGCACAGGCAGCTGGGTATTTTTTTCTGGGATTTCAAAGTACACGAATAAGTTTGTTTCTTAATATAAGTACTGAAAGAGTCCTACAGAACTCGAAACGCGTTGGCGGCAACTACAATTATTTCCCGTGTAGTCTCTTAACGTTAAATTAAAAGTAAAGTAAAAATTAAGTAGAATTAGTCTCAAATTACTAAATTAATCTCTCTCTCTCTAATTAAAATTAAGACATAAATTAATTGAGGAAAAACCTGTAATCTTGCTAATCACAGACGAACTTACCAAAACCTAGTTCAAAACAACTCGACATAAAACCCAACCTCAATCAGCAGATTAAATTTTTAAAAAAAGATTAAAAACGCGAACATTATGGTAATAGTTTGACCTCAGCCTCTGGCATTCCTCTCCTCGTCAAACAAAATCTTTCTTGAAGCAGAATCAGAGCTGCTAAAACTAGCCTAAGCTTTTGAAATCCAGTCTTGCTATTTTTATTTATTTTATTTTGAAAGAAAATATTAAGTAGGCCTATTGGATTCAATAGACTTGACACAAGTTGTTGCTCCTTTTTTTGGTAACGTCGCAATCGACTTCCCAGAGTATGTAATCCGCCTATTTGTGATTTTTAACGGTTGATAAGGCACGATACAAAGCTCGAAGGCCAAAAGCTGGTCTATTGGGGTTCGTTTCCTGTTTACGTCTGGCTGAATTTCGGATAGTTTAGAGGAAATGTGGAAAAAACGAGACTTTCAAAGGAGAGGTTATGTTTGTTAGTCGTTGCTAATGAGAAATCGGTCGACAGTTCCGGGTCTGGAGCCGAAATCGAACCCTTCGGAATCCTTTTTTCAATTCGTTCCTTCTTCGGATTCACTTTCTCGTCTTTCGACTTTCACGGAAACTGCGAACGCCAGCAATGCGGTGACGCCTATTAAACCTGACGGCTCCGTCTTGACGTTGTGCGAATAGCGAGCGCTTCATTTATTTCCACTTAAACACGAGGGCATCTCAAAAGGCACAAGGCCGTGCGCGTGCAGCCCGACACAGACCCACGTGAGCGTCACACGCCCGAATTCAGGCCATTTCCTCTTTTGGGTTTTTCAAAGGTTGGTTAAGGTCGATCTTGAGTGGACATGTTCCTTGTCTTCTTCAGGGAGAAGTTTGCCTGTTTTTGTTTCCAAGCTGGGATCGCAATATTTTTGAGGATCGAGCAAGATGGCTGTTCATCTTGGGATAGAGTCCACGTTGCCTTGACGATTTCCATATATCGACCTGATCTTGCTCAGAGAAACGAGGTATGCATTTTCGCTGGGCTGGTATGGCCACAATCTGGATCTCTGATCAATATATGTCCAGTTCTTTCAATTGTAATAACTCCTCTCCCCTGAGTAACCTCCACTCATTTGAAACTCCATTAATTTGAAACAATTCCTTATCTCTGAACTAGAAAAAAAATCACTCCGTTGAAAAAACTCTTCATCTCTGAACTCCAATGCAGTTCACTCACTTGCAAAAAAAAAGAAAAGAAAAAAAAGAAAAATCATGTCTATGAGCAAGAACTTTTTACTCCAACAAAGGATTACCAAGCATGCCTCTTTTATCCGGGCCGGCTTGAATTATTTTACCCAGAATCCTCTACAGAAAAGCAAAATATCATGAACCAGACGACTTGGCAAGCCTGTGATAAATGTCCGTGAAGGGGATCTCATAGACGTCTAATAGACGTCTATTAACCTTCCCCCTTTCATCCATTATCTGGTCCATTATCAGGAGCAAAAATCAGGTCGAAGCAGCGCCATGCCAGTTTGGCTCGGAGTTTTCGTACCTGGCTGGCGCACTTGAGTAGGACTCCCGCTCGCGTGCATCCGCGCTGCCTCGCACCTCCACCATGTTGCGACGCGACCTCTGAGAACCCTCTCGGGCTGTTCTCGTGCCAACATTCTTCTGAAACCTTCCTTGGGAGATCTCAGGATCCCGGTTCGCGCTTCTGGCCATAATTAAGAGGTCCTTTGGACGCGAATAAGCCCTATGGGGCCGACCAAAAAGGGATGGAAAGGAAAAAAAAAGCGCTTTACTTCTTTTCGCTCCGCCGGGAGATCCTTACCTATTCTCTCACGGGATCCCCGCCCGTTTTGGCAGTCTTTCCAGCTTTTACGTGTGTGAACGCTTCCTTAAATGGGGTACTTGGCTAAAGTGCTTTCCCCATGGAAACAAGTGCTTAGATGTGCGAGCGATTCTGCAGAGATGGTCCTTTGCTAAATATTAAGTAACGCACGAAAAGATGCTCGGGGTAATGCTGTTTACGAATGTTGGAAGAACAGGTTAATCGATTTGAGAACACTAGTTGACTGAAATCATCCAAAAGCACATTTATTGCATCACATCAGCAATTTTCCTCAAAATTACAATATCAAGAGGCCAGCCAACAAGCAATACTTCTTGAGTTGGTATTTAGGGCTTTTTTGCGTCCGCATTTCAGATTAGGCTAGGTTTGATGTCTTCTGCAAACGCTATGAATGCAGAGAATACGTGCCGAAACCGAGTAGCTCATTCCATTGATCCGCCTATCCCCCACCCTCTACCCTTCTTGTCCTGTGAGCGCAAACATTTGTTATTGTGACTAATTTTGGAAGCATATATCTGGAGATATAATTGATTGGATTTCCACCTTTCTAATTTAATTATCGATTCCGTTCTTGACATTGAAGAACAAAAACTCCCACGTGGACGAATTACCTCTTTGAGGGCTGGGTACTAAGGCAGACATGCTTCCGGTTTCTGACTTAAGTCTTGCGATCGTTAAGCTTAAGGATTTCGCAGTATAAGCTGATGTTGAGTTGGTGCTCCCAATGTTCCTAATCATAATGCTAAAAGAACGAGAATCAAGTCAAGGATATATTTGAGATGGAGTCCAGATCTGATCTTGAAGGTCAACACTTTCCTACAAGCGCGGAAGAAGGGTGGAGGTATCAGAGGGATATCTGGGCTTCGGAATGTATTGTCAGGCGACGTGCAATCAGTCTGTAATAGTTTTGCAAAACCCCTTCGAGGCAAGATGTGCATAACATTCCAACCGCTCATGCCATGCAAAAATGACACATCCTATTTTGCGTCAGAAGTCTTCGAAACCCTAAAACAGAGGTTCAAAACAAGGGGCAAACTACTTCCGAAAAACGGTGTGCAGGTGCCCTGAAATCCGAACTGAAATCTCTAAAATCCAGCCAGAAATTCCTGAAATCTCTCTACTCCCTAAAATCTTGGCAATCCTTGAAATCCGATCTTTAAATTTCAAACATCCTTAAAACATCCCTGAAAACCTTGAAATTCGACCTGGAATCCTTGAAATCTGGCCTGAAATACATCATGTCACAATAAACCTTACTATTGTCACATGAATACACGAAACCTGACTTGAAATCCGTTGAAATCTATGAAACCAGACCTGAATGCCTTGAAATCCAGCTTAAAACCCTAAAATACTTCATATTCTTAAAATCCTCGAAATCCCTGGAATCCCTGATGTTTGTCCTAATATCCTAGAGATCCCTCACATTCGACGTGAAATCCCTGAAATCCGGTGTACAAGCCCCAAGATAGTAATTGGCCCCGCGGTTAACACATTTCGCCTCGCAAGGCAGGATATTCAGCACTGCCTTCTAAAAATTGGTGCTAGAAATCTATTCAGGATTATTCCGAATTCATCGCATGCGGAGGAGCCAGGTGACTCTTGTTCCCCGTAGAAATTATATCATTCCAACTTCCTCTTGACCGTTGCACTTGGAGCATGAAAAATTTAGGCAGCGGCCAAAAACTCGTGATTTGACCGCTGTTTCGATGCATAACCCTCCACTTGGCATTGGGCACTTCTACTGACGTCAAACCGCTCCGATATTCAGTCCCCCAATTCATTTCAGAGTCCCAGTTTCCACAAATAGTTTTAGTGTTTGTTTGTGACGGTATAGGGTTGTGTGCTAGATGTTTTTTTTTTCGGACAGGGTGTCGGTTCGGACAGGTTGACAATGGGGCTGATGCGATGATCCCTCATCGTGCACAGGTACGGTAGCTTCAATCAGCCTGTTTGAGTTTCCAATGACCAACTATTTTAACACCCAACGACAGCTGTGACAACTTTTAAAACCCAGTCGACCATCGATGTCGCACGTGTCCACCAAACTTCACGTACACTCTGAAACGACCTCTTTCTACGTCGCGTACAGGTAAAATACAAAATGGTTTATCTACAATATCATACGGAATCAGGTCTTCTGGTTCCACTGATTTTGCACGTTTATGGAAATTTCTTGTGTTATTTTTGTTGGTAAGGCTCTTTGTTTTCAAGAAAACATTTCAAACGAAGAAAGAAAAGCACACTTTCAAAAGTTTTTAAACTTTTGGTCCCATCCCCGTCGTAAGTATAATCATATGGTAATTATATGCGACATAGAATTCATTATCATAAAACGGATCAGACTGATTGTTATCCGTAAATCAAATTAAAAATAGGAATTTCTTAATGCGTTTTCCTGATGTAGGCCCATTTTTTTCCGAAAAAAAAGTTACTACATGTATGTGTTTCAAAATAAAATAGCAATAATTGATCTGAATAAAACCCAGTATAGGTCTACTTCAATTAGCATACTGTACATTGTTGCAGACGAAGAACAAGAAATTCCATGTTAGGTAACTGCTTTCAGAAACCTACAGCGACACTATTGGCCTTGCTTTTCGTAGTGTCCATACCACACAAGATTTCTTCCCCACATGCATGACTCAGGATATCATAAATGCATTGAAGGAAAGTACGTTTATAAGTTGGTTGGAAAGAACAAGGGTGGTCGTGTAGGCGGAGGACTTTCGGCCAGATTTACCAGCGAACCATCGAAAACACTTGCGCCGAGCAGGACAAGTTGAACAAGACGATCGCCAGCTGGGAGCGCCCAACTGTCCGCCTCCCGGCAACCGACACGACGGGGGCGTCGAGGGTGTTGCCTACCTCCAAGGTGGCTACACTACCACCCGGAGATTTGGACCGGCGCTCTTTCAACTGGCTCTGCTAACGATCTCTGCTACCGAAGTCGTCCATTCTTCTGTCCGGCCACTTTTCCGGCGGACCATCCGAGCGTTACTTTACGGTTACTTCTCTCTGTACAGTGGGCCACAAAATGCATGACCCCTGCTTCCATGTATTTCTCACGGGAGAAAGGATCACGACTTTTAAGGTACACAGTACCTTTCGTCCAGGCCGGGCGGAGAAGCACAGAGCACCTATGCTTACTTAGCCTAACCTACCGTTGCGAAGCCAGACGTTGCTTACTTTTGAACCGCAGTTACTTTCACCCGAAAATAAGCTGTACCCGGCATGGCGACAGCCGACACAAACAGAGAGGAGCGAGGCAGAGGGCACCAGACAAAATCTCCAAAAAATACCTACGCGGGTTGTGTAAGTCCTAAATAATTCAAAAATATGGCATGATAAGCGGTGAGTACGGATAGAGCACGAGAGGTAGAAAATGCAACCTTAAAAACGAACAGTGTACTCATTAACGGTGCACATGTCGTGTACACTTCCATAGTTGAATGACTCTGTACAGTCAAGAGCGATTACCAGAGCTTAATTAATAAGCTAGGATAGGAACTTGCAAACGTTTCCATTTGCAATCAATTGGCATTTTGAGTTGCTGATTGGGAATTCGGGATCTGAAATTGTGGTTTATCTCAAATGAGACGATGAAATTTCTGGACGATTTCATGGTGAAATCTTGGGGAAACTGGTTAAAATCCAGTCATTAACACGTACAGAAATGCTTTCTTGTACTTTTCGATGCCTCGGTAAAGAGGAAACCGACTTTTTATACTCGGAAAAAAATGGTTTTGTTACGGCAACAAAATTAGGGACAGCAAATGCATTTTTTGTTGCTGCAACCAAAAATTTTGCTGCAGCAACCAAACGTTTGGTTGATAGAACTAAACACTTTGTTTTGGTAACAAAATATTTTTGCTATCCCTATTTTGACAAATGATTTAGCTGGTATAACAAAACATTTTATTCCGTGTACCAAAGGCTTTCAACCTTTATCATTTCCGAGATTTCACATCAAGCGAACAAAATCGATAGCACCGCATTTCTATTTCCAGATCTCACATTTTTTGTTCAATGTCGCAGAAAACAGGCGATTCCCCCCTTTAAAGTTAATAAAGCACACTTTACGACAAAGAATAAAGATGGAATGAGGAGTTTCCGTGACTGAGAAGTGAGTCCTGATAAGTGGAAAATTTTGTTTTTCATATGAGGTTCATTTCGGTGCTTTGGAGACCTTTAACTGCCGGATAGAGGCCAGTTTAGATAAGCGAACTTCCTCCAAGAATTCCGGCATTTCCTAATCCTCTAAAAGAGCGCGCTTCCAGAAATTGGAAGTTCCTGCAGTACATCGGCTAAAACATCGCCTGAGGATGTTCGCTGCTCATCAGCTCTCCCCTGCGCAGAACCTTTCGCTGTTAGCCCAAATTAGGCAGGTGAAGTTACACAGCCGTCCAGCCGCTTTTGCGTCTCCGATTCGCGGTGCGAACGAATCCGTCGCCCACAGCACCTTCGGCCTGTCGGCCGCACCTCGCCTCCTTTCTCGCCACGCGTTCTTTTGTTTCTAGCTGCGGCTTCTAGCAGCCTTCCAGAATTTATGCCCTGGCTGTGAGGTGCGGGAGCGATTTTCTGGCATCGACAACCTGCCCCCACCAGCCCATCATTCACAGCACAGCAGCTAAGGGATGAATGGAAGCCGCGGCGACGCGTAGGTGGGGGGGGGAGCCTATAAAGGAATCCCACCACCGAAATATGACTTTGCTTCGTCCCACTCGGGTGCACTGGTAAACATCTTTTTTTGAGTGATCCTCACTCTATATCTCGAAGGCGGCACCTCACTGACGTACAAAACTCAGAAAGGGGCTGATAAAGTTACTTTTTTTCTCGAAGTCGTAACGTTCATGGTTACTTTAATGAAAATCGTTACGTCTTTAGGTTACCTCCCGGGATCTGTACCACGGAATGCCTCTACTTTTTACTCTCACAACCCAACCACTGATACTTTTTCAATTGTATCACACCGATCACTACCGTTTTGTACGACCGCTCAGATTCTACACGGCAAAAAATGGTTTTGTTACGGCAACAAAATTAGGGACAACAAATAAATTTTTTGTTGCTGCAACCGAAAATTTTGCTGCAGCAACCAAACGTTTTGTTGATAGAACTAA
>Ga0058701_10004663_pt1 | contig 11172 bp, 12 predicted proteins | sample AgamicOrMae_FD_97039 | JGI IMG/M metagenome (GOLD analysis project Ga0058701, IMG submission 97039) | Agave microbial communities from Guanajuato, Mexico - Or.Ma.e | ecosystem: Host-associated > Plants > Phyllosphere > Phylloplane/Leaf | place: Guanajuato, Mexico | collected 2012-06-04 | reverse complement strand
CTCATGCCGTGTACCGTGCTTTTGGCTGCGAACGTTGGTACTAGTCAAGTTGTATCCTCACACGAGCTCTTATATATTTTGTTTTAAATAAATAAATGTTTTCATTGAACTTTTCATTAAATGGGCCGTTTAGAATTGAGTTTGTCACATATTAAAGGGGTCTTAATTATTTTTCAAGCATTTTTTTAACTTGCTCTACATTTGCTTAAGTTCGCAGCTTGACTTGCGAAAATGTCTGCCGAACTACTTTATGTGCTTTTATCTAAGGTCAAGGCTATTCGCCAGCCAAGTGGCGGGCCAATTAGCGATCCGCGGCTATTCGCCCGCTTTGTCAGGAAATGCACGTGTTTCCTAGTTTTATCGTTTCAAAAACCGTATCCGTGGTGAGTGGTTTTCTCAAAAAAAAAAATCCGGAGTGAATTTTTTGTGTGGTGTGCCGGGCAGCGACTTGACAACAACCCTCGTAAGCAATTTTTTAACTGTATCTGATTTCTCGTTGCAGATGTGTTATGCAACTGTTCTTGATGGCCTGCAAAAACTCAAGCTCTCCTGTAGTAATGGAATCTGTGATTCTACCTTGTCTGAAAATACTGTCATCCTATGTGAAGCCGGGACAGGCCACCTCGAAGAAACACAAGGTGGGTTTCGTTTTATCGTAGTTAATAGCCGAACCTGAACTGTGTCGCTGACTGAGAGTGTGATATGGTTTGCAGGACAAGTCGGTCGGGGAGTTGACAACTGTCGTGCCGATGGAAGGGGTCGTGGTGGACGTGCGGAAGTGGCTGGAATGCGATAAGAAGCATTCGTATGCGGCCTGGAAACAGCATATGCCGCGCCGACCAACCGAGACATCTTCTGGAGTAACTTCTATGTACAAGGTACGCATAAGCAACTTGAGGTAGTAAGGATAGCCCACAGTACCTTGAGATAACGGAGATTCAAACTAATGAGAGGCCTTAGCTAATCTTTTAGGTAACTCAACCCAAACTGAGCCAACCAAATCTAAGGTAGTCTTACAGCTCAACAACCAGTCACTAACCAAAGCCAAGTTAATCAGACCCAAGCCAGGCCACTACCCCCACTTACCTCAATATTTCGTACGAATATCAAGGTAGTTAAATAAGAATACAGATCCTCCCCAGCGCAACCAAACCTATTACTTAGCTAAAATCACCTCCGCTTTTCCTTGGTTTGCGAAATACCTAGCTTGAGTTAACCTACTTTTGCTACACATGTAGTCCCAAACATAACCTAGTTTTGCAGAACATGAAGTCTCCAGCTCAAGTCAACCTATTTTTGCCATGACCTCTCATGGTTTTGCGTAACATGTAGTTCGAGTAAACTTAGGTTTGCATCATACCGAGCTTAAATTAACCAAGGTTTATGAAATCCCAAGCGATAAATCGTGCAGTTAGTCCTACCTTCAAACAAAAATGTTCAGTCGTTCATGATGATAATTTAAGTGTTCTTGTTCCAGAAAGAAGTGCACGAGCGGTACCTGATCGAGAAATACGGCCATCATTGGAGAAGGAAAGCTCTTTGCCGCCCGGTACCCTTACAACTGTCAGACGCCGGATGGCTCAAGCCAGTCATATTCAATCCAAGTTTGCGGTTCGCCAGGATCTTGGCTTGCAACATGCTAGAAGGCCTCTCTCGCGTTCCCGCCTGGAAGAAAGACGTAAGTCGGAGTCGCAGCTCCTCTCTGCTGTTTTGTTTTCGTGATAGCTCAATGATATTGTTTGCGCAGATTGTGGACCTGTTGACGGGCTGCCTTTCGGAGATCGGCCAAGCAGGCGAAGATGCCACCGATTTTATAGCTCTCTACGAGACGCTGCTGTTTACAACTCCTTGGAAACAGTATTTGGCAGTGAGAGGCGTTCTTCTCCACTTGGCGGATTTGCTGACCAAGGAAATCGATGAGCTACATGCCCTTGAGGAGAACACTCTGACATCTGACTTGGCTCAAGGTAAATATAACGCGCGTTAATCCATGATTAACCTATTTGCTTTCAGAGAAAACTTTGAAGACTTGTATTTTAAAACTTAATAAACTGAAGGGGAAAAAAGAATATCCAAGGGGCTGCCTTGATCCTCTCCTGGTATTCGCGTACTTGCAGTCAAAAAAGTATTGGCCGCTCCATTTTTTTTCTAACCTCCGTAACTTTGAAACGGAGAGATACGTTAGAAAAGCACGAAATAAAATCTCTAGATCTTCCAGAGATCTATCAATGTGATCTTCCCTTTTTTTGTCGTATCTCGTTTCATTCCCAAGTTACCGCGGTTTAAAAAAATTGGAGCGGTCAATACTTTTTTGACTGCTAGTAACAATGAAAATCGTAACTTATTGATCCAAATTTGAAAAAAAAAAAAGCGACTCTCCTATGTCGTTAGGAGGGAAATTTGTGTTGCACGCCTGTTTAATCACCTTGTTGCAGGTTATGCGCTGAAAAGTCTTACCGAGCTGCTGGCGTCATTCTTAGTCGAAGACAACATCAAGCAGCAATTCAAAGGCCGTTTAGTGGGAGCTGTTTTGAACGGATATTTATCTCTGCGTCGACTGGTCGTCCAAAGAACGAGACTTATCGATGAAACGCAGGAGAAATTGCTTGAGCTTCTGGAAGAAATGACCACAGGTGTGTATGACTTCCTCTAGCGAATGTCATGGAGGAACGTTTTGGAGGGAAATAATCGACGATGAATGTTTCAGGCACGGAGGAGGAAACGCGGGAATTTATGAAAATCTGCATCGAAACTGTTCAGCGGTTCAGTCCGCAAGATGTTCGAACCCCGGTCTTCGTCTTTGAGCGATTGTGCTCTATAATCCATCCGGAAGAAAATGACATAGGCGAATTTTTCCTGACTTTGGAAAAGGATCCGCAACAAGAAGACTTCCTGCAGGTACTGTTGTGTTTTTATTTCTTGAGCACAAAACGAACCGCGCCCAATGGAGTTAAATAGGGAGCTTTGTCAGAAAATTGAACTCCTTTTTTTTAATTTTTTTTTAAATTTTTTTTTTTTGATGGGGAAGGAAAGGTCAGTCGCATACGTCTCTCGTTCAGCTAATTTTCCTAAAATTTGATTTCAATTTAAAATTTCACTTTAAATAGGACACTACATACGAAGTATGCGTAAAGCAATTCCAGTCCAAATTTCATTAGCGACTGTCTGTGTATTTGGATTAAAATAAGCTTTTTTTTGTCTTTGTTTCTGGACCGAAAACCCTATTTTTTTAAATTGAATTTCGGAAGAAAAAACCCCACCTGTTGCATTGTCCTGAATTGTTGCATTTTTAAAAGAAATCGAGGAATTCCAAAATCCAAAGTTTATACAAGCATATTGAGGGAATGTCCTGTTATTCGATGCGCAATTACAACCCAGATGATTGTGTATATATTATTTTCGGTTCTGTCGACAGGGTCGAATGCTGGGTAATCCGTACTCGTCCAACGAACCTGGCCTCGGGCCGCTCATGAGAGACGTTAAGAACAAGATTTGTCAGGATTGCGAACTGGTCGCGCTTCTCGAAGACGACAACGGCATGGAGCTTCTTGTAAATAATAAAATTATGAGTCTCAATCTGGCTGTGAAAGATGTTTATAAACGGGTGTGGCTCGCCGAGGGCAGCGAAGGGGACGCTATGCGAGTAGTGTACCGAATGCGGGGCCTTCTCGGAGACGCGACTGAAGAATTTGTAGAGACTCTGGCTCCGAAGAGTGAACAGGAAGTCGACAATGAAGAGGCGTACAAAATGGCGAACGTCATGGCGGACTGCGGAGGGCTCCAGGTGAGACTTTTTTTCTTTCGTTTTTGATGTGTAGTACAGTTTTGCGTCGGCCCACGTGATCTAATTTGTTTCTGTTTATAGGTTATGTTGGAACGTCTAGCGGCAATCCAAGATACGAGCCGTTCAAGACCTCTGTTACAAGTTCTCCTGAAATTATTCCGACTCTGCGTCAAAGTTGAACGTAACCAAGAAGTGCTTACCGAGCCTCAGCTCGGCGCAATGACTGTTTTCCTGGATACCCTACAGCTTTGTCTAAAAGCCGAAGCAGACACGCTTACTCAGCAATTATTAGACGTAAGTGCAACTTCATATACTCTGTAAATCCGAAAGGGAGCATTTTCTACCTCATGTGTTCCGTCCTAGTTTAATCTATCACATCGTTACGATAACGACATACAACCGCAGGGTATAGGTTAACCAATGTTCCTAGCGGCATCAAGCTTGGCGACCTAAAGTTAGGTTAACATAGGTTGTCAGGTTACGCGTCTCGATCCGCTATTGCTTCGCTCGGCCTGGTGAACAAAAGTGGAACACAAGAAAATTCCAAATTCCCGATTTCTAGTGTTTGGTATTCGAGTGACGAAATGGCTTCTGATACTGAAAGTTTACTCCTGTTTATAGATTATGGAGACCGTGTTGTCCAAGGCAGCCTCTCAGCCGCTGCCCACATTCGTTCGCTTCTCTCAGACCTTCGGCGGAACGGAGCACATTGCATCTTTGTTGAGTTGCACCGCCACGACGGGCCCGAGGACGCACGCCGGAGTGTTGGCGCATTTGGCTCACGTCCTCGCCGCGCTCACATACGGCAACCCAGAAAAGATGGCGCTGCTGTGCGCCCACTTCCAACCCGTCCTCGATTTCAATCGCTTCGATTTCGAACACACCCCGGAGGATGAGCACAAGGTAGGCAAACTGCGGGAGAGGACGCGTTTGTGTCAACTGCGTTCGTGTGTTCACATTGTCGTTTGTGTTCGCAGCTCGAACTCCTCTGCGTGCTGATGGCTGGTATTGACCGTAACGCGATTGGTAACACACTGAAAGACTACATTATGTCCCTCGATATCGTGAAGGTCGCATTAGAGTATATTACGGTAAGTTTCTTAGCTATTATTTGGTAATGGCTGCACTTTTGGAGGCTTACTATTTGTCTATCCTTCTTGCAGATGCATGCACCTTCTCTAAAGCAAACTTTGTTGCTGACGGATACGGATGACTGGAAGGATTACATTTCCAAGCCAGCTTTGAAGTTCGTTCTGCGATTCCTCACTGGACTTGCGGCCGACCATCCAGCTACTCAGGTAAGTCCATTCGAGTCGGCGCTCCCACGTCGGACTTACGGGCTTTGACTCAATCAACACAAGCCTTTGACATTCCGTTCAGATACGAAAGTTCTGCCGAGGAGTTGTAGACTTAAAGTTGTAGACTACAGAGACTTTAAATTTGTAGACTGTAAAGTTTAAGAGAAAAAAATACAGTAGAATCTTTTTTATACGACCCTCAATTACACGACGATCCCCATTGAGCGTCGTTTGTCGTAGATCCCGGCAGAAACTTAATGTATTTTGAACCTTTCTCATACGATGTCCTCCGTTATATGACGTTCTTATCGAGGACTTCTTAGTCAGTCTCCCAAACGCCCTATAAAAGAGCACTGTATCCGTCATTTAGATTTCCACCACTTGAAACTGTCTTTGGAAGATCGTTCAGTTTTCATGAGTCTTTATGCAGAGTAGATTGAAAATCTTTCGAGGAAGTCTTTTCATATAAGAAAAAGCGGACAGGAAGTAGTTTTCGTCTTTTATAAAAATAAGTAACGGGGGAGTGGTCCAACAATCGCCATTTCGAAAAGAAGTATCAGAAAACAATTAAAACAAAGTTTAATGTCAGGATCAAAAGCAATAACATTTTTTTCCCTTCTTTTAACCAATCTTTTTTTTCGGCCAATGCGCAACAACTTTGTTTTTTCGTAAGGTGTGCGTGTTTGGATATTTTTGACGGGAGTGTTCGTGTTTCAGCTGGCCGTTGCCCAGGATTGCATCCCCATCATCCACCGGCTGGAGCAGGTGTCGTCGGACGAGCACGTGGGCTCCCTCGCCGAGAACCTCCTGGAGGCGCTGCGCTCGCACCCGGCCGTGGCCACGCGCATCGAGGAGGTGCGCAAGCAGACGCGGGCCGAGAAGAAGCGCCTGGCCATGGCCATGCGCGAGAAGCAGCTGGGCGCTCTCGGAATGCACACCAACGAGAAAGGACAGGTCAGTTCGCTCGCGACACTTCGTAAAACAGCAGCTCTCTCTAACAGAGGTTATACCAGGTAGTTCATTGTAAGTTTGAGAGGCTGGATTGCTATTTCTTTTGTGGTCCAACTTCGTCGTTTAGCCAGCGAAGCTTAATATAACCTGAACGCTCAATCGTTTATGTCACAAACTTAAGTGAACCTTTTTTATTTTTAAGGTTACGGCCAAGAGCTCCATGTTAGAACAACTCGAAGAGTTGGGCGAAGAGACCGGACTGGTGTGCGTGATATGCCGAGAAGGATACAAATTCCAGCCGAGCAAAGTGTTGGGTATTTATACGTTTACCAAGCGCTGCAACGTCGAGGAGTATGAGAACAAAGCTCGTCGAACTCTGGGTTACTCGACTGTCACACACTTCAATGTTGTTCATGTTGATTGCCACATGAGCGCTGTCAGGTGAGTTAGACGCTTGCATCACATCATCAGTTTTTATCGCAACCTATCGCTTTTCTATAAATGCAAAAAATATCAAGGATCCCTCATCCCTAGCTTATGAGCGCGTGAAAACTTTCTTCGGTCATTTCTTGTCAAAATCCTCCTATTTACTGGAAATGGGGTATTTGTCCAATTTTTATCGAGATAGCCATCAGGAAGAGCTCAAAAAAATGGCAAGAAAAGTCAAAAGCAGCCTCTAGATACAATCAGCCGATCGCCCGGAAATCGAGTTCAAAGTTGCCTGTGACGTCATAGAATCCGTATTTTGCCGGTTTCCATTGATTCTATGACGTCACAGGCAACTTTGAGTTAAATTTCCGAGCGATCGGCTGATTGTATCTAGGTGCTGCTTTTGATTTTTCTTCGTCATTTTTTGAGCCCTTTCTAATGGCTATCTCTATGAAAATCGTTTATGTACCCCATTTGTTTTAGATATTTTCATCGTTTTGCTTGTGCTAAAGAACGAGAATGGCTTAGAAGTAGTCGTAAATCCTATAGCAAACTTCATCATAGCCGCTGTAAACTTTTTTAGTTTTTCTTATGCATTCCTAATGAAAAATTTCATGTTCCATTTCAGGCTCGCTCGAGCTCGAGACGAGTGGGAATCCGCGGCTCTGCAAAATGCGAATACCAAATGCAACGGATTGCTTCCTCTGTGGGGACCCCAAGTCCCGGAATCTGCCTTCGCATCGTGTTTGGCTCGGCACAACACATACCTCCAAGAGAGTACCGGTCACAGGTAGGTGGCGACACTTCGTAAACCATCAACTTTCTCTAACACACGAGGCGCGGCTTCCTAGGAGATGACTTTTCTAAGGAAAACTGGTTTTTGCAGGGATATCGGCTACACCTCAACTGTTCACGACTTGAAACTACTACTGTTGAGATTCGCACAAGAGAAGAGCTTCCATGATGACACCGGTGGCGGTGGCCCGCAATCTAATATGAACATCATTCCGTATCTCTTGCATATGGCACTCTATGTTATCAACACGTGAGTACTCAAAAACGTATCCAGTTTTAGCTCTCGGAATCTTCTCAGGGTTGTTGCGTTACAGGAATACCTGAAAACATCTGGAAATTCCTTCAGATTTGTAGTTTTTTCTTGTTTTTTTCCGCCAAACTTACGTTCTTTGAAATCAGGGTTAGCTTGATCTAGGTTACTTGAAAAACTTTTACAAGAAATATGTGGGGTTAATAGTATTTATGTATTATGTCAGAGCGGTTAATGAGAACTTCGAAGCAAAGCAACTTTCCCGATCTCAACGTAAAATAATCTCAAGTCGTTTCTATGAGGACTTTCAACAACATCTGTGAATTGCGGTAGCGGGTTCTTCAATGGCGCCAATATCACAGTTATTTAAATGGATCGCTCTGAAATCATACGTGGAAGTACTCTGTAATAGGTTAACTTCAGCAAGGTAGCTTGTAAACCTACGTAAACAAGTTTTATTACGGAGTTATATGTCAGAAGAAGTCATCAAAATGGAATTTCCTTAGAGAAAGTAAAAGTTAACGCCCAACAGTCCTCATTCGCCTTTTCAAAGTCAAATAGATTTGAACAACAAACTTGATCGTTTGTGAAAAACACTTTTTTTTTGTCTTGTTGACAGGACGCGTTGTGGTGCAAGGGAAGAGAAGGCGCTGAAAACATACATCCACACAGCGCCTTGCGATAAGTGGTTCGAGGGATGTTACGCAGCCGACGGGCCGCTGTATTTAGCCGTGCTCGCTATCCTTGTCCATTCGCCCGGACGTTGGAACGACACCCGCATGTCGCATCTCTCTCGCCTCCTAGTGTTGGGCCATGTGCGCCATCTCGCTCCCACTCCGCCGACGCCGCCCCCTACCTCCTCGGGCTCGCAACCACCTTTCACAAAGTTAACCGACGTTGAACCCAAGGACTACTCGGTTTACAAGCCGTATCTGATTTTCTTTGGCCTTGTGGACGGAATTTACAACAATTACTTCAAGGTGAGCGACCTTCTTTCTAGTCCGTGAGGATGTTTACTAGCCGTGGAAGAGCAGGAAACTATCGGAAGCCACCCAGACATTTTTGATTCGCTCTCCAGAAAATTATTTTTCGTCGAGATTGAAGTCTGATTTTTCCGTTTATGATACTGATTTTAAGGGGTTGTTTTATTTAATTTAATTTTTTTTATTAAATACAATTTTATGGGAACGATTTTGTCGTGGACAATTATTTTGTTAACTTTGTTCATGTTTACAATATTTTTCCCCTTTTTTTATTTTTTTGCAATTTTTTAAATTAAAAACAATTTTATGGGGATGATTTTGTGGAGGACGATTATTTTAACATTTTTCATGATAACAATATTTTTGCCTTCATTAAAATTTGCAGACAATGGTTTCGGTGCTACCGTAGTCAATTTTCCTTTTTTTTTCCTTAATCTTTCTGTGAGACGTTTTGATATGAGTTCTTTTTGTAAACTTAAAATCTTAAATATTTGTTGAAAAAATTAACAACCTGTTTTATGATACGGTAGGAAAATTTATTTTACCTCAAGGCAATTCGTTCAGCTGGGAATTTATATCTTGAATAGTGGAAGACACCCTGTCCCTCTCCGTTTTGTAGTTTTATTTTTGATGAGACCTCTTGAAACCTTTTACAATTTACCTTTGCCTTTCACTCTTGCAGAAAGTCTCATTTTCGTCCGAAGACTCGTGGTCGACGGCTCTCGCTGACTACATTCGACACAACGACGAGGCATTGCTTAGGGCGTCGGAACGCCTCATGGCTACATATCGGGAAGAATTGCTACCCTGTACGTCTTTCGCCGAGTTTTGCGACGTTCTCAGTAAGTAGCTACTCCGTAAAAACTACAAACACAGCGATTTTATTCCGTTGTTTGTCGGTATTTATGACATTTTATGTACCGAGTCATAGAGGATCTAGTGATCCAAAAAATGTCGAGATTTTTGTTAACATTGCGGGTATGGTGTGATATTAGTACAAGTTTATCAATGACAACATAACCTCTAAATTTCAAAGGTAGCATTTTCTTTGCTTTCGTTTCTAACCTAACTCAACGTTCAGTTAGATCATGACGATTGGCTGTATACAACTACATAAGGTACCGGTCTTGCTCACAGCGGTGTTATTAGAACTCGTCTTGTTCGTGTTCTCGAACGCGCCACAATATACTGGGAAATGCAAGGAGCAGAAAAGGTTTTCTTTTCTTCAGCCGATTGAAATATGACCGTAAATTCTTCCCGTTTTTGTGTTTTGTTTGAATACTTGTGAGTTATTAAGCGTAGCGATTTTTCTTTACAAGGTACTTGTCTGTTTTCAGATCTCTTGGACGAGGTTCCGAACCCGGACGAATACTTGGTGAACATGCTTCAAACCTTGGGTTGATATTCTGCTTGTGTAATCTAATGAATATGTTTTGAAGACTAAACGCATGAAGAGCTTAATCGACACAGTTGTGTCCTAGGTATATTGAATACCAGCAAGTGAGTTTCAATGTGATATTTGTTCCCCTGTCTTAGTAAAATCTAGAAAAAAGTAACCGGCAGCCCTTGAAGGTTGGCCATATAGTTCTTTTATTTTAATGAATTTTTTGGTCTAAAGAAGTTTAATATTCTCTGCACATAACTGTGTAAGCAACATACGCTGCGCGTTCACGAGATGGAATTTTTGCTAGCGGATTGCTTTCGACTTTTTGTGTGTTTCGTAAAATGCAATAAAGTGTAGATTAGTTCTTAACATGTGTTTTCCCTTCTTTCCCCAAACTTTTCACGTTGTAACGGTTAACTAGGATCGAGTGGAAAAACTTGTTTATTTCAGGGACCATAGCAAGGGACGTCGTTGGCAAGTAGCGTGCGAAGTTTTCGATGGTTCCGATTTGTTCCAAAGCGATTGACTATGCATTATTTTTGAAAGAACGTCGTAGCAAAAGAGTGTAGGTGACTACCATTCTGATTTTATTATGTAGATTTTGGTCGCCCCTTTTATTACACGTCCTTGAACTTTTTGTTTTCTTTTTTTTTTTCTCTGGAACGACACAGTTAAAAGAGCCAGTGTGTTGAAAATACTAAGCTTTTGCCTTTTACTCGCAAAAAAATGATTTCCTTGATATATTTTTGTGTTCTACTTATTGAAGGATGTAGGTCGGTTCATGTGTTGATGCGTTCAGTTTTATAATTCGAACTCGAACTATACGATAGGCCCTCTGCGCCTGCCATCACTACACCGTTGCTTCGGACTTTCGATCAAATGAGAAAATAATTACCTCTGGTTTTAAGGCCCTTCCATTTTTTTCTTTGAAGTGGCATGTACTTCATGCCATGGAAATGATCGAATGTCTTATTATTTTTCCGGTCGTTGCCCCGCTGGGGGAACTAAACGAACCTCCCAAACAACCAGCAGACTCGCATCTGCAGGAAGCTAGATTTGAGTCTTCTAATAAAAAATTTTAACCTAAATTATAGTTGAATTGCTTGCCGATATGAAAAACCATAAATTTGTTGACTCACAAAATTTGGAGATATGTACACAGTACAGCAGTTCCAAAGCGCGAAGGCTAACAAAGCGTTTTTAGGTTTATTCTATAATAATGCAATTTAAGTAAAGAAAAAATATGACCCGGAATAGTATTTCTCTTCAGTTAATTCAGCCCGATTTACTTTCCAACT
>Ga0058701_10004662_pt1 | contig 11173 bp, 3 predicted proteins | sample AgamicOrMae_FD_97039 | JGI IMG/M metagenome (GOLD analysis project Ga0058701, IMG submission 97039) | Agave microbial communities from Guanajuato, Mexico - Or.Ma.e | ecosystem: Host-associated > Plants > Phyllosphere > Phylloplane/Leaf | place: Guanajuato, Mexico | collected 2012-06-04 | reverse complement strand
TGGATGACTGTCTTTCTCTTCCGTTACTAAACAGTACTTCTGAAAGCGAATTCCTGAAAAATCAATCAGAAGAAATAGCTTGTAGTCTCACAATTTTTTAGAACCGTATCGTCGTAAAATCACAATTTATTTTAATTTTTGTGTTTTCAATTATCATCCTAGAATCACAATTAAAGACCGAAAAAATTCTAGTTTGCTTCGCTGGAGTGAAATTCTCATGCAAACTTTCTATCTGTGATCAAACAAGAGCGCAATTGTGAGAGTAGTCTAGTTGTTTGTTCGAAGGAATTAAGAGCTTAATTACTCCTGACTACAATTATATTCATGCATTGTCAATCAAGTGTTGCTCGCAGCAGCGCGGCGCGCAAGAAATGTGTGAAATCATCTCATTCATTTTCCTACTTAAGTAAGCTAACTAAACATTATTGCTGCCAGAGATAAGGTTGAACCACTCGGAAAAAGCACGTTGGTATACCCACACGGAAATACAGCCGCCCTCTGCCCGTACACAAAACGCTAGCATCTCCCGTCGTTTCAAAAGCGTTCGTTACAAAAAAGTATGCCCTTATATCTGAAATATATTCTATGTAAAATAAATAAATGCACGGACGCTTTTAATTTTATTGATAGGCTCCTTTTCTGCCAAGGAAATCTTCCACAAGCAAAAATATTCGGTTCAAAATACTACAAAATCAACAGTTTATTGACGTTAATAGGTTATTTTTTTTACTCATTTTTTTATGAATGAAAATTCTGATTTTAGTTTCCAGAATAGCATTTCTAATGTTTGATATGCATTATTTAAAAATCAATTTTAGAAACTTCAACTTTCAAATTCCAAAATTGAGATGTTTTTCAAGATGTAGTTTTTGAAAAGATCAGTTAAACGGACACGACCTTGAAAAGCACGCATTCATATGGAGAAACTAACGCACGTCGAGAAGGCCCAATAATGGGATTTGGCGCACGAATAGACACTTGGTTTTTTTAAATCAGTTAAAACGCGCAAGAATGTTAAACAAACGAGGCGAAATACGTTGGTGTAAGTACCCATTGTTCTAATATACTAGAACTAAACACACGGTACCTTAGTGCTGTTGGTACGTGGATAGCAAATTCGCCAAGACCAAATTCTTTTTAAACCTTTTTTTTTCGTTGTAATAAACTAGAATTAAACATACGGTACCTTAGTGTTGTAGGTACGTGGATAGCAAATTCGCCAAGACTAAATTCTTTTTAAACCATTTTTTAAGACTAGTTGATTTTTTTGTCGACGGACTGCCTGAGGTTTAACTTTTTATCTAGTCAAGTAACTTCACCCCAGAAGCCCTGAAGAGCGCTCTAGTTTTCGACTTCTTTGCGAAAGGCTGATTAGCGACTGTACCGGTATTAGAAGATTTGGACCAGTGTAAACTGTTGAGGTAAGAAAGTACTATCAACGCAACATTTTAAGAACTAGTCTATTTCTGGAAAAAATGCACTTTAAAAAAAATGTCACAGAAACGTGAGTTTATACTTGCAAGTGGTGAGGTATTACGGGCTTCATAACTTCACAGATGTTCATCGGCGTATGCGGAGATTGGTATTGTAGTATCTGAAAAACTAGTCCATTTTCTACAGTACCAACAGCCCACAATATTTCACAGAAGAAATCCTACTCTGGTTTTACCTTCTAATTGCTATAATTGTCGGAGCGTTGAATGCTGAACAAACTAACATTAAATGCTTGACTTTAGTGGTCTGTAGCCTACTTTCTATTTTTGGAGTTCCCTCTAAAATCGGTCACCCACTAGCCTAACAATTAAAGTACTCTTATTAATAAAGGTAACTTAAAAACGCTTGTTCATTAGTATGCATTATTCTCCAATTAGTGGCACCCAAAACCGAGTGGTTTTAACGTTTCTGCGGTGCGTGTAATTGAACTCTTAATTTTGATTGCCCTGGCGGGCACTTTGATACGAGTTTAAGATTCCCTTATGAAATACTCAGAAAAGATTTTATGCCGATCAGAGTATCTCGTCTAAACACGTTTCGAATACTTTAATCAAGCCCCCTCAGCTTACAATAGCCAATTGTCTACCGGTATCTCTTTAGTTCTCCTGTCCCAACTTTTCATCACATTACAAAAGTTAACAAACATTAGCCCCAACTTTTGGTCTGGTTAGGTAAGGTGGAATCTGAGAGAAAATTGAGAATGAAATATAATGAGAACACAAATTTTGGAAGGTATTCGTATCAAGTAAAGCTCAAACAGAATGAGTTTACGTTAGTATAACATGTTGCCCCTCAAGACGTTTATCTGTTACTTTAAACCGCAAAAGAAAAAAGCGATGTTTGTATATTTTACCGGAGTTCATATCAAACGCGCACTAGACATTTACTTTGTTACTGGTACAAGACTATTAAAAATCCTGATTAGACCATTGAGTTGATACTAATTTTGAATTAATTGAAATTATCAATTATTAACTGATCAATGAATCAATATAAACTCTTTCATCTATGAAAATTAAAAAATTAAATCAGTAAGAAGTCCCTGAGATTCAGTGAGAATTAAGTGATTTTTCACTGAATCTTGGGGACTCTCACTGGTTCGAATTTAGAGTGAAGTACCTCGGTTAGAGCCATTCTTGGTATATACTACAACACTTCGGTTCAGCTAAACAATTCACCATAACAAGATCACTAGTCAACTCAAAGGGAGATTCAGAATCGTAGTTTGCTGTAGATAACAAGGCCTATCATGGGTAGACAGCTCTTCTCTTTGCCCTCATTTTATTGGTTCAAGAAGAAGTTTATTCCCCTGCTAAAAATGATGAGTAATGCCACTTTACATTAATTATTCCAATTTCCAGTCATTCCTTTAATGAGAAAAACAGTCTTAATTTCAGAGTCTACTCTTGGAAGCACAAAAATACAAGAAACGAAAAAGTCCTCCGATTAACTCAATCGATTTGGTAGAGTGCCTAAACTACCAACGTGGCAAACGTACCTAAAACAGGTGTTTCAGTCTTTGTAAATTTGAGTTCTAACTAACGAAGTTTAGAAAGAATTAATTTCGAAACGCACAATTATTAAATTTACAAGTTAAGCCATATTAACTTTTCCTTGAAGATATATTGTACAGTGATGTCCATAAGTGATGAGCCAGACAAAATCTAGTGACTTTTTTTGTAAACTAATGTGTTCGGATCATTGCCTAGGGCGGGCAGTGGGAGAGTGTGGAGGCTAGAGGAGGTGCCCGCCTTTCCCCCGGAACCTTCCTCGACTCACCCCACGCGCTGCTGCCGACACACATTAGTTTACAAGAAAAGTCACTAGATTTTGTTTGGCCCATCACTTATGGACATAACTGTACTGCTGATGTAGAAAATTAGGAAATATATCCGTTGAATCTATTACTGGGTCATCCAGTTTGGATTGATTTAGTTCCGCACTTCAATTTTTAACTACAATCGCGGTTTTAATGGTTTCATTTGCGCTCTACGAGACCAAATTTCTGATTGCATCAAGAACGACCATAACGGCTTACGATGCTTCGGTAACAGGCAGGTGCTGTTGCTGTATACTTCGCTTTGCAATCGCTCCTCCGGGCAGTCAGTTTCGATGACTTTCGACAGCAGTGTTTACCTTCTTTGATAACGGTATCAGGCTTCGCGACTTAGGTTATGTTAACCTATATAACATACCCTTTGCTTCTCTCCGATACCGCTCCGCTGGTCTTGGCGACGGAGTTGGAGGCAAATAGCAGAACGAGAGGCGTTTAGAAGTACGTTTTAAATGAGAGAGATATACACCCTGATTTTTTAAGGTAGCAATTTTAACCTTTTGGTTCAACCTTTCGTTGTTACTTTTTTGTGCTGTACTCAATAATCACTAGTTTTCCTTAGCGGCGGGAGAAAAACTGTCTCCGGTAAGTCTGCGACGCAGCGAAGGTGATAGCGCCGACAAACGACCTGTTTTATGCTAATAATTACAAACGCGAACGAATAAGAAAGTTAGCATAAGAATAAAAAGGTAGGAAGCCCGGCGTGCAGCACTCCTTCCGAGGGTCAAAGTTAGGTGGAACGCGCTGCCATGTTGGATAACCCGCAAAAGATAAGAATATAAAAAAGGGGAGAAAAAATAGAAAAGGCGCCGAATCACGTAGAAAGAATCCACCTGATTCATTTTTATCGCTCCTCTTCAACTTTGTAAGTTTATAGAGGGCGACAAAAGGCAAATCTCTGGATTCTTTTCAGTTTTTTAAATAATTTCGGATGAGGTGAAAACGCAGTGGCAGTTCATGAATCTCAAAATACAATGCCTGAACGAATTTGAATGGGATACTGCTGACAATAGCTCAACACATTTGCGACATGTTAGTCTCAAGGATTGCATTTCCTTCATCTCGCGTTCTCTGAATACAATATTTAGTACTTAAAAACACTTCACTCCATGAATAATATTAGGTGCCCTGTCGCTTCACCGTCGCTCCGCTAGAATATCGTCAAATCTCATCGTCAATCAACGAGTTGACGAGTGAGAAAATGCAAGTCTGGTGATTGAAATTGTAGTCTAAAGCTGCTGTATTCAGTAATTCATATAAATGGATGAAAATTTTCGCTTTTAATTTGTTATGTCTTGAATCTCAATTTTTTTTTTTAAGTTTGGACGAGGTCTATTCTGGGTACAAAAGATTATGTACAGTGCGTCACAAAAGTCATGCCCCTTGCTCCCATAAGACATGTACGGAAGCAGTGTGCATGACTTTTGTGATCCTTTGGACTTTGATGAAGATTATTATTCCCTGTATGTTTAGGCATTGGTGGGAGGTCGTGTAGGCAAAGCGATCACACGGATGTCATGCTTGTTGCCTACTTTATCAGTCAACTTAAAGTGAAAGCTCCTGAACCTCCGTGGAGGGAGATATCAATTACCACAGAAGAATCAAATAACTCTTGAACACAATCTTATCTCCCGGAAATTAAGAGAAGTGAGCCAATTGACTTGTGGAAAGGGGTATCAAGAATGATTCAGTTCGGCGAAAGTAACGAATAATTTTATCAGCGACACAAATAAAAGAGGTTGGAGCACAGAGCATGAGTGATATGTCCATAGGCCTCGACTGCTCCCCCCTCCTCCCCCCACCCCTAACTCCTTCCTCAGGAAGGTCCGGCCAGCAGATAAAATATACACAAAGAAACATAAATTCCAAGAGGCGGGGAGCGAGTTAAGAGGAAAAAAGGAATAAAAGAATCGCGGCGCGCGGGAGACAAGAACTACGAAACTAGCAACTGCGAAAAACCCTTTCCAGACTGCCCTTCCTCCCCTCTGATCTGAAACGCTATCTCTACCCCATAAATTTGACTACGGTGATGTATGGCCGAGCGCTAGATTTTTTTTGCCTCCATATTCCTTATTCAGATATTTTTATCTCGACTGTGTGAACTTTTATTAGCTTTAGCCCTTTAGAAGTGGCGCTCGTCCGGCGGGCCCTGCGCGTAGGGCCCAACGCCGCTTGTCGCTATATTTCAGGGCTTGCTGAAACAAAAGAATTTCAGTGCGACGCGCATTGGAACTCGTAACGAAGCACCATGTAATTTGGCTGATGAAATATTTCAAATGGACGCCAAAACTCGCCGTGGAGTAACATCGCTCTCAAAAAAAGGTAATCTCTCATTGCGGGAATATGAATGCGAAGATGAATCAATATTGCATGCCTCCCCCCCTGTTACGACCTAACCTTATCAAACCTAATCTAACCTAACCTAGCCCAACTATATTTGATCGGACCCTTCTCAGCCTCACTTAACCAAATCTAACACGTCTCAGACCTGTCTAACCCTAACCTAAGTTAAGGTAACTCTCGATTATTTTTCGAAAAATCATAAACCAATCCCATTGTGAATTTCAAATGAGTAATTTCTTTCTCTTTTTTTATACCTTTTACAGCCATGTGAGCGGCGCGTGGCACAAGACACGTTATTTTATCTTACTGAATTTCGAATCATCTGAGCAGATGGTCGCCAAAGCAAGAAGTCGCTCAGTTCGTGACTCGCAGTATATTAACAATAAGCGGCATCAGGCTTGATATCAGCCAAGCGGAGTGGTTGCGAAGCGACGCACAAGGCACTCTAGCGAAATATTACAAGTTGCACGTCTTGAATTCTCATGATGTAAGAAACCAGGCTGGGAAACTAGCGCTATCTTTCAAATTTACAATGACAAAATGCCTACGGGATTGATTAAACGAGAAAGCTTTTAAATGTTCACGTCCCTCAAAGGGATCAACTAATGCCACGAGAACATTGACTACAAATAAAAGAGGCCGCTGTTTTTAATTTTTTAATTTTTTTCGGCTCTTTTGTCATTTTGGAGGAAGCCCAGCCAGTCATATATGTGTTAAGCTTATCGAAACCCCGCCATCAGCTTCTTTTCACCCCTCGAATTAAAATAAAAAAACGAAGCAATTTAAACTCTCGTAACGAAGAGGAAAGAAGTATAAATTCCATCTTTCAGTGAAAGATCCTCAACACATGGAAAACATTCATATATAAATTGTACGACCCAACTTCTTTCAATCAAAAATTTCTTCAGTATTAATTCTTCCAAAAAAATCTTTAAATTATTCTGATAAACTTATTTACATCGTTTCACGAACACAAATATAAGTCAATTGCGAATAAGATGGAGGCGTTTTCCCTCCAACCCCTTCCGCGGACAAGATAGGCAACCGCAATGCCACGCGCGTGCGTCGAGTTGCCTACCTGCGTTGAGGGTGTGCTCCGTTTTTATTTCACGGGGACCAGATAAAAAGAGTGAGGTGGGTCCAAAAATAAATACGTGTGTTATACAAGGGTAAAGCCTCCTAGCTCTATCTGCAGAGATATAATTAAAAAGATAATAAAAAGAATTGGGCTGTGGCGGTTTTTGTTGCTCGATATATATGCTCACTTGGCAAGCGCTGGAAGCCAGGCAAACCGTGCATTATATTCTTTGTACTGCCCTTCGGGAGACCGTATCTCGTTTTCGTGTGGCTATGCGTGGGTGGGAAAGAGAGGAGAAGTGCATGGCGAGGAAGTTGGACAGAGAGGCATCATTGGGCATAGCGCTTTTAACTTTTAAACGCCACATTTGGCTGTTACACACTATAATGATACCTTTACCGAACTAATCTCAAAGACTTTAAAATAATGTAATTTGAGGGGGAACTTTCTACAAAACTCCATCAGATTACCGACATTAAAAACGATACTGCTGTTTTAAGGAGCTCTTAGCTCTTACCTGGGTGGAAAAAGAAAACGGGGTTTGATTACTCGTCAAGATAGACCTACGTTCAGACATATAACTTAAAGGGTATCGGCGAGAGCTTTCAATTGATGTGGTTGAGCGCGTGTCTAGAAAAAAAAATAGCAAAAGACATACTATCCCCCACTTCCAAAACAGGAAAGAACTCCCTAAAATAGGTGTTTTGTTTTTACTGTGAGCGAATAAAAATCCGTTTAACTTAGGTTAGGTACCCTATACTTCGATTTGCTGCCACTCCGCTCGACTTGGGGACAAAACAACACAAGGGCTAAAGAGCTCTTAAAAACTTGGAAAGAGCGACGTTCGGTCGTAACTTGAGCCTCCCCATGATCAGAGTGATTGTGGCCGGAATGATTGCTCGAGGTAAAGAGGTGCTAATCCCCTGACGTTGATCGGATTATGAGGCCCAGAGACCCTCGAGGCTCGAAACGCGGCGCAGAGAGCCAACGCGCTTCCCGCCATAAGTCAGAGAGAGAGACAGAGAGCTAGCAGGCAGCAGCGCACCTAGCGGCGCTTGCACTGCCCTCTATCGTCCGCACAATCAAGACACCTAATAAAAAGGCGTTATGCGCGACTCCCTTTGTCCCAGATAAGGACCAGCAAACAAAAGGCAAACGTTATTTCGAATGAACTTAACAAATAGGCGCGTTTCTGCTTAATTGTACTTTTGATTTAACAGTGTCTCAAAGTTTCCGTGAAATAATTAACAAAGGAAATGCTTATTCGAGTCTCGCCCGAGAACTTGAATGCGTGCTAGATCAAGACGATTACTGATAACGCAATATCCTTCCTCTTAATCAGTCACCGCCAGCAAGTTTAACAGAGCCCGGATAGCTCAGTCGGTAGAGCATCAGACTTTTAATCTGAGGGTCCAGGGTTCAAGTCCCTGTTCGGGCGTACATTTTTGGTCCGATACGAGGTGCTCGGAACAGGTAAACCTACTTGGAAAGGCCTTTATTTGGGAGGTCTTGATTTGGGACGTCATTTTTTTAGGATTTGTTTTTCTTAAAGCTATTTTAAGAAAATAATAATTTGTATTGGGCGAATATAGGTGCAGTCTTCACTAACGAGCAATTTTTCGATACAACATTTTTCTTTTCCGGATGCTCCAGTGCTGTTTCCGCATTTTTGGCTGCACGAAGGGTTGAAAGTATTGTCGGCTTATATAACTAAGTGGTTGTATTGTTAATCCTTACGTTGCTGTAAGGGTTAAGCAGGGTAACAAAAGTGACGGGAATATGCACGCCGTCAAAATCTATTGAGAACAAAGCTAACTGCTGTATTTAAATTAATTTTCGAATCTCTAAACACTTGTTTAAGAGCAGCAACTTATCCTTGACTTTTTTCGTACTATTTCGCCTCTTCTACCTCAAACATGAGAGAAGGCATGCCTCAAAGCAGCGATGAGGAAAAAAAAAAAACATCATCAAGAGTGTAAGAAGCATTTGACGTGAAGGAAAACGCCGTTGGCTTCCTTTTGGGTTACGGAAAAAAGAGAGCTGACGAGGAAAAAAATGAGCCAAAGAGTTTAGAGAGCACCCGGACATAGCAGAGGCTGTCGATACGAAGGCGGCGTTATCACGTGCGAATTGCCCCATTAGGTATTGACTACTTTCGCTTATCTGCTCTCTAAAACGCGGATCCGGTGCTCTCGACAGCTATTCCCGGCTCTCGTTGGCGTCACTACTCATATTTCCTGGTGCGGCATAAAGAATAATGCTCTCTTCTGGGGCGGGGAGGTTAGTGTTTTTTTGTTGAGACAAAAAACGCGTCGTTTTGACGCCTTTTCGGTCAACAAGATACGACGAAGTGGTGAATGCCAGAAAATGCGATGTCACGGCCGGAGAGCGGGAAAGGAAAGGCAGACTGTGCGGGGCAGGCTTCGACCGAAGCTACAAGCAGGTCCAGGAAAACGCTGACGCCCCCTCCCCCTGCCCTACCCCTCCGCGCCTGATAACTGCACCAGAGCACATTTTTTGCTCAAGACCTCAAAAATTAGAAAATAGGCAAAACTAAAGGGAATTTTTCTGTTTGAATAGCAATTTAAATTCCTAAAATATAAATGAACGATGATAATGCTTTATCTTTAACCTATTTCTCATTCCGAAACTTTGGAAACGGGCATCAACGCATTAATCAGCGCAAACACATGCAAGTAAGGGTCCATGGGGGGAAACCAACATGGAAACCTACCAATGTGATTTGTTCCCAAGGACACATCGCCTTGATGGAATGATCCCCTAAAATCTATTTGAAATAACCAGTTTAGCTTGGTTCTCAGAGAAGCTCTCGTTAATAGATCACGAAATATCCTATAAAATTCCGGGACCAAGATACACTTGTTTTTGAAAGGTGGAGTTGAGTTTCCTACCTGTTGTGAAGCTTCCGGCAGACTGACCGGACCGAAAGCAAAGTACTTCGATAAATGAATGGCTACCTAATTAGCTTGATTGCCACATCGGATTTTTTGCCCCCCCCCTTGCCTACCCCTCCCCTCCCTTCGACCTCCCTCTCCTTCCTACCACCTCCAACTCCCCCTCTTCCCCCTCCCCCTCGCTTCCCTTCCCTTCACCCTCCCTCTCCTCCCTTCCCTCTTCGTCCTTCGCCTCCCTTCCCTTCACCCTACCTCTCCTCCCATACCCCCCTCTTCACCCTCCTCCTCCCCCTTCCCCTCCCCCCCCCTCGTTCTGCCGCCATCCCCAAGTTATTCTCATCCCTTTCACAAACGCGCGCTTAGAACCTCCATTTGCAGTATTTCATGCGGACCGAAAAAAGCCCTTATTATGGCTCGTAACACTTTCATAACACATTGCGATGGAGGGCGCAAAATTCAAAAGGGGAGATTAGTTTACAAAGCGTCTGTTGGTGGGGGATCGATTCCGATTCGGGTGGCGCTTCTTACATTAGATGACGCGCGGCGATCGCAACCGATAAATTTGGAGCGACAGAATTGTTGGCATTTCGCGAACGAAAACTAGCGTTAAGAGCGTTGTTTTCAGACTCAGCCTCCGCATCATGGCCCACTTTGTGAATCAGAGATACAACAGCTGCTCGACTGCATTACAACCTCAACTAACCTAACTTGACGTCATGATCTCAATCAACTGTATCTGGTACACTCTAATTTATACTTCCCGTCTACAACTTCCGCACTTAATCGGATAACACTCTCTTTACCTCGGCATATTTAAAGAAGATTTTAGATCGAAATAAACTCTAAGATGTACGCAGAAGGGTCTTTGCCTTGGACCGTTTATTTCGCACGACGAGACCCCACTCAAACCCATCCAAAACATTAATTCACCTCCAATGTAAATCTTCAAACCAATAGCTATTTGCCAAAAATGTTGTGATTCCTAAAAAAAATAAATATATATTTTTTCATTGAAACGCTAAAATTCCACCATAATTTCATCAGACCCCAAAAAACATGGAAAGACTTCAAACTCAAATAGAGACTGGGTAAGAAACAGGACCGCATAACTATTTGTGACAGAAAAGCGAGTATATGTGTGCGTACTGCAGGTACTGTACGGTAAGGTACCATCAGTGGCAAAAGTATTGCTCCCTATCACATGTTTCAAACCTCTCTAACTTTAAATCGGGAAGAGATACGACATAAGAGCATTTTATCAAGTCGATAAATAAAGCAAATATGAATCGGATTCATTCCGTGCTCTTTTATTGTATCTCTTTTCGTTTTCAGGTTAAAGGTATAAAAAAATACGAGGGAGGAATAACTTTGCCATTGCCTAAGTTTCGCCGTCGCTCCGCTCGGCCGAACCACGGAGGGTACAACAAAGATTTCGAAAGCGAAATCCTTAAGGTCAGGTCAAAGCGTACTAAAGGAACTAAAAAAATAAAAAAGGAAATAAGCGTACTT
>Ga0058701_10004661_pt1 | contig 11176 bp, 4 predicted proteins | sample AgamicOrMae_FD_97039 | JGI IMG/M metagenome (GOLD analysis project Ga0058701, IMG submission 97039) | Agave microbial communities from Guanajuato, Mexico - Or.Ma.e | ecosystem: Host-associated > Plants > Phyllosphere > Phylloplane/Leaf | place: Guanajuato, Mexico | collected 2012-06-04 | reverse complement strand
TTACAAGAGTAAATACAGGGGTTATTTGAGAATTTTTCTGCCGTACTGAGACATTTATATGTTTATATCAAATTGAAGCTTGGATCCTGTACAATCTTTCTGTAGCGATGGATTTTTGTTTTATGAAACTTCGTCAGCGACTTTATGCGATCGCAGCGGAGCAGGTGGCCATATTAGGCGGCGATCGTAGCGGAACAAGCTGCTAATATGGCTATATATCAGCTTCGGCCGTCACACTGCCTGCCTCGCTACAGTCGCAAAAAGTCGCAGACGAAGTTTACGGAAACAAAAATCCATCGCTACGGGAAGAATTTTCAGATTCCAGGCTTTGATTTGATGCATACATCTCAGTACAGCACGAAAAGGAAATATTGAAAAGTTGCAAAAACAAAATGGGTTCCTTCTGAAACAAACCAAGGCTATTCTCTGCTTCAATTGCCCATGTTTGTTGTGTTTGAGCTCAATAAGCAAAATAAAACGTAAACAATAACTAGAAATTGTTTTTTTTTCGCGTATTTTCCCTACATTTCCCCCCTACGGGGGTACGGGGAGAGGAGGGGGAGAGGAGAAGGGCCTTCTGTCAGAACTCCCTAGTGGGCCCTCAGAAGCTTGTCCGCCACCGAATCCGCCCGTACACTAAATTTTTAAGGTTGCATTTTGAACATTTGGTTCAACCCCTAAGACGTTAAGCCGAGCGGAGCGATAGCGGAGTGAGGCACAAGCCACATAACCTAACTTAACCTAGGGTTACCTAATTAAACGGTCGCCAAGTCTGATGCCGCATACTTCTCGGCGGCCGATTTAGGGCCGCCGAGAAGTAAGCAGCATCAGGCTTGGCGACAGCCGAGCGCAGCGATAGCGGAGCGAGGCACGAGTGACTTTAACTAATCTTGTTAAACGGCAAGGGGCTTGGTTAGGATAGGTTAAGTTTGGCTGGATGCTTCTTGCGTCGCTCCGCTGTCGTTCCGCTCGATTTGACGACGAAAGGTTGAACCAAAAGGTTAAAATTGCTACCTTAAAAAAATAGTGTATACTCTAAGGACCCCCCCCCCCAAAGTCCCGTATGAAACTTGGTTTCCGCTTACGCAGCCATTAAGGACCGCAGCCTGAACAAAAGTGATAAGTAGCGCTAACTAATCAAGCGTTGCACGTATGAGGACGTATTTCATTAGCGGTATTTTCTCTTGTAGGACGCCGCGGTAGTGTGCAAAAGGTTTATGGAACGTGATCCGGAGGACCTGCATTTCACCGTCATGGCACTTGCAGCTGCAGCATTGTAATTAAATTTTAATCGTAGAAAAAACGTGTGTGGAGGGAAGGGAGCGTTGAACTATTAATACTTCCATGTTCGTTGGTGCGCGCACGGACCTTTCCTCAGTTTTCCATTCGGAAAACAGAAAAAAAAAGATGTTGCAATTCAATTATCATTATTGTATGACATCTATCTATCGTATTCGTAACAAACCTTTTCAATTCTTTGTGGCCTAAGTCGGATCAGTTTTAGGAGGTGAAGCCGTTGACAAACTGTTTTGGTAATCCTTATTTTAAAAAATATACCGGAAACGGTTGCAGATGTAACAATGATGGGCTGGAAGGAAGCATGTTTTTGTATTGCCGTAGCTGGGCCAAGTGCTATTAAGCTAGAGATTCCAATGAAGTCCACTGCTCTCAAACAAAATGTACAAATTTGTCCTTTTTTTAATATATTTTTGAAAATTCCTTGAAAAGTCCTCGGACTACACCTGTGTATTTTCAAGTGGAAAAAAAAACGACCTAAAAAATTATCACCGCTTTTCTCAACATCCGGAACCGGTTAATAATTATGAAAAATGGTTTAAGATAGACTTTATTCGTGCTCCGAAGAACACAGTAGTATTTTTCCACAGCCTTGTGAGATTTCCGATCAAAATTCTCAACATCATCTCGTATTTTTGACTTTGCATCCATAGCACAGATGTCGCTTGACGAAAACAACCTCTCAGTGGCGGTAGCTCTTTTCAGCGATGTCGCTAAGGCTATTTGATAATCACTCACCAACTTCTTATTAACGAGCTGATTTGAACTTCCCTTCCAAAGGGCTATATCTTATAGTTACAGAGTCATTTTTGCAACAGAAAGCTTGTGTGTTTCGGTGGAAAATTCCCCCTTCAGGAGCAGTGACTTTAGCTGATCCAGCAATCGTCGCCGAGTGGAGACGAATGTGTTCGGGTCAGCAGTCCGGGAAGAGCGACCAACGGAGACAGACTCATGTTCAGGATGTGGAAAACATAATCTACACTATGTAAGTATTCAGTTGTATCTTATAGCTGTGAGTACCATTCTAACCTCCACATTCCTTCAAACTTCCATATGTTCGACGTTGTATGCAGTCTGTAAAAATAGGAAACTACTCGAGTGACATAAAGGAACTTCATCATAGTGTGCCCTGAGGCTCAGTTTCGAGTCTTAATTAGTACTTATTAACGAGATCGGCTCGCTATCTTTAAAAGGTAAACTGCTTTAATTTGCAAATGAAATTACTATCTTTTATATCGATTCTAAGATTTCACAGGGTTTTACGGCACTCAAAATTCCTTGAAAACCGGGAAAAATCATAGATTTCATTTTGGTTCTAGGAAACTGAAAATCCTGGAAAACGCATAGAATTTCCAGAATTTGTAGAAAAAATAGGATGATAATTTAAGGAGATATTGAGCGGTAAACTGGAAGTGTTAAGCGCACAGGGAGCCTGTGTTCCGTTAATTATGTGTAGTATTCAATTAGCACTCGAATCCCTAAATTCTTTTTATGTAGTACCGGTACGAGCAGTCTCTTAAGTATTGATTGCTCCAACTTCTTCAAACCTCTGTAACTTTCGATCGGAAAGAGATCGACAAAACAGCCAGAATCATGTTGAAAGATATCCCTTGAAAATCTAGCGATTTCATTTCGTTCTTTTCTGGCGTATCTCCCTCCGTTTCAAAGTTAAGAAGGTTTCAAAAACTTTGGAGCGAGCAATGCTCTTGAGACTGCTAGTAAAAATAAACTTTATTAGGAAGGGGTTTGACTTTAGAAATACTAAGTCTTGCTTTTCATAAACATTCATCAAAAAGAATCTACATATCGAAGTCGCGAGTGCTATAAAGTTAATTTCTGATGTTTTTCCCCTGGTGAATTGTTTAAAAAAATGCGTTCACGCAGACTCCATATTTGAGCCGCTTGAGAGTCGGTATTTATACCACGGAAATCGGGAAAAATAACAAAATTGCAAATTTTGGGATTCTGGAAATTATCAAAATTTTGTATTAACAACCTCGAAAAGTCATGGAAATTTGAGGTTCTCAGAGCGTAACAACCCCTCCCACATCGCAAATAGACGTCTATAGACGATCTAGCAAGCTAATAGATGTCTAATAGGCGTGTACAATTCAACTTTTAGATGTCAATCAGATGGGTAGGCCTATCTATTAATTGTGTATAGTAGACGTCTAATAGACGTCTAAGGTCTAACGTTTAAATTCTTTATTGCGTCTACTTGCCGGGCTCGTCTAATAGACGTCGATTAAACGTCTATTATCTCTAACCCTTAGATCTTAAGCACAAATGTGTCTCCTGTGATGGTCTAGTGTAAACGTCTACTAGACATCTATGATGTAACTCTTAGATCTTAAGCACCAATGTTTCTACTGCAGTGGTCTAATAATATGTCTATTTAAAATAATGCAACTGATTTTTTTAAGTGCTGGTGAAGGTGGCGGATGGGGGTGATGACCCTTGAAAAAAAAGTTCTGTCATCTCTGGTTTTTAGGCGTTTCTCGACCCCCTGATGCTACCCTGAAAAGATGACGGGCACTTAGAATTTTACTCGGACGTGTGTATTTTTTTTTTAATTGCTGGCGAAGGGAACGGTGAGGGCCGAAGACCCTTGGAAAGAAATGTTTTCTTATCTTTGGTATTTAGGCGTTTCTCGACCCCCTTATGTTACCGTGAAAACATGGCGGGAACTTCAAATTTGATTCGGACATGTAATTTTTCAAGGTGGAATCACGTGAGGCGTTTGCAGACATCCGTTACAGCGGAAAGAGTTTTTAAATAAAAACACCAGAATTGATAGCTTTTTTCAAGAAATTTCTCTTTTACTTTTGTCGCCTAATTCTAAAAAAACATCAAAGGCGCAACCAATAGGCAAAGTGCCGTTCAAGATATCGGAGTACTTACATCCACGTCAACGTTTGCGAAGCACGTCAATTATTATTTGATCGAAGTGCGTCACGTACGCGGCTGCGCCGCGTTACGATAAATGCCGTGTACTCAACCAAAAAAATTATTTACTCGGAAACCAAAAAATTGCCCTACGTCAGCTGGGGCACCTTCTCTTCCGTGGATGCAGATTAAAACGTTATTCTCCCGTTGCCGTGTACCCAACCGAAAAACATATTTGCACGGAAAACCAAAAAATTGCCTTGCGGCAGCTGGGGCACCATGCCTTCCGTGGATGCACCTCAAAACGTTATTCTCCCGTTGCCGTGTACCCGACCGAAAAAAATATTTACACGGAAAAACGAAAATTGCTGTTGGTTAGCAATTTTTTGGTTTTCCGTGTAAATATTTTTTTCGGTCGGGTACACGGCAACGGGAGAATAACGTTTTGAGGTGCATCCACGGAAGGCAAGGTGCCCCAGTTGTAGGACAATTTTTTGGTTTTCCGTGTAAATATTTTTTCGGTCGGGTACACGGCAACGGGAAAATAACGTTTTGAGGTGCTTCCACTGAAGGCAAGGTATCTTAGCTGCTGTAGGGCAATTTTTCGGTTTTCCGTGAAATTTTTTTTTTTGGTCGGGTACACAACAACGGGCGAGAATAACATTTTTAGGTGCGTCCACGGGGACCTTCTCGAGTGATCTGTGTTTCGACTGATCTTGCCCTCGGTTCCACCGATCAGCTTTAAGTTCGAGTGATCCAAAGATGCACAAGTAGCACGAGCGGAGGTTGAAGTCTGCCTGCAAGCTGTTAAATAAGGTTGGGTATGATTATGACAGACAAGGTAAAGTTAAGTAAAGATCGGTTGAGGTAGATTTGGATTGGTTTATGTTTAATTGGGCGTTTCACCGATGTTTTGCTCGTTTATTTGACGTTGTTAGGTTAGGTTAGGATAATTTAGATTAAGCTCTCAAACTCATGCAATACGGCGGTAACACTTCCAGTCAAATAATCGGTCAAGGGCGGGCATCTAAAAGCAGACCGCAACCCTCTACTCAAGGGTTGCGGGCACATCTGGATCACTCGAACCAAAAGTTGATCGATCGAAACGGAGGTTAGATCAGTCGAACCCAGATCACTCGCTACGGGTCCCAAGGTACCCCACTCGCTGCAGGGCAATTTTTTTGGTTTTCCGTGTAAATATTTTTTTTCGGTCGGGTACACGGAAACGGGATAATAACGTTTGTTTGCACGGAAGGCAGCATAACAGCGTAACGTGGATGTAACGCTTACGTGTGCATAATGTTTTCGATGTTCCGCGCACGTTACGTGGATATAACGCCTGTCTAAAGATATTCAGGGAGGTTTGCTGGCGCTCACTGATGAAATGTTTTGTCACCTGAGGTACCGGTATATATACGGAGCAAACTTTGCTACTAACAACGCGTCGTGTTAGGACGGTTAAGCGACAGGTTAGGCATAGGATAGATTTAGACCAGCTATAGAATATTCTCTATCCCCTTCGCAAAGTGCGCATACACAATATGCGCGGGGAATTAAGTATCAAGTTCATTCATGAGACTAATAGTCTCATGGTTCATTCTTCTTGACAATCTCAGTTAAACTGAAATGACGTCTACCACCAGACGTCTATAGAAGTCTAGTCTTACAGACGATTAGTCTAGGAATAAGCAAACGTTTAGACCTCTATAGACGTCTATCGTAGATGTCTCTTTTAGACGTGTAGTCGTCTCCCACAGCATGTCGACGTCTAGATCTCCGCGTCTAAGTGTCCTTCAAAAAGTCGTCTAATAGACCTCTTTTCCTAGACTTGTGAAAAGTTTCCTCAAGCTATCCAAAAACCTGGCCTGCTTTGGTTTTTCCGTCGTTATAACCCTAACTAAATAACAATCGACCTTGGTCTAAATCTCATTTAGAAGAAGCATTCTCTAGATGTCTATTTGTGAGGTCAAACAGACCACTACTATACCTCGATGTATAAATGTCTCTCTAAAAGCTGCGCAGTCTCCGCGTTAATGTCACTGTTTGACATTGAGATAAGTTATTCTTCTTTTTTTGGCGAACACATTTTTTTCTCAACTAAAAAAAAAAGGAGTGGGAGCGCGTAAGAGTTCCTCCCCCCTCCCCCTGAAAATTATTTTCCATCTAGATTCTTTACGAATCAAACTGTACCAGCTAGTTCTAATCCAAGGAGCTCGTTTTTATTTAAAATGTCAGCGAACATTGAATAAAGAGCGCCGCGATTCCAAATACCGGCCCTGTGCATTGCTTATGGGGCTGCCGCTCTCGCCGGGGAACAGGGGGAGGTGGGGAGGGGAGAGCGGGGAGGTGCGTGACGTCACACTCCCGCAGTCGAGGCATTCCGCAGGCTGGGGTATTTTGTTACTTCCTTGCACCGAAGAAATAGTGCCGACGCCAACACTTTTTGATAAAAGACCTCATCCGACACTCAGAAAAAAAAGTAGTCTCAAAAAGAGAGGAAAATGCGCCATCGAAATACCTCTACAAAAACGTGGACGTCATCGGGGACCTCGAGGTCGCCGATGACGTCCACGTTTTGTAGAGATGGACACCTTGGTGCGATTAAAACCGAGCCATCAGCCTGGATTTTGAAAAAAAAATGTCGCTAAGGGTGTCATCGGCTACCTTTTCTGCCGTAGCGCTTTACACCAGTGATGCAAACTGAAAAATGAAAAGTGCAGTGTATTCACCAGGTCACCTTGACTGAAAAACCGTTCAAAGCGCCAACATTATCCGCATTAGTGTAGTACATTTTGCCGATACCTGGTGCAAAGTTAAAAAACAATGCATAAAGAACTGATACATCGGCCGCGCGGTCCACCGACCCAGCTGAGGGTGGCCGCGAGCAGCGACAAGGCTGCGGGCCGCCACCAGGCCACCGGTCACTTTTTCGCCACTAGCCAATGCCGGGCCATCAGTCGCAATATGAAATTCGTTTGTGTTGATTGCCGCACCAAACATTTGGCGGCTGGTTTTGCATAGCTCTGGGTGCGATACACCTAAAACAGGGAACGCCTCGCCTAGGTACACCAAAACACGTAATACCAGAATATTATATGTATTATCTGCTTTGAAGTGGCAGAGATACAAAGATTTCAACAACCCTTTTCCTCAGAGGGCGATGATTTTTATCTTGCCAGAATTGAGTGCTCCCGGCCTTGCCCCGGCGACTCAATTCTAGACCAACTCGGAAGTAAAAATATTCTCGTTTTGAGGGGGGAAACTCTCCTTAAGAGAGGATTACTCTCGATCTGCCTTTCCAAACGGAAATAATCTCACAAACGAGAGTAATACTTAAGTGACCTTTTCTGAGGGGTAAACGCAGCATCAATTTGAGAGTAATCCTCTCGTTTGGAGATGACTTTCTTCTGGGTGATAGACGTCCTATAGACATCTCTCTTGGACGTCTACGAGAGACGTCTATTAGACCAAATCTAGCCGGTCACTTAAACCTGTTTCTAGACGTCTATTAGACCATTGTGTCGTCTACGATAGTGGTCTATTAGACGTGTATTAGACATCGATTTGCTGTGTGGGCTACCATTAGACGTCTAGTCGTCTACCATTAGAAGTCTAATACAGTGAAACCCGGATATAACGCTCTTGAAGGGACCGGCCCGCGAGAGCGGTATAGGCGGGAAAGCGTTATACGCGGAAAATGAGTTTCGAGCATAACTAAAAGGGATATTATAACAATAGTGACTTTTGATGATAACCCGTGAACGAAACTATAAAAAATGGTTGGAAAAAATGTGTTATTGGAGTTTGAGAGGAAAAAAAAGTATTTTACTGTAATAGATTATTTTACACCTTTAACGTATTATTAAGTAACAAAAATATATCAAAGGATATTTTCTTATTAATATAGGTAACTTAATCATGAACGTCTTTACCGTGAATTAACAAAATCCTATTGTAAATTGACTCGAAAAATTCCAGGCATTTAGCTGAATTGAAATAAATTAACTTTTCTTTTGGCAAATCAGGAACTCAGTGGCTCAGTGCTTGCACAAGGGAGAAACATGAGCAGTATTATTCCGTAAGAAAGGGGCCGGTTCACCGCCGTGCTGTACCGCGCAGAGCGTTATATCCGGAATTTTTATCTGAAGGGATCAGACTGAAGAGCGTTAAAAGCGGGAGAGCGTTATATCCGGGGAGCGCCATATCCGGGAAAAACATACATTGCTCTTATCTTTGCCCAAGTGACAGGGAAAAGAGCGTTATAGGCGGGAAAGCGTTTTATCCGGGGAGCGTTACATCCGAGTTCCACTGTATACGTCTAATACACGTCTATTTGCTGTGTGGGTTGGTTTGTCAGATGTAGCCTCCTGAGTCCTAAGTGATTGAATAATCCTTTTGTTTATCAACCCTCTAAACCTCACCGCCAAAGTGCGAAAAATCATGATGATTATTTCTTCTGAATCTCGTGGTGTACGAAAATTGTCTTTTCCGACTTACCCACTTTAATGGTCAGGAAATATCATGACAGTAATATAAAATTCATGGGTTTACATCTCGATTGCCTTCTTTCATTCTAACGTAAGCGTAATCAAGAGAGCTATATCTGTTACCGTTGTTATTTGAAGACTGCGTTCTCTTCCTAGCGATCGCTTGAGGACTTTCATATCCCTGATATCGTATTTTTTGTTTATGTGGAATAGAGCCACACAATCTGCACTATAGCTGCTCCTTACTCTACAAAGTAAGTCCCACGGAGTCTTTTTCGGATTTGAACTGTGTTTTCCAGCTGCTAAGATGTGTAAGCGTTCGATTATTTTCCATTGAACAGAGATATGTAAAAGTATCGGATCTAATTTTTAAGCCTACCTCCGTTCTGACAGGGGCTTAATCGTTTCACTCGTTCTTTATAAAATCTTACATCACTACGCTAATGTTCGAATTACCTATACACCCATTAATCAAACCACATCTAGGAACATGCGCTCCGGATCATATCTAGCTATCTCATCTGCGCCATTGTCTAACCATGGTCAAGTCCGTCAACTTAAAGTGCTTGCCGAATACAACTCGCTGCCCCAATCAGTTAAGGACGCTCTGACTCTTTTTTATCCTTTCAACTATCTCCAAAATAAAACAATCCTTACTCATTACATTAAAACTGAAAGTCTCAAATGCGCCTGCCTTTTTAAGTTATCATATTCCAAAAAAATAAATAAAATAAAAATAAAACCTCTTCGTTGTCTACTCTGTACCAAGTAGCTGCGTTTTGCTCTATTTTTTTTCTTCTTTGTTTTGTAATTTTTGGAAAAATTTTATGTATACTTTTGCTCTGATTTCAACTACATTTGTTTGATGTGTCGGTTGAGATGTGATCAATTTACAGTAGCATATCGGTTGAAAAGTTAGTTGATAATAAGTTACCAAAATGAAACATGTTTTGCACTCGCCAACTCTGAAGCGCTTTATGAGAGCCTTCAAAAAGAAGACTTGTTTGCTACATGCTACTATCTGGATGAGAAATCTGTGTTGGGTGTGATAAAATGCTTCAACAGGAGTATGGGCACGAATTCATGAAATATTTGCTGATCTAAATTTTTTTTTTAAAAAAAAAGCTTGTGTTTTCTTTCTTGCCTTTTTACATTCATTCTATAACAATTTTTCTATTTAGGTTAGAATTTTTTTTCTTCAGTATGAGAATACCACTAAAGGTTTTACCAGGATTTATTTAAAAATAGTAATTATGTCTCTATTTGCCTTTTTGCATTATCAGTTTTGGCTTTGAAATTCAACAATTGAGATTATTGAAACAGCAGAAATCTTCGTCCCTTACATCAAAAACGAAGTGGGACAAACAGTTTATATTAAGATTGGGATTCTGATCTGAACCATTGTCCTTTGTAGGAGATGGCCAACTCCGGACACTTGCACCGCAGCTGTAGTAAAGATTTCTGGTTTCAAAATTAATTCTTCAAATTTTCTGTTGGTTTTTCATAAGCACTCCAAATCTGACAAAGAAAAATCCGGTTACTTTCCCGATAGGGAAAGTATTGTCACGGAGCTAGATTCGAGATTTTGACGGATCTTTATGTTTTTAGGTCCCAGGAGTCCGAAAAAGTGGATTATAAAAAATGTCCGTCTGTCTGTATGTCTGTCGGTCTGTCTGTCTGTCTGTCCTCTGTGGAGGTGGCAGTGAGGACACTATTGTCACGATCAATCTGAAATTCGGGATGAGGACTCAGAACGTGAATATCTCCAGCCGTTTTTTCGATATCATCTTTATCTTGATAATTAGGGGTAGTTCATCTTAAACACTCACAACTTTAACATCGAAACGCAGCAAAATCGTATTGTTTTGTTCCTTGATCTTCTGCTATTGAATTTTTTTGTAAGCACTCAAGTTTAAAATAATTGAGCACTGTTAGGTATACCGTATGATCGTAAAACCCCATGCCACGGAAAATTCCACGTGTCTTGTATTGATAATCTGCGTTTTGTCTAGAATTAAAAGATTGCTCTGATACGAAACAAAGTACCCCTAGTGTGCAACCTACAGCAAAATGATTGAAATAGAAAAGGTGCGTCTTGGTTTGAAACGTTCAGGTTCCCAATAAGAATGTTCAAACCCATAAGGCTAAGCCCGTATCGAAGATGTTTCTAAGGAAAATGTGCGAAAAAGTATTGTTGTCTCGTTGTCTCGTTTATCCTTTCCGCGGTCGTGGCTCGATTTGTCGCGAAGCCCGGTCGCTATGGCAGCCTTCTTTCCCATTGGTGTACAGCATTCATCTGTACAAATTTTCCTATGGGTCCCAATCGGAGCAATATTTTTGATTATCTTTGTGATCAGGATAGTCATGAGATGATTGCGTTAAAAAATGAAGCAGATCTGTCCATAAACAAAAATGTTGATTTAAAAAGTAATATTAATAAGGACTCTTCAAATTCTTACCCATCGAACGGCGTACGATGAATAATTTTTGATTCCCTTAATACTTTA
>Ga0058701_10004660_pt1 | contig 11177 bp, 5 predicted proteins | sample AgamicOrMae_FD_97039 | JGI IMG/M metagenome (GOLD analysis project Ga0058701, IMG submission 97039) | Agave microbial communities from Guanajuato, Mexico - Or.Ma.e | ecosystem: Host-associated > Plants > Phyllosphere > Phylloplane/Leaf | place: Guanajuato, Mexico | collected 2012-06-04 | reverse complement strand
GCAGCGCGTGGGGTGGGTCGGGAAAGGTTCCGGGGGAAAGGCAGGCGCCTCCTCTTGACCCCATACACTCTCACTGTACTCCCTAGGCGATGCTACGATCACAGTTTAGTTTACAAATAATGTTCCTAGATTTTGTTTGGACATCACTGGACAGTCCAACTAGAAGCAATTTTGAGTCACTGTTATGTTAAGGAAAATTGTACCACACACGGAACCCGAACAGTAAGTTGAGTTGAAAATGTTACAACGTTGGCAGTGGACTGAATGAATACAGACACATCGAACCGTTCCAATATTTTCCATAAGTTGAATGGGGAAAAGGCCTGGACTCTGACACATAACACGTAAACGAAATACGTCACATACCGAGTGTAGCTAAATACATGAATCAAGTTACGGCCACATTCGATAGAGTTTTTAAACGTATACGTCTCAACCATTATTCCTTGACATTAACGATCTGGTCCCCTTTCCAGCTGCTCTCACGGTCCATTTCTTTGAAATTACCACTACACAGTGCAGTGACAGATTATTCACTGGACTTTTTTAGATAGACGGAGGAGGGATATTAAAACCTACACAGAGTAGCGTATAGGTTAGTTTGCAAACGTGACAGTTAATTCACAGGTTTGGCCACCGTGGCGCTTCTTTCTGACACCAGGCGAGCTGCGAATGAAACCCCCACCCAAATAACTTGCCCCCTCCTTTTTCAGAACCTCCTCCTGTACCCCCACTTCCCCTTCCGAACTCCACCAATCGCTGCGCTTAGTCCTCCCCCACCACGAGCGTAGACTCGTTTTCACATTCCCCCCTCTATTTGGTCACGCACTTACCTTTAGAGAGTCGACAACCTCTGACCACACAGTCCCTCCTCGGTTGAATCTTAGCCTGGGATTAAGCGAATCAACGCCCGATTCATGAGGCAGTAAAACTTGAGTTAGCAAATCACAGGTAACCTGTGAGGTTAGAAATAGTCCGTCCAATGTACCTCAAGACGCTTACAAAAAAAAGGAAAAAGAAACTCTTAAGTATCTTGGCGCAAGTTGGTAGTGTCAAATGCAAGTGCAAGTTGATCTTATAACTTCCCTATAAAATGATCAAAACTTATTGTTACCGCGATTTCAGGGTTAGAATTAGAGTCAGTGTAACATTAACGCACATAGCAAACAAAAACAAAGTAAATTTTGCATCTTTTCCTACAATGAGAAATCTAGGAGTCCTTAATGGTAATCGTTGCAGTGTAACAGGTCTGCCACAAAACTTACTGTTACCGCTATGTCAGGGTAAGAATCAGAGTAACATGAAACGCACATAGCAAACAAACACAAAGTAAATGGAGCATTTCTCCGTTTGAGAGAAGGGAGTAATGTTCTCGAAAACTAGAAGTCCTGCAGGACCCCGCTTTTGAGAAAAATGTAGTATATGAAGTAAATTTTCAAACGATGTATATGCCGCTCGATTTGATTTTTCAAATCCGTTGTTCCTTGCATTTTTCCTTCATCCGCCTTTCTCCGATTGTGTTATATCCACTTAAAAGCGACGCCGTTAGACTCATTGTAACAGTTGAAAACGGTTGTTATCGGTTAGCAAACATGTTTGAAAATTAAACTCTTGAACTGATTAATTTTCAAAACCTCATTCCTGTAGGATATGCTCCCCGATTTCATCATTAAACAGAGAAATAGTCCATTGTCCATTGTTTCTACAATGATAACTCTAGGAGCCCTCCTAAATGGTACTCTTTTCAGTGTAACAGGTCTGCCACAGTGTCATTGAAAATACGTAGGATCTTCAACACTTTTATATGTCACATTTTTGCCATGTTCAGTTGACCCACTGTATACCCGTTTAATTACAGGTACGGCTAGCAGGCCTTGAGGATTTTTTCAGCGGAGTTAGGAGTTGTAAAACGAAGACCACACCCGATAGGGAAAATGGAGAAAATTCCGATGAATAAGCCACACCACAAATGTGTTCTCAAGTTCGAGTCTTCGTAGTAATGTGAGTAAGAACGCTTAATGAAGACATATTTTCCTAGCTATGCTTACCCGAAAACATTGCACCCAGATCCAGGTAGCTTGACGTTCAGAAAGCACTCATTCAGGGAAAAATCTGCTATCATTATCAAATCTTTGTCAAAAGAAAGAACCATTTCCCAGATTGCTTTGTAATTTCCGGTCGGTTTCATTTAAAATACCAGCTCAGTACCATTTTAATAGCTTAACCAAAAGTTAGGTTAGTTTTACTAGTTTTACTAGTTTATAGGCTACAGTCTAATTTTATTCTTGTTTGGTTGTACAGTGATTTAAAAGTAGCCTATTCATGGATCTTGTTTAAGCATCACGGTTAAACGGGTACATCAGGTATTTGGTTAGTTTTCAAGATACACCTACGTAGATTTAAGTCAAGTGTAGAAGCTCTGTATAAGCTGACCGTTGGCTATTTATTGGGCTTACTTGAAAGCTCGCCAAAATACTTGTTTTATTTTCATAACCATACAAGTATGGAAACATCTTAACACGAAGTTTTTGTGTAAATTTATAGTTAGATCATGCTGGTAATTTTTACAGATGAATTTAAGTCATTTTGGACGACATGCATATCACTGTTTTGAATGTGCATATCACATTTTCGTGGTATATGCGTGTAGTTAAAAATTTTTTTTTTTTCTAAAAAAGAAATATTTTTGAAAAAATAAGATGTAATAAAAAATAGAGAAGAAAAATGCTGGTGTGAGGGTCCGAGTTGTAATGTTTTCAAAAAAATCGCCAATCCGATGAAATCGATTGGCAAGCTTTTCCGCATAGTTGCAGTATTTAGAAGTAGTTCAGCAAAAACTATAACATTTTGTTAAGAAGTAAGCACCAGACATGCAGACCCCAATTTTCAGGGATTAGAAGTAGAATAGTCGACATGTCTGCATGTGGAATCAATCAAATCTTATCAATGGCTAATGTGTCGCACGTACTGTATATACCAAGTACATAAATACCCTAATCGTTCTTACCCGTATTACAAGTACAAGGTAACACCACAACCACATATAAATGTAAATAACTGTACACGCATTGCACCACATGAAACCTTTGCATCAAAAAATCACCATCACGTCCGTAGGCATATAACGGAGCACTCAGGTTGTATTTGGACACGCTTTTACGAAACCTACCAGTATTACATGTCTTCCTGGCCACAAGTAAATATAGAATGCAACGAGATCAATGTTTTTGTTTCCGTGTTCTCCTTGCTATAGATTTTCTCTGTTTGGACAGTTGTTACCTCAGCAATACCGGGATAAAGTGGTTGGGCTAAATGTCTATCTCCCCGTGTTGACGAAAACTCCATTTCCACGCTCTCATTAGTCATTGCGTACGGTTGTAAATACAATCATATTTCCTCATACGTGTAACTCAACCTAAACATAATCATCATCTCAATGTTTACAATGTCATATACACAACCCAAACGCGTTGTAACCGTGCGTATTGACATTTTGAAAAATTCCTCACTAAAAATATACGTCAAGCTTTAAGAGTGCCCTTCGGCTTTAAGTCCTGCCGTATCCACCATGGTATCAAATACCTTGATTTTTTATGTTTTTTTTGCGGTTGCACCTGTAAGGTAAGTGTGAACGCGTTTTGAAAAAATGTCCGTGAATATTAGTTCTCAAGTGAAACCTAACAGTGACTATATCACAAATTTACCAAAATACCCCTTTTAAATCTTTACACTTACTATGTGGTATTTTCATGAGCGCAGTACTCGTACGCTGTGACGAACCTTCCAATGTCCTTTAACACGAAAACCGTACGTTAACGAAGATGTCTTTGTCATATTTCTCAAATCGAATCAATGATTCTTCCTCGATTTTCTTTGAAGATCTAAAGGTCTCTCCATAGATCTTTAATTATAAGAAATAAAAGTGCTCCTCCTTTTTAAAAAGGCCTACTAAAGGGTTCTTTATTGTTAAATCGACCTTGTTCCCCATTAAAATATCCCGCTGGATTCTAACCTCACTTTTTAAAATTCAAACACGGCGCTCCTGTACCGGTACAACCGTCATGGTTGTGTTTGGCCAATGGGTGTTTTGTATGTTTTCCCCTCCCCCGGGGAGGTGGTGTCTCATTTCCGGGACCGTTCTTAATTCTTTTCGCTTCATGTACCCGGCCCTGCTACTTTCGGAGAGAGAGGGAAGTTCTCGAGTTCCCGAAATGCCTTCATCTACCGTTTCATTTGCCGGCCCGCGGCATTATTTATGTTGAGATTGACTTGCGGGTCAAGTGGTTCGTCACTCAACATTATTTCCAATCTGCTGAGTCCTGAAATATATCTCTTCCGTAAATAGTGACCTCGGGTAAGATAGAAAAATGTTTGATTAGGGAACCCACCAGAGAAACGCCATGCTTTTGATTTGCAAATCACTCACAGGAAACCAGCCCAATCTTCTCTCGGTTCACAGAATACTCCATCGCTGTCAACATTCCAGATGCAGTTATTTTGAGAGGGGAATTTTTTCCGAACCCGATTTTATCTGCGATTACGGAACAATCAAACATTTTAGCCATGGACGACAATAATACACATTTCTTATTCTTTCTTTATATTCTTCGTCTTTCTGGTCGTAGCTACAGATATTAGACGAATAATTATGAGTTTTTGAGGGCGTAAGGAGAAGTGTTCCTCATGTAATGTCAACAAGATAACCCTTCTACCGTGTTAGAAACCCAGTGGTTTTCCTGCTTCCATAAGAAAGAGGGAGCTATTGGAAAGCAGTCTGTCGATGTTTCTGCGAAGAAAAACACCCTACGATAAAAAGAGAGGTGTGCGTAAAGTGAGCCAGTAATGTGTATTGGGAAGCGCGGGTCCGCAGGCCACACGAACGGAGAGTTCAAAACTTCGTCTATTTGTGACGTGCCATCGTTTTCTTTTTGTCAGTAGATGTTTGATGGGTATTATTGTTTGTGGTATTCCAGCAGGTTATTAAAAACTAACGAGTTTTTTCTTGTGGATTTGCATTTGGCAGGAAAATCTCTGATGGTATTGAATCTCGAGATGGCTTATGAGATTGATAGAGATATATACATATTTTATCGCGAAGTTAGTCAGATGCGTCTCCTCTTTTTTTTCATTGTTTGCGTAACTAGAAGCAAGAGCACAGTGGATAGAAAAGGTGGGAACAAGTCAACTTTTGAAATGTCATGTTTGAAAGAGTTGGTGTGGTTTATTTTGGTAAGGTTAGGTAAGATTTTGCCAAGTTAGGATACGTTATCGGAGGTTTAGGAAGGTTAAGTTTGGTAAAATTTGGTGAGGTGAAGTATTGTCATGTTGCGTTTTGTGATTTGAAGTTAGATCGGTCTAGGCCTAGAAAATCAATATTTGATAGTTTGCAACGCAAGGAATGCAATAGTTTAACGATTTCTTTTATGAAAAAGGCGATTATACGGCAATAGTCGAATTACTGAAGGTTTTTTTTTTCATTTCTCGCTATATTGGTGCCTTGGATAAATTTTATGAAGCGAGTACGCTCACCACAAGAAAGACAAAGCTAAAATTCATTTTGAAATTTAGCATGTATAGTGGGTCACAAAATGCATGACCCCTGCTTCCATGTATTTCTTATGGAAGCAGGGGTCATGACTATTGTGGCCCACTGTACAGTAATATATCGTAGTGATTGATTTGGAAGCTTCCAAATGGAATGCAGTTTTTGTGATTTATTTTTTTCATTGATTTTCAAATTCATCTGTATTCGATGTTTGTACAGAAACTTTTAAGGGACAATAATATGGGAAATTTCTTATAAACATTTGAGTGAAAAATAGCACCCATTACTACATTTGGGACAAACGAACTCTGCTTGCTATTTTGTCAATACGTTCTTCGACAGAGATTTGATAGCATATGCCAACACGTTGTGCTGCCGATAGCAGAACCTCATGAACAAAACATAAAGGGATTCAGGGGTGATACCCCAAACCGCTTCTAAAAACATTCTTCCTTGAGATCGCGTCTCTCTTGCGAATGTTTATCAAAACATTATTTACGTTTATACCCTGAAAATTTGAAGGGTTGAATTTCCCATCTCCTGTGTTTTTCGTTTCGTCGCAAAACCCAGTGGAGTGAAAACCCGAGGTACAGGATATAACCTAACCTTACTAAACCTAGGTTAACCTACACGGTCTACTAGCCGAGCGGTGCTGCAGCGAAGCGGAATACAAAGCACCATCGAGCGAACCCGTTTCGGGAAGGGGCATTTAAAATCTAACCAATCCTAAGAGATCCTTGATCATCATGTATCGGTAATGAAAATTTGAACAAGGATGCATTACAGAGGAAGGAAGCCAAACCTATAAAACTTAGTGTCGTATCTAAAAGTTAGATATGCTCCAGCCCTTCCGTGGATAAATTGAAATTCCAACGAGAATAGGAATGCCACATCTTAGACGTAATCCGTTCAGGTACGACTACGTAACAATGCGTCCAATATGAAACTCTGGGTTTGACAGATTTATTATCCAACGTAAAAAGGAAAATATGCCTTGCCAAAGCCTTTCTTGGGGACAGACTTGCGAGGAAATTATTTTATGTGTCACAAAATGTGCACACTGATCAAAACATATACCTTCTGGGACAGCCATCTGGAGTGTGAAGGTAAAACTGTAACAGGTCGCGGTTTTGATAGTTTTCGAGAAAGAACCATCGGAATAACCATATGGGAGAAAAAGGATTGGTTTAGATAGCTTACCGTTAGCATAGTTATTTGTCTTTAAGCCTAGATAAAATTTGAAAACTAACGAAAGTAAGAAGTTTACTGTCGTACTCGGAACGGGTTAAGGACTATCAAAACAATCATAAGAATAATCAAACCCGTTTTTTTATTATTATCATCACGTTTTCATTGTTAATTTTATGATTAGAAGTTGATGTGGTAGTCATAACAAAATGCCTTTTACAACATTTATGTAGTATTTAAATAACTTTTACTCTATCGTAGCGTATTCAGCGCGCTGGTCTAGGTTAACCAAAGAATTAGAAATGCTGCGATGTTCGCTAAAAGTTGTCAATTGCATCAAGTTGACTTTTATTTTTGTCATTGCGTCGCCGAGAGCCAGTTTGCTGCGTTGAGTGCCGTACCCTTTTAATTGCCTGTTAGTTCCAAAGAAAACTCTAATTTATGAGTGGCGGTGATCCGCACTCGAGCATATCACTTGAATTAGGACGCTTAAGTCGTAGTTGAGAAACTATAAAGTCCGTGCAGACTAAGATTGGTGCTGAAAGGCTGGGTGTTGTATAGGAGACAGGAGTGGAGGGCTGAGTTGAATGGGACTTCTTGCTAGCGCGGAACGTCCTCTCCTTGACCCAGATAAAATCAGGGTTTCTGACCTTTAGATAACCATGCCAACTTTGCTATCCTGAGTTTCTAATTCATGCAGTGATCTGGAACGAAAGTTTTGTTGTGTAAGGGTTGTCTGAGTCGCGATAGTCAGTAAAGTAAGTCACAAAACTTGCGTTATTTTCTAACAAAAAAATATGAATAAAACATGAGATTCTGCGCACTAAGATTGAAGCATTGACTTTTTCCATTCATTGCACAACTCTGTGGTTATATCCAAGCAGGGCGATAGTAGGTAATAACGACAATGAGGATAGCAAGTCTTTTTTGCACACCGGATATCATGAGTTGTCATCTCTTGTTATTTCGGGTCAAACTCTATTTTGGAACAAACTCTATTCTTTTTTTATAAACATAAGACGTAGGCTATCGTCGCACCGTCCATTTTGAAAACTCGCGTTTCTCACTAAGAGAGAAAAGATAATAAAAATGTAACGTTTCGCCACTAAACCAATCAGAACGAGGTAGAGGCCAAGAAATACTAGAGAGGAGGTATTGGGCAGCCATTTTGTTTCTCATGGGACCATCAAATGCATTGCAGTTTACGGAGAAACTTCAGAAACAAGATGGCGGCGCCCATGCACCCTCAATGCCGCCTCTCTAGTATATCCAGTCCTCTAGAGCGAGGCACACGGCCCTTAACCTAACAGAGCTGCCAACGAAACGATAGCTCATCTCTCCAAATTAGAGAGCAAAGAAGACGTATAATATGCTCCCATTACACACAACGCTTAAGGCATAGCTTTTTAAACTGGGATTGTAAGAAAGTATGCGCTTAAGTCAGCTCAATTCTAGCTTGATCCGCCTTAATTCCGCTGCATTGAATCGGGGGCCGCTCTTCTTTCGCAGCAGAAGTTTTAATAAACGCATTTTCTGGAAGGCGACGCTTAACGACCTGCCCGCAAAGAATGCACGCTGCAGCGAAACGGACGTCGTAGAAAGCGCAAACTTCGTCCACGCGCCATAACCATTACCGTCATTTGATTCCGTTGATAGAGGTGACCTCCCTTGGGCAATACTTTATAAAAAGGAATCATTTTTTCCAGGATTTTCTTTACTTTTTTCTGCTTGCTTGGAATTTACGAGAAAGAGCGTTTTTACTGTGTGACAATACGAAATATATACCAAGCTTCTTGCGTTCTTTTTTACGACGATGTTCCGTTTTACGAGAGTAGCATATCGTTTGTAGTGTTTGCTAAGTGTACTAAAATAAACACTTTTTCTTTGATTTTTTTAAGCTGTCATTATTTCAAGTTAATTTTTTATCTTATTGTTCAAAAATGACGCACGAATATTTATCTGCTCAAAATGCAAAACTGTCATTTAAAAATGTTTTATTGGCATTTTGAACTATAGTAAAGACTTTGTTTTGCTTAGTTGATTACAGTAGAGTCTTAGTTATACGTCTCTCAGTAGTACGTCCCACTCATTTATGCGTCCAATTGTTATAGTCTCGTCCGGAATACTTTATATAGCGTTATATGGCAGATTATTTCCACTTGTACGTCCCTCTCAGTTCTACGTCCAAATTTTTGTTCCCCATTCAATGGGGAACGAACGGCAACATGCAAGGAAGGGCGTAAATCATGTGGTTCCAAAGTCCGGGCTAATTCCAACCAAATCTCGGAACAAAAAGCCAGCTAGCACTTTTATTGAACTTGCGTTTTTCCCCCAGTAATAACGAAAGAATATGTTGACTTCCATAGGATATTGACTGTTCCAAATGCCACCATTTTACTGAATCGAGTTGATTAATTATGCCGATTTCTAATTATTGGAAGCTTATAATTGATCCAATTAGCATTGCTTAGCTTTGAATCTCTGGAATTCATCCCCCAAAAAATCTTCGTATTCAAAATAGAAAACTTCGGTTTTGATAAAGCTACCTATTTCTGTGATGAATAGACAAGGAGAAGCATTGATTTGCTGCAATAATCGAAATAGGTCACCTCTTTCACTTACTAAAAAAAAGAAAGAAAGCAGAAGAAGAAAACTAAAGAAGAAGAAGAAAACTTTGTGTTTGTGTTTCCTTATACCCGCTCAAAATTCACTCAGCATGACAGGGACTAATCCACGTGTTATCTAGTCGATTCTTTGCAGCTTTTTTGAAATGCAAGGAGCAACAGTACAATTCAATTACTTTTTTGATTTCACAAACCATATCGAGCCAGTAGTAGATCACTGAGCACTTTTACTTGAGAAAAAGAAACTCCAACATACAAAATTATTCCTTTTATATAAACAAACATTTAACATCTGGTCGGATAAAGCAGAAAACATTCAGTAATATTATGTTATTTTTTCTGGTTTAAGTTGGTCATCTTGCTTGTATTTCATCAGCAATGTGCAGAAACGATTGTCCTTAATGTTGACGGTTGTAAATTCAGGAGTTCATAGTAAGGGATCTGGTGTTATTACAAACTTAACCTTAATAGCCCGACCATCAAAATGCCCACCGCGAAATTGTGCTGGCCTACGCAATTCTGAGGAACTCACTAATGGTTAGTGAGAAGATATATTTAGTCGAGGGTAAAGCAATTTAGGATACACTTCCGTAGTTTTTCTACTTTGCTAGCCTATAATGTTAATGCTATCTTAAAGGAAATACAATCCCTTAAATGCTTGCTTCCCTGCTATCTCAATTATAATGTTTGGACTTTTTGTCTTTCTCTTATCTCTTTGACAACGAAAGAAGCTCTGCGGCCCATAACCTAACCTTAACCGCACTACATGCTAAGGAGGTACGACGCACAGCCGCTTATCGATGCATAGGATCAGACTTGGTAAGGTTAGATTACCAAGTTGATTCACATTGGTAGCATTACAAGTTAGGCAAGGTTGGATCACGTCATTTAAAATTGGGTTTAGTTGTTTTAAGGCTAGCGTCTCTTTCGCTCCTCTCAGCTAGTAAAGCCTAATGCCCCTTATATCTCGTAGATAGTTGCTGCTAAGACGCACAAGGCTTGGCGTTCAAATGCCTCGCTTTGTTATCAATCCACTCGGCCCGTCAACGGAGGATAAAATTCGTCAGTAGAAAGCACACCCTGTTAAATTTGTCATTGTGTTAACAAGGCTTCTTGGAGGTATGGGAAATATGCAGAACCAGTTGGAATGGGCATTGCTTTAATGAGAACATGGCTGACTGCGATCGGACCTGACAGTCTATTTACTGACTAATAGACAAATGAATGAGTTATGCGAATGCGACATATGACAAAATTAGACGGCGGTGGACTTGCGAAACGTAGCAGTCGGCCTAGATTTCGGCTGGAGGGATATTTGCATAAAAAGTTATTTGTCAGGAGGCAAACTTTCACGGGACACTCTTTTTTGTTTTTCTTTAGATTCGCGAATCTAAATTAAAATTAACCGCGCTTAATTTAAATTGAAGCAAAACTTGTGTGTTGTACAGCTCTGTCCTCATTTTGTGCGATGTTTTTCAGCCCAACACCTTTTGGTGAAGGGGTCATTTATATACAGGGTGTCTCAAGTTTAATGTGAAAAAATGAAACCTCGGATAGACGAAGGGATTCTAAGACGAAAATGTGAAATGAACATGGGGTCTAAACGTACCGTTTGACGTCCAGACCCCTTCGAACGGTTTGTTTTGGTATCCATCTCTTAGTAAAGGTACTACTCGTTCGATTGAAACAATCAGAGTTTAAGGTGCGCCACATCATTGTGAGTAACTTTGATTCCTATAAATTTTTCGTAACTTGAACGGTTTAGGCGCTACGAACCGATGAACTTAGATGTTGAAATGTTGTGTCAGATGGGACAATGT
>Ga0058701_10004659_pt1 | contig 11178 bp, 11 predicted proteins | sample AgamicOrMae_FD_97039 | JGI IMG/M metagenome (GOLD analysis project Ga0058701, IMG submission 97039) | Agave microbial communities from Guanajuato, Mexico - Or.Ma.e | ecosystem: Host-associated > Plants > Phyllosphere > Phylloplane/Leaf | place: Guanajuato, Mexico | collected 2012-06-04 | reverse complement strand
CTTTAAAACTGATAGTGTGAAATTAACTTGAAAGCACGCTGAGTGCAAGTAAAAATAAGTAATAATACATATCTCCTTACATTATTTTCATGTCCGAAGTCAGCTGGAGTAGACAATACGTGAGACATCCGATGAATTCTAGCTCGTGGTTTCCAGCTCCGAAAATAAGTCCTCTGGAAAATTTGAGCAATTACCTTGGTTAGGTTTTCAATGTCCGTCTCATGGTTTCTTAAATCAGGCAGTAAGATGTGAGTTACCTGTGAGTTGTCAGTTTATGCAGTGCTTCTAGCACGGCCATTTGCTGCGCGACGCTCTCAGTGGACCGGGACAAGAGGAAGAGTATGGTGCGGTTTAGACACCGATAAAGGCCTTCTAGGGATACGGCACCTGAGCGTCTTTTCGCTTGAGATATCAACTTCACGACAAAGTCGAAAACTTCGTGAGGATCTTTGGCTAGATTACCTGCGAAAACGAAAACACAGAAGGCTACATGTCGAAAGCTGCATATCATAAATTAACCCGCTGTTCTTATGCAGGACGAAGAAATGATTAAGTGGAATGTTGTTTCGGATGTCACTGGTCCTCCTCTCTTGCGAGACTTACCTTGCCACAGCTTATCTACAGTCCGCGCGGCTAAATAGCAGACATTTGGTGCAATGTTACTGGCGGCTCCGCCGGTTATGATGGGCAACGCAGCCTGCTCGCCAATCAGCACGTCGGCTGCTAGCAGATGGTCCATCAGCAGAGACAAAATTTCTGTTTGATACTTGGTGTGTTGAGCGCTGCTCGCTACTTCCGGTGAAGCCTGCATTACGCAAAAAACCGTTACGAATGCGCATCCTACATCGGTTCACATCTATGACTACAAAAAGAACTTACACTTAAGACTAGATCAATGACGGGTGTTCCTTTTCCAGAAACAGGCAGTGACAAAGAATCGACTACAATAACTCGCAGGAAGTCCATGACAAACTTCCGGGCCGGATGAGACGTCAGTAATGTTTCCTTAGACAGAGAATTGACAAGAACAGCGCTCTCGTCGCTCGGGAAAACCTACAAAACGAAAAATATCAGCGAACCGCTAGGCGTTATGATGTTTCTTTTTATAACGAATACTTACTTCGTCTACAGGAGAACCAGCCGTGCTGCTGGCCTCACTTCCCGGACCCCTGGGGAACAAAGTGCCTGCCAGGGCAGACAACACTTCGCCGCTCATGAAAACGGGCTTAAAGTCGTTTATATTTTGGTACAGGAAAAACGAGAATTGAATAATTGTCACCGGGTAGTCCCACAGCCATTGAGGTAAGCTATCATTGCTGGAACAGAAACGTTTTATGAGAAAATACATCAAGATGAAATTTCTCAAGCAGGAACTTATCTTACTTTTTATTTTCTTGATTAAGCATGGCGCGGACCATTCCTAGAAGAGCGGTAACAGCCTCTGAGCATACGACGACCTTCCCGTTGAGAGAACTGACTGAGGGACCAGCAGGCATTCCGAACAGGAAAGTCCAAATATTGTCAAGATCAAGCTGAAACGGAAAGAAGAGGTTAGGAATCCGACAAAACAGAAGGCGTCGCGTCGGGGCAAACAGACGAGCGCGTACCTTAGTATCAGGAGATATTTGTTTGACAGGTTGACCCATCATAAGTGCCATTAGCAAGAAGTATGTTTCTGGAACTTCCAAATGATGAGGGAGTAGCCATGATAACCGCTGAAAGCCGGGAAAATTGAATCCTTCTAATCGGTTTGGGGACTTATGAGTTATCGTCCCAAGTTGAGTACCTGAAGAACAAAAATACCATCACTTAAACATTCAAAAGGCGCCTTGTGTATTCGACGCTTATGTATGTTGGGCTTTCAACTTAAACCACTACCGCCCAGCGATGCCGTTAGGATACTGAAAAATTTATTTTAGAGGATCTTTTCAGTGCAGTATTTTCACAATTTAAATAATACCACCTCCTGAAAACCTGAAATTTAGTAATTTAGGCATTTTCCAAAGCTTTAAATTTCGTATTTTAATGGAAAAAATCCTTCCAATTTCTCTTAAGCTGAATTTCACTCCAAATACTTTGGGCTGTTATGGGTTAATATGATTGGGAGACCCATCTAATGACATTCCATGTTTACCAACCCACTGTCCAAGAAAATCAATGCGCGACCTCGTCAAAGAGGAAGAAAAGTTTAAGATGGAGAGATAACAGTTTGAACACGCTTTGGAGCTACGTATAAGTGAGAGCTACAGGCATGCCAACATTCTTTCTCGATAAATTCAAAAATGATTGAATTTTCTTGGATGAACGCAAGATTACTACCTAAGAGACTTCCACCTCGATCTTGTAAGACCAGTTGGGTGTCCCGAAGCCAGCCTCCTGAACCACTGCCATCTCGAAATTTGGCGAGCAGCGCGGGATTTGAACACAGGGCCACTAGGATACGCAAGCCCCACACGACTGTAGTCGGATGCAACGTTGGCTGCAGCCACAGCAACACCCAGTCAAAGCCTAACACCCGCACTACCTCGTTAGAAAACCTGAAAAATCAAACCATACTTATTTCAACTGCGCTAGAAAATCCATGCATACCACAGGCTTGTTGCGCCGACGCCAAAACGAAATTTGCGGGTTTTCCACGAAAAAAAGGCTTCCATAATCTTTCTAAATAAGTTTCCTGACTTTTCCACATAATTGAACTAGCTAAAATTCGTCCAGGTCAATTCGGTCTTCATAAGACAAACGCTTAAGTTGAACTTGGTTTGCTATATACCTTGTTTTGTTTTACCTAAATAACAAACAGTCAAGCTTAAATAATCTAAGTTTATCATGAATCAAAAAATGTGATCTCTAGGTGTAAAACAGCAATTTTCAAATATATTAACTTTAAGATTTTTCGAGATAAGCCAGGTGCGCAACAATCCTGATATCGGTAGAAATTACGTCTTACCCTTGACTGACGGTGTTACGGTTGTTAAACAAAAGGAAATGAATTAATTGAAGACAACGGTTCCGAAGCATTACTCTACTGATCAGGTCTTTTGGTTCCCATGAGCCTTCGCATTGTTCTGGGAGCACAAGATGCTTCTCATCTTGCGGCGGACTAGATAAAGTTGACGCGATCAATTGACCGAATCTGAAAGCAGACGACCACTATGAGCAAAACCACAATCTTGGACTTCTTTGGTGTTTCTGTAAGATACTCACGCCAGGAGATCACTAGATCTTGGGTTGACGGCGAGGAGAACGCCCAGAAGGGTCAAGAGCATGGTCGATGTGGCGGACGGGCCCAGCATCACATCGGGCAGAATGAAGAGAAGGCGGTGAACTAACTGTAAGTCCCGGAGCAGTCGCAAGTTTCCTTTCTTCTCACTGGACTCTGATACCAGCTCTAGGAGGTGCTCGAACAAAGAGCGCTGCAGTTCGCCGGGAGCTTGATGCCACACCTGGATGTGTAACACACGCGTTAGGCACTCTACATTCTAAGAGATCAGGATGAAAAATTCATCGGCCATACTTCAATGTCACAGAGCAGGTCCTGGAAGGCCTGTGGATTCGGAACACAGGAGCTTTCCCTGCCCGAATCTACAGATCCGACTAGGCTGAAGGTCAGGTGCAGGATGTGACTATTGAGCAGAGAAGTTTTGCGACGAAGCAACATCGCGAGAGTTTGATATCCTCTTCTTCTATCCATCTCGAGTTGTGCGCAACGATTGCTTCGGACGACGCAAACCAGCGCCTTCACTCCGGCGTACAGACTCTCGACATCCTGTGCCATGGCAATTAAACCTACAACGGAAATAACAAGTTAGAAGTATATTTGATAACAGAGGAATAGATATTTTGAACAAAAGAATGTCCTCGAATCGCAGTGAAACGCCTGGGGCGACCTCTCCCCCCGTTCCTCCGCGTTTGTTTAGGCACATTGTCGAGGCAGTCATTTCAACAATTATGGGGATAATAAATCGATTCGATCAGGTAACTCTTTCATAAACCTCATTGAAAACTACAAGCGCATATAGGGATATTGCGCATCAATCGAAAGGAAATGCCATCACGTTTCCTAATTACGAAAACTGTTGAAATCTTTTTTAAAGGCGATCATGATGTGCTAATTTAACCCATCAAACCAATTCGGTCACCTTGAGCTGAAACAAATGTCAATAAGTTTGCAAAATACATAGCTAAGGATTGTCTAGGTTTGCAATATATCGAGCTTACGTTAGCATAGCTTTTCAATACACCTAGTTTGCCCAGATCACAATGAACTTAACTGAGTTTGTAAAACAATCCATACTCACCGAGTAAGACAGAGCAGCCGCCTACATTGTCGACGACTTTGGCGACGGGGCGCGGCGAGAAGACGCGGACGCCCAGGTAGCCGATGACGACCCCGCCTAGCGAGCGCGCCGGTCCGCCAAGATGGGCGGCTGAGTTGTGAAGAACGCGGATGGGGGTTGCATTCTCGTGGGACGACATTCCGAGCTACCAAGACAAACAAAATATACTCATGACTCCACTCTGGCAACCGCTTCGTTAGGTCAACGCAGGTAAGGTTAGGTGCCTCAATCTGCTGTTGCTGTACTCGGTTTGGCAGAAGGAATACAAGAGGTGGAAAATGCAGCCACCCAGAAAGTGTTTACTGAGAAACGTTCTTTTTCTTTTGTCACAGTTGACCGTACCTGTCGAGCAATCGATCTGTTATCAGCTCGGTTGTATACTTTCCGAATTTTAGCCAGTGTGAGTTGAGACATGGCTTTGGCGTTCAGTCCAAAAATAACTTTCTCCTCGGCGACCAAGGCAGTAGGCGGCTCTGCCCCTGCAGGAAAAACGCAAAAATTAACAGCTAATAGGGAAAATTCTGGTAAAATACCGATTATCTATGTAAGAAGCTGCATCTGATCCTGGAGGGTAAAATTCATTGAATTTCAATTCAGTTTGCGTAAGAACATTAAAAGTCAAGCGGACGAATGTTTAAAGGTGCTAGCGTTCTCAGCATCTTCTGAAAGCGTGTAAATCAACATCCAAAATGAATAGGAAGTAAGCTTTGTAAAAACCAAAGAATGCTTGCAAACACCTCGATTTCTCGTTGCCTTGAGTTCCTGATAGATAGACTGTAGTGTAACAGAGAGTGGCCAACTCTAACGGTCCTCTTGAATTCCACAGCTCTCATTGGTCGGGATCCAGTTATTGCCTTCGCTGATTGGTTGGGATCCAAAACTTTGTGTGGTCACGTGGTACAGTTGACCACACACTGTTACACTACAGTCTCTGTAGTTAAGTTCTGCTCAGAATAAAAGAGTTTTCACGTACCAATTCTATTGTTAATGGACGGGGCTTGGAGACTTCCCATGTACTGCGGTCCGAGCCTATGTAACGCTGCGATGGTCTGAGGGCTCAGAACTTCCTCAAGCAGATGGCACGGGCCCTGCTTCCATGTTAGGCGCGAGTATCTCCTCCAGCTCGGAGGGGTTCCGATGTAACCATAGACCGAAGATGCCACTGTGAGGGTCGCAGCACCTCCGCCAGGGTTTTGGGAAATATAATGAAGCTGAAACATAGCATAGTTCCAAGTTCGGTAACCACAAAGAGAATTCACCGCCTACAAGTGTGACTACGTTTTATTCCATGGATGAGCGTTTCGATACACTTGTTTGACTCACACGTACCTTTTGAGAATGAATCTGCTGTCCGTCGATGTACACAGAACAAGATGAGTTTTTCAGTACCGCCCGGTTGAGGACCAAGGCCAGATGGTGCCACTGGCCTTCTTGCAGGAGATCTGGACACCAGACGCGCGCCACACAGTCGCCCAGCGGTTCCGGCTCCCAGTCGCCGATATCTGTTCAAAGTCAAAAATAATCCATCACTACTTTGTCCTTACCAACCGTTTGAGTCACTATCAGCACCAAGTCTAGAGGCCTCGATATATCAGAGAGGTGTCATTGAGCAGCCATTTTGTTTCCGATAAGATCATCAAAGCTTGCGGAAACAAGATGGTGGCGCACAGGGTTTTGCACCCTCTCAAGCATATCCAGGCTTGTCGTCGAATCATGCTATATGACTTCAAAAACGATTCCTCTTTTTGATTTTCGGCGAAAGTCTACATATGGGGACCGCGAAGTATACTTACTGTGAGGCATATGCGTTTCATTGGTGCTGACTATGATGGCTTTATCATGCGCGGACAAAATAACAGTAAGGCAAATAAGGTGATTGTCACCCCCAGGTACGTTTCGGATTAGAGTGAGCAAGCGGACGGGGTGCGGGTCAGTGCGGGGATCGCTAAATTTGTCCACGCACAGCCACGTTGAGAAAGTCAGTCCTGTGAGCGGTGGGAATACTCGATCGCCTAAAACAGAAAACACAGTTAAGCCTCCACGTTTGTGGAAAGACAGGTTTCTTTCGGTGTCGTCGTTGTCAAAGTTCGACGAAGAGGTGGTGCTGTGGTCCTCCTCACCTGAGCCGATACCACCGAGGACGCCGTTGTCCACGCCAGCGGCCAGCGCCGCTCCGCCGATGACGGGGCCCCCCGACGCGCTCTGCGGCGCTATGCTCGGGAGGTACAGAGCCCCGAAGCCTTCGGCGGACATGTCGAACTCGACGAACGCCGGCGGAAGGCTGATCTGATGAGCGCGGAAATCGCGAGGTGTCGTCATGGACACCAGCGTTTTGACTCTCGTTAGAGGAACAGGCCCTCCGACCCCTTTGCCGTGGTGATACTCGTCTAGCGGAGTGCAGCAGAGCGGATCGCCCAGACGAAGGAACACCCTGAGGTCTAGAGGCTCGAGCGCCTGCGCGGCTAACCTCTCGAGCATGTATTGAAGAGGCTGGTGAAGAGAATGCGTCTCGTCTTCCAGAGCGATGGAGCCGACGGACAGGAGCTGACCGACCAGACCAGCCTCGCACATCACTTGTTGGTTACGCTCGGATCTTACTAACGATTTCAGGATTTCCGCAGTGAGAAGTTGGAGGGTTAGCGCAGCCTGTATCACAACCAAAAGCATTAAAATCGGGTTCCGATGGAAAATAATGAGTTTCTACGTACCTGGGACTGTACCGGATGTTGTATCGAAGGTAGAAGTCTCCAGATAGCGAGAACTATTCCTGGATGGACTACGACGGGATCCGGGGTGGGCGGAGTTAGGTTTAGTGAGCTGACACGTCTGGTGCCGCTAGGAGATTCCACGGATTGCTCACGCTGAAAACGAGAAAAACTTCGTTTAATTAAGGTTTTACGGACGTTGTTCTACAGGATTCTCACTACTGATCGGGAAGAATATAAATCTAAAAAGTTTAAGAAAAATTGGAGAGCCAAGCGCACTGTTAAGCTGTCAAGGTAGGTGCTAGTTCTGCCGCTAGCCGCCATATGGCGCTGCTATGAAAAGGACACAACATGGCGGGAATGGGGCCGCCACATTGCCGCCATATTTTACGCTTATAGCCTCATTGAGTGACGAGAAAGTGACGTACCTCTACGTTATTTCTACTTCGGTGACTTGGCGATTTGAACGAGATGACGTTAGACGCGTTCGGTTTGTCGTACATATCTAGAGCTACATTATACAAGAGCCTCAGGATTACACAAGCGTAGGACAGGCTTGCTGCTACATCATCCGGTAAACTGCAACACAAATACGATAAACTGTTGTAGCTGTTTACAAGAGAAAAGTATAAAAGACAGGAAATAAAAAATATTACCTGGGTTCTAACACATTTCCGGTGAAAAGGTTATAAAATGTATTTTCTTGATCGTGCACCAAAGTTTCATCACAATCCTGCAGAGTTTGTTGGGTTGTAAAACAGCCCAGAAGTCTCAAGGAATCACATAATGTAGATTGACAGATCTGAAACACGACAAGATTACCGACACTTTCTTAAGTTTAAACTCCTCGACATTCACACAAGACTTCATCATCGACTTATTTTTTAGTCAACATAATACGAAAAAAGTTATGATTCTTAAACTTTTTGAAAGGGCAATTTTTATGAGCATTCACCTTAGACGAAAAACTCTGGAAAATATTTAGACGATTCCTACACTTTTATAGGGCGGTAGCACTGAAATTTTGTTAAATATTAATAAGTTTAAAATTAATAAGAACAGTACTTTCGCAAGGCTGTAACACTTTGTTATCTCAAAAATTATCCTATCCAGTCATTGAGTACCGTGATAAAAACGTTGAAAAACATGTAAATAGAGTTAAGTCAACATTGCAGAATAAATCTGCGATGGGGCGGTTGGACTTGAAGAAATTTAGCCTACGTTTGAAAATCGTACGGTAAGAATGGTCAACAGCAAGCGCAGTGCTACCAACCTATTGACATGTAATAATTTTAGTAGCACAGCGACTGACAAGTGAGTGAGAACTTTCGTGCGGTTAACATTCATTAAAGAGATCGAAAATAGGAAACTGACCTCTTGATGGAAAAATTTGGCGTTCGCTGGCTCAAAGCGCATCGCGACTGTGAGGGTGTTGAACACGGTGTGCAACAAGGCGAGAACTGGTCCAGGGGGCAGCACCTTCTCGATAGAGCGGTCGTCTCCCAGACTGCCTTCTAACGACACTAACACACTCGTCACGTACACAAAACCACTCACTTTACGAAAAGCGGTTCTTGTTCGGTGACTGTCCCTTAAGCACGTTAGCAGAGACTGCAAAACAAACACAAAATAACAATACGTAAGCTACGTATCCTAATGACGTCTTCCACGTTTTTTGGACCCGATAAATTTTCTTGTGACAGGTCTCCTTTCCCAATTAAATAGATTTACCTCCTCCCTGCTTCCTAACTTAACAGTTAACACCTCAAAAAAATTAACGCAAGAATTAAGGTGAGTATTCGTCAAAGCTAGATTAGGTTCAGTTAGGTTACGTTTGGTTTAAGCTTATTAAATTTCAGCCTGGTAGGGTTGAGTTAGGTTGAGTTACATAAGGTCAATCTCGGCTAAGTTAGGTTAGGTCCAGCTAGGTTAACCCACTACCGCCCAGCGATGCCGTACGGAAACAGAAAAAGTTATTTTAGAGGATCTTTTCAGTTCAGTATTGTCACAATTTAAAAAATATCACCCCTCTGGAGAACTGAAATTTATTAATTTAGGCATTATTCAAAGCTTGAAATGTCGTATTTTGAAGGAAAATAAAATCCTTTCAATTTTTCTTAAGCGACGTTCCACTAAATATACTTTGGGCTGTTATGGTTTAATCTAGGCAGTTAGATTAGGTTGGGTAAGGTGAAGATTGTTAGGTCACAGACGGGGCAGGATTTCAGAGATTCCATTTCTTCCATGTGACCATAGTCCTCTCATATAATCACGGAATTCCATGCTATGATTTTAATGGAAAACGCGTCAGTTACCTTCAGTATGTGCGTTTTGAGCTCCAAGGCCGACGGGGGCGCCGAGTGCATCATCCCCAGCAGGATGCCCATGTCCTCGTCTCCGCCCGCGCCCATCATGAGCTCCCGCACGATCCCCAGCGCCTCCTTGCGGCACTCCAGGTACGGGACCAGGCTATGGGCGCACCGGGCCCCGCCGCACTCGCGGAACACCGCGGCGTTGTTGGCGTTCCCCGCCACAAGGACGGTCAGCGCCTCGATCACCCGCATTCCCAGTTCTTCCTCCAGCGGAGGCATCGTAAACTCTGCAAAAACACAACAAATATCGCCTTCAATAGTACACTGTAAATGTTCTCTCACAACTGAGAAATCCAAGGATTAAAAGAAATGGCAGTGTGCATTGACCCGACTGTCTCTTATAAAATATATAAGGTTGGGTTCCGTGCGTTCTCTCTCTCCCATTTGAAATCTATTAGGTTGGTTACGTGCGATCAAGTCTCCCTATATTAACGCATGTCGGGTCAATAGCAACACCCTAAATTATCAACGGATTGATTGAGGACTGTTTTCGTGATAGGATGTTAAGGTCCGATTTCAAACATCAAATAGTCGACATAAAAAGTCGTTTTACTTTTGTACATTGAAAAATCCGTATGAAATGAGGGACAAAATCGCGACTTCGTAAGAATTTGCGCAAGCTTCAAATGACACGGAATTATCTTTAGAGGTCAATTGTCTCGGCAGGCGAATGTTTTGGAATAATTTATCCTTTGTCTACTAACCTTTTCCCTCTTCCTCGCACTGCTGCTTCTCTTTCAATAAATTCGCATAGCGAAGCAGGCATGTAACAAATACTTCTAATATACCCACTTCTCTGTAAACATCCTTGAAGATGGCGTTGTGTCTGGAATTATAACGAAAAATTATCGATAAAGTTACCTCAAAAGCGGATCAAACAAAGAACAGATTTTTTACTTCTGTACGACACAAGCGGAAATACTTGGTACTCTAATATTAGGTTTTTCCCTCGGTAATGAAACTCACCCCAAGATATTTAAAAGAGTCTTCATACAAATAATGCTACAGGGTAACGATGTCTGCCCTTTTAGTAAAATGGATAACGAGATCAGTTCTTTGCAGGGGACGAAATTTAGCTGGAAAACTATGAATTCCAGCAAATGAAAGAATTTTTCCTGTGAACAAAAAACAGGAAATGAGCACCTTGTGAAACTGTTCCAGAGGCTAGTAAAATCGATACACACCTGAATTTCTTTGGGCTTGAGATGAATTTTTTCGGCAAACTGAGACAAAGTATTTTGATCTTCTAGGATGAAGTAGTTAGCGTTGTCTGCGTGGTAAACGCCGGAAATAGCGTCCAATATTGACGAACACAGCCCCGTGCAGTTGGATTTTAGAAAAGCGGTCTGCAGAACTTGGAAAGCTGATATATTTCGAACACTAGCACCTGTGGACGGCCAAAAGTGATAACGAACCAACAAAACTTTTAGTGGAATCAAGCCAACTTTGTTTAACCCTTAGGGGATAAGGCTGTATATGCCGAAGTTGCGTTGGAAAGTTCGAGCACCACAGTTCAGTACTTGTAAAATTCACACATTTCGTCAAGTTGTGATTATTTTTTTTATTTTGTTAAAAAGTTGGAAAAAATGATTTAAATAATCAACAAAATGGACACTTTCCAAGGCCACGACGTTCCATATGTTCTGTGTTTGCACGATCTCCCCTCTCTCTCCCCCAAACTCCGTTATTTCGCTCGTTCAGGTCCGCCATTTGTAATCCGGAGCGTTCTCATTGGATGGGGATGCCCCGGATTACAAATGGTGG